>ENA-ORUF01001248-ORUF01001248.1-human-gut-metagenome-genome-assembly--contig:-NODE-1248-length-28735-cov-67.340586_pt1 | contig 28735 bp, 38 predicted proteins | sample MGYA00242077_ERZ509203 | MGnify/ENA primary metagenome ERZ509203 (study PRJEB26280, sample SAMEA2338834) | human gut metagenome | biome: human gut; feature: human-associated habitat; material: faeces... | reverse complement strand
GGGAGGAGCGTCTGCACGAGGTTGAGAAGCGGCGGGAGCAGAGTGCTCATTAGCTGCGTCAGAACTGGCAGAAGGTCGGCCGTGAGCTGAGAGATCAGGGGCAGAACGTCCTCGAGGGCGTCGGCCGCGCCGGTCAGGAACTCGTCGACAAACGGGGCCGCAGCCTCGACCGCCTTGGAGATGGCCGGAGTGATCTGCTCCATCAGTTTTTGCAGGGTCGGCATGAACTTGTTGAGCCCGTCGAACACAGTGTTCGCCATAGGCTTGAGGGCCACTTCGAGCCCCTGCTTCATAACCTGAAGCCGCTCGGCGAAGTCGTAGGTGTCATCAGCTGCGCCGGCGATTGTCTCGCCGTTTTCTTGCAGCTCAGCCGTCAGGTCTGCGACGGCCAGAGAGCCGTCTCGGATTGCTGCGGCCATCGTGGAGCCTGCCCTTGTGCCGAAGATCTCCGACGCGATGCTGGCGGCCTCTGCGGCCGTCCCGGCGTTTTTGATCTTTTCGTAGTACAAGGCGAGCCCGTCGCTGGCGCTGATGCCCTCCTTGGCGAGTGTGGCGACGCTCTTTTTCATAGCGCCGAGCACTTCGTCGGTGTTTACGCCGGCCTTGTCGAGCTGGCCCATCAGGGCACTCGCCGTCTCGAAGGAGTAGCCCATCTCCTGAAGCTGCGGGCCGAACTTCTGCATATCTGCCATCAGATCCGTGAAGCCCATGCCCGTGCTCTGGCTGACCTTAAAGATGTAGTCCATAGCGCCGCCCATGTCGTCGGCGTCGATGTTCCACTGCTGGAAGGCTTGGCTCGACTCCTCGATCACGCTGCCGAGGTCGTCCCCGAGCATATCGCTCACTTGGATGGCCTGCTTGGAGATCTCCTGAAGTTGCGGGCCGGTGAGGCCGAGGCGGGTGTTGTAGTCTGCGATCGCCTTGCTGGCGTCCTCCATTGTGGTCGGGACGCTCTTATAGACGGCGTCGAAGTCATCCAGAAGCCCATCCAGCGCGTCGCCGGTGGCGCCGGTTCCGATGCGGATAGCATCAGCAGCGTCATCGAAGGACGCGCCGAGATCCTTCATGTACTTTCCAGCCTCGACGACTGCCTTGCCTGTCGCCACAGCGATACCGCCCACGGCTGCACCAACGGCCAGCGCCTTCACGTTCAGGCCGCTGATTTTCTTCTGAGCCTGTTCGATGGCTTTGCCGAGTGATGGGTCGATGCTGCCGGCCAGATTGACGACCGCCTGCATCGTTTTTCCGTTTGCCATGTGCGTCACCTCCTTCTGATGTGGGGTTTCTTAAAGCTGGCCGCACGAGTCGGCCGGCTCGCTTGGAGCCGCTTGGCCTCCTCGACGGCCTCCCCGTATTCGGTCAGGAAGTCGGTCAGCCTTCGCTCTCCGAGGTCTCGCGTCGACGTGTGGAAGGCTCGGGCGTAGTCTCGGATTGCGCGTCGGAGCTGTCGGGGGTGTAGGGTTCCTCCGACTTCCCGGAAATAAAATCCCGGCCGATCCTCATAATCTTCATAACGTCGTAGCCACGGACGCGCTCGAGGTCGGAGATGTCGATCTCAGGGTTGATGGCGATGATGGCAGCGAAGCCGAGGTAGAGGTGCAGGCCGTAGTCCAGCTCGGCCGCGCCGGCCGCGTTGCCGTTCTTGGATCCGCTGGCGCTCAGCTTTCTGGCGTCAGCTTCAGCAAACGCCTGTGCGGTGATCTCGCTGATGTCATAGGTCAGCTCGTCGTAGCTCTTGCCGTTGATCTGCACGGGGTTGTCGAGCTTGATGGTGTTCTTCATTGGGTGCGTCTCCTTTCGATAAATAGAGGGCGCCGCACAGGCGCGGCGCCCTTCAGGTTACAGCAGGCTGCGGATGTCCTTGGCGTAGTCGACGCCGCCGACGCGCAGGATCGTGTTGAGCTGGTCGATCAGCCAGTATTCAGCGCCGCCGACGTAGAGCTGGTAGCGGCTCACGGCAAACGTGGCCTCGTTCTCGCTGGTGTTGCCGGGATCCACAGAGAGGCCCGGGATGCCCTTGGAGACACAGCGGAGGAACGCCTTGCAGCCTTCGGTCTTGGTGGAGCCGTCGGCCTGCTTCACGTCCTGAGCCCAGCGGATCTCGATGGTCTTGCTCTCGAGCTTCATCATGTTCCGCAGGCCGAGGTCAATGCCGATCTTGGTGATGGACGCCTCCATAGCCTCGATCTGGCCGAGGATGGGGGCGGTGTAGGTTCCCATAGCCTTGAAGTCAGCGGTCACAGGAGTGACGGCCGGCAGCGAGATGGTCACGTCTTTGGCGACGAGGGTGCCGCCGATGTAGACGGTGTCGGCGAGGATGGGGCCCTTCAGGTCGAGCCACAGGTTTTCCATTACTCGTCACCTCCTTCGTAGTAGACGGAGAAGCCCGCGTCGGTGTAGGCGACGTAGACGCTCGCAGACTTGAGGGGCGGGGTCGGGGTGACGGCGATGTCCCAGCGGAAGTCGCCATTCATCACGTCGGTGGTGCTGTTCTCGCTCTCGAGGAACAGGATCACAGGGGAGCCGAGCAGCGCGCCCATGCTGACATAGCCGTCGAGCTTCTCCTGCTCGCGGTTGATGATGCGATCCTTCAGCGCGCGGGTCATGGGCTCGTCGATCTCCGGGCTCCACTCGCGCTGGAAGTCGTTGGTGATGTGCATGAGCATCCGCATGGAGACGTCGAAGATCGCGCGGGGATCCACATTTGCACCGTAGGTGTAGGCAGCCGTATGGTCGCCCCACAGTACCCACTCGCCGCCCCATGCCACGGCGGTGCTGATGCCGTTCTGCGTCAGCTCCTTGCCGGTCTGCTGGTCGAAGCCGCGGTTGTTGGCGTTGGCGCCGAAATACTGCTTGATGATGGGGATAGCCTTGTTGCCGCAGGTCTCCATCGGGACGCTGTTGTGGCTGAAGTCGGCGCGCATGAGCTCGACCACGGCCATCGTGCTCAGGTGGTACACGTTGCCGAGATTGTCCACGCCCTGCGGCCAGTAGACCTTGGAACGCTCGCCGGTGAAGGCGTTGGCCTTCTTCCATGCGATCGCCTTGGTGATCGTGTCGACCGCCTGCGCGGTGCTGTCCACGAGGGGCAGGTCGGCCACGACGAAGGCGTCCCAGTGGCCGTTGATCTTCTGGCTGGCCGTCAGCATAGCGTTATAGACGGCAGGGCTGTGGCTCCAGCCGGGGGCTGCGATCAGATTGCAGACCGCGAACTGCTCGGGATAGAGCAGCGCGATCGCGCTCAGGCCGCTGTACTCGCCGGAGGAGGTGACGCCGCCGATGATGTCGCTGTCCTCGACGCTGTCGTCCACCTCGTAGAAGGTGGCCGTCAGGTTGCCGGTGAGCTGCGCGTCGTCCTTCAGGCTGGTGATGATGACCGTGCCCTTGGTAAAGTTGTAGTCCACGGCGTAGTCGGAGCCCTCGACGTAGTTGCCGCTGGTCGCCTTTGCGATGGTTAGCGTGTCGAGGATGACCGTGCTGCTGGCGAACTCGGCACGGCCGCCGGTGAAGGCGAGGGTCTTGGTGGTGGCCTCCTCCTTGCGGTGCTTTCCCTCAGATGGGTCGAGCACGTTGATGACGTAGATCGGGCCGATGTTCCCGAGGGTGTTGTTGAAATGTGCGTACATGACCTCGCACAGGGTAAAGGTGCCCCAGTCGGCCGCGTAGCCGAGCTTCTTCTGCGCGTCGACCAGACTGGTGATCTTGATCGGCGCGTTGATGACGCCGGCCTTGCCGAAGCCGCGCACGAGGTTGACGGGTGCCGTGCCGATATAGACCGGCGTGGTGCCCGCCTGCACGGCGCTCTGTGCCACGGTTTCGCCGATGTGGCCGTAGGCGCCGTAGAGGTATTCGTTTGCCATCTGCTTATCCTCCTTTGCATGAAATTAGGGCAGCCGCGGGGCTGCCCTTAAAGCAGGTGTTGGTAGCTTTCCGGGTTGCGGGTCAGCGTCTCCTCGACGGAGAACTCGGCCCACGCAAACCAGTACGGGTAAAAGTCGGGGACGGCGTCCTGCTCGGCGACAGGGCCGAAGGTGATGCCTTCCTCTTTGATGACGCGGAGGTCGCCGAGGTACTCGGCGTTTTCGATCCGTCGGAGGGCTGTGTCCACAAAATTCCATGCGTCACGCCAGCCCTCTCCGTTCTTCACGAAGTAGGCCGCCGCGGCCTCGTTGTATTGCTGGACGTAGGAGCCGCTGCCGTCGCCTTTCGGCTTGTAAATGTCGGGCCCGTGATAGCCGGGATCCCACGCTGAAAAGAGGAGCTGGATCTTGACGCTGCGGGCACTTCGGATCAGGCGGTCGTCGCCCTGAACGAGCTGCACGCAGACCGACGGGATCGGTGCGGCGATGTTCGGCGGCGTCCTGTCCTTTGAGGGAACGAAAAGCGAGAAGGCGGCCGGGTTGACCAGCTTGTAGGGGTAGGAGGCGTCTGTGGCCTTATCGTCCGGGAGCTTCAGCTTGACCAGAGGGCAGACCTCAGCGGTCAGCCAGTCCCGGACGGTTTCGATGCTGTTGACGATGGACATGGCGGCACCTCCTACATGGTGACGGTCTGGCCGAGGGCCACGGTGGCGATCCCCATGTCCTCGCTCCAGTCGTTGACGATGTACTCGCGGCCGTCGACGTTGAGCCCTTCGCCCGCCGGGCGCCGAGCAGGCAGATCCTCGACCGCTGCGTAAAGCAGCAGAGAGGACTCCGCGACGCTCAGCTCTTGCCCCCCTTGGCGTTCCTTCAGGGCGTTGTCATCCAGCACGGCAGCGATGGCCCGGCCTTCGACGGTGTGCTTCTCTCCGAACTCGTCGAGATTGAGAAACGTGCGCCGGCGGTCAGCCTCGACCATCGCCTTGAAGCTGAAGGCCATCAGACGGGATCGGCGGCGCCGATCTGAGGGGGCTCCTCGTCGTCGGTGCCGTCATCAGGCTGCTCGGCCTTGGCGGCCTCGATGGCAGCGATGACGTCGGCCTTCTTGCGCATGGCAGAGGCGTCCACGCCATAGCGCGCGGCCACTTCCTTCAGCTCGTCGAGTTTCATGTCCTCGTCGTACTCAGGGGCCTCGTCGGACGCGGTGTTGGTGCTGGCAGGCTCGTCGGCGTCGTCGCCGGGAGTAGGTGCGGTCTGCTCGCCAGTCTCGCCCTGCTCGCCGATGTACTTGGCGACGCCTTCCTTCACCAGACGAGCCTCCAGCTCGTCGTCGAACTTCTGAGGGCCGTCTGCTTCAGTGATGGGGATCACCTTGCGGCCGTTATAGTAGCCGAAGGTGCCCTTGATAATCTGGATCATGCTCCACTCCTTTCTGCTGCGCTCAGTCCGTCAGGACGTCCGCAACGATGAACGGGTTCTTGTTGTTGGGGATCATCAGCGGGCGGCTGGAGATGGTCAGCGTGCGGCTGTTGCCTTCGGCGCTGCTCACATACTTCGGCACGCGGCGGCCGGCGTAGGTGTGGAACTCGCCGTCGCTCTGCTCGACCTGAGAGACGGCGCCGTAGGCGGTGCGGCCAGCGCCGGGAGCGGTGAGGACGCACTTGCCGGACGGGATGTAGAGCTTGTCGTTGCCCTCGTCGTCGGTATAGGTCAGGTCGTAGGAGATGACGCTGATGATGCGGCCGAGGACGTTCAGGCGGGCCACGATGGCAGCACCGTCAGGCAGCAGCTCGGGTTCCACGTTGCCGATCTCGATGCGGCGATTGTCGAGGAGCTTCTGCACGGCCGCGTCGTTGATGATGGTGTCAGCGACGTCCGGGGAGCAGACCAGATCAGAGGCGCGGAGGCCGCGCTTTGTCAGCATACGGATCATGGCCTCCAGATCCTTCAGGATCTTGCCGCCGGTGGCGTCCCACTTGGTCGTCGGGGTGTACGTCGCGGGGTTGCTGGCCTCGGAGTAGAAACGGATCTCCATCTCGTCGGCCTTGTCGACGTCGTCGGCGATGTGCTTCATCACGCAGCCGTTGGTCAGCATGGTCTCGGCGGCCATCGCTTCTTCGCGGTTGGTGATGAGCTCGCCCAGCTCGTCAGCGTCGCGCAGGATGAGGGTCTGCTGGCGCTGCTCAGGGGTGAGCTGAGAGTAGAGGGCCTCGCCGAAGCCACGCTTGCGCAGCTCGTCGAGGGTCAGGACGCGACGGGGAGCCACGAAGGGCGGGGTGTAGCGTTCCATGTTGTAGCCGGCGCGCAGGACGGTGACGCCGCCCTTGCGAGGGGCCACGAAGGGCGCCAGCTTCTTGCTGCCGTCACGGAACTCGACGAGCACGTCGTCGGTGGCGAAGATGTCGCTCGCGTCGTTGGTGGGGAAATAGCGGTCACGCAGGAAGGTCGCAGCAGGGGTGAGCTGCTGCACGGCCATGAGCAGCGTGTGGGTGTCGTAGAAGTTAAAAGGCATTTTGTTGTCCTCCTTCTCTTAGTATTCGATGGCGTCGGAGAGCAGGATGCCGGCCTTGCGCAGCTCCTCCTCGTCGGTCGCCTTCAGGGGGTAGCCGCTTGCGACGGCCAGCTTGTTGCGGGCGAAGTGGCCGGTGCGGTAGGCCAGCACGGTCACGTCCGCGGTGGTGCCGACTTCCACGTCCTCGGCGAGGATGCAGTTGGCGGTCAGGGTTTCGTTGGTGTTCGCGGTGGAGCCGAGGATCACCAGCTTGCCGTCGCCGGCGGTGCCGGCAGACAGGGCCAGCACGGTGCCGCGCTTATAGATGGCCGCGGCGGTGGCCTCCTTGCGGATGGTCACAGTGAGCACGTCAGCGACGGGCTCATTGGCAACGATCAGGCCGTCATAGCCGACGCTGCCGAGGTTTTCGTCCAGTCTCTTGCTCATTACTTCTTACCTCCGTTCTGAGACTTGGTGGAGTTGTAGAGGCCGACGATGGCGTCCACCTTTGCCTTGTCGTCGCTTTCGCTGCCTTCTTCGCCGCCGTTAGGGGCAGCGCCGACGCCGGCAGCGCCGGACTCGTCGTTGTCAGCCTTGGCGTCCTTCAGGTGCTTGGCACCGAGGGCCGCCTGCTTCTGCATAGCCTTGAGCGCGAGCTGCTCAGCGGTGCAGGGGGTCTCGCCGTACTTGGCGTCCCTGACGAGCTGCGCGTCGCCCACACTTGCGGCGATGCTGTCGATGGCCTCGATGCGGGCGCGCTCCTGCGTTCTGGCAGTTTCGGCCGCCTGCTGCTCGATCTGAGCCACGACGTCGGGGTGCTGTGCTCTCATTTCTTCGAGGGTCATGGTCTTGTTGTCCTCCTTCTTGGGGCCGTCGTTCTTGGCGGCCGCGTGTTTATTTCCAGCCGCAGGGGCGGCGTGGATGCTGTTGTCGATGGGGATCGTCCCCGGGATGTGTCTGAAGCCCTTGACGTCGTGCCGGATGCCGGCGACGAGGAGCACCTTCTTGTCGGCGCTCAGGGTGACGTCGGGGCCTTCGTCCGTGAGCAGGGTGTCGGCAAAGCCGTTGTCAATGGCCTCCTGCCCGACCATCCACGTCTCGCGGGTCATCATGCTGCGGAGCTGGTCGACCTCGATGCCGGTCTTGGCGTGGTAGATCTCCGCGATGGCCCGCTCGCTCGCGTCGAAGTCCTTCTGGAGCTTCTTCAGGTCTGCGAGGGTGTAGTAGTCGTAGAGCAGCCCGGCGACGCCGTGGATCATCACCATGCTGCCGGGATAAACCTGCACCTCGTCGCCTGCGCAGGCGATGACGCTGGCCGCGCTGGCCGCGATGCCTTCCACGACGACGACCTTGTGGCCGGTCAGGCCCTTGATGGCGTTATGGATGGCGATGCCGGTGTAGAGGTCGCCGCCGCAGCTATTGATCTTGATGGTGATGTTGCTCTTGCCCTTGACGGCCGCGAGATCCTCCATGAAGTTCTCGGGCGCGATGTAGAGGCCGGGCTCGGGCTCGCCCGTCCACCAGTCCACAGGCTGACGGCTCACGACGTCGCCGTAGAGGGTGATCTCGCCCTCGTCGTCGCCGGTGCTGGCGACGTTCCAGAACTTGATCGGCGTGCCCGCAGTCTGAGGCCCGGCGCAGAGCCGGGGAGTGTTATGCGTTCTCATGCTTGTCTCCTTCCTTGATGCTTTTGATGGCCTCAGCGACGATTGCCTCCCGCAGAGCTGCGGAGATCGTGCCGCTGGCCGCTGTGCTCTGGTCGACCTGCCCCTGCGCTGCGCGCAGCTTCTCGTTTTCCCGAGCGAGCTGGTCGACGTTGGCGTCCCACTGGCCGCCGTTGAGTCGGATGGTCGCCTGTTCTCTGGTCGTGATGCCTTCGCCGATGGCGAGGATCTCGGCCGTGATCTCCTTCGTCGGGTCGAGCTGTCCCTGAGAGGGGCCGATCCACTCGGCGCCGAGGTATGCGGCGCGGATCGCCGGGTCTGCGAAGAAGCCCGGGGCGCTGATGCGGCCGCGGGCGACGGCTTCAGAGAGCCAGATCTCATAGGCCGGCGTGCAGAAGTCATCGACAAACCACTTGCGCCTCATGCGGAACGCCTTCCACGCCTCCATCAGGGCGGCGCGGCTGGCGCTGTACGAGCTGTTGAAGCTCTTGAGCAGCAGGTCGGCCGGGATCTCGAGCGCCGCGCCCACCTGTTCACAGATGGCGCGCAGGAAGGTGTTGAAGCCGCTGGCCGGCCGCTTGGGGTCTGCAAAGGTCACGTCCTCGCCGGGCTCCATGATGTTGATCTGGCCGGGGCCCATCTCGTACTCGTTAGGATCTCGGCTCACCTCCGGCAGGCTGCTCCCGACCTCGTTGAACGGGTTGTCGCCGGCGCCTGCCTCGGTCTTGATGAAGGCCGTGAAAAACGACTCGACGACCGCCGCGGTCAGCTCGCTCTCGGTGTAGCGGCGAAGCTGGAGCAGGGGCTCGATGACCTGCGCGAGGTAGCTGACGCCGCGATATTGATCCGGGCGCTCGCTCTCCATGACGTGCAGGATGTTCGGCAGTCCAGTCCGCTCGCCGTATGCCTGAACGCGGGCCCACGTTGTCGTCGTGCTGCCGAGCTCGAAGGGGTAGGTGCTGCGGATGTGGTACGCCTCGATCTGGCCGTCGCTGTTCACCTCGACTCCGTCGTAGATGGTGTTGCCGTTGGCCGCCTTGCCGGTGGTCAGCAGCATCGGGGTGATGATGCCGGAGGTCGTCGGTGTGGCGACTCGGTCGGCCTCGATCAGATGCAGGCGCAGCGAGTAGGGCGTGAGCGGCGTCGGCTCGTACTGCTTTACGACGGCGAACACGTCGCCGCTGACCAGCCACGAGGAGAGCGCGAGCTGCTGCATGGCTGCGAAGTTGTTGACGCCGGTGGCGTCGCACGCCCTTTTGTTCTCAGACCAGAGGGCGAACTCACGCTCGGCCTGAGCCTGCCATGCGTCCGCGGCCTCCTGCGTCATGCCGAGCGCCTCGCGGTCGATCCGGCTCTTGAGCTGGAGGCCGATGCCGACGACGTTGGTGCGGTTGGTGCGGATGGCAGAGGTGGCGATTGGTGCCGCCATGTAAAGCATCCGGGCGCGCTGCCGCAGGGTGTAGTTGTTGGCGTCGATGTCCTCCTTCGGGCTGCCGCTCATAGCTCTGAAGCCCTTGGTCGCCTTCTTGTGCCAGCTCGCGCCGGCGTCGCCGTAGCCCTTATTCACAGGGCGCGGCTGCTGCCGCCTGTTTTGCGGGCGGCTTCTGCTTTTTCTTTTGCTGATGGTGCTCACCTCCTTCATGGTGAAGATGGCCGGGCCGGGAGAAAAGGAGCGAAAACTCCCGGCGTCGGCCTATGAAAAAAGCCCCTTCAGGGGCTTCTTTCACCAGTCTCGGGGCACTACTCCCACAGCTTTTCGCGGCTTCTCGCCGTTCAGTGCGGCCTCGAGGGCTTCGATGTCTGCCTCGAGCTGTTTGATGGCGGCCCGGATGGATCCGAGGTCGGTGTTGTATCGGGCCAGATTGCGCGAGCCGATGCCGTAGCTCTGGACGCCTCCGTCCAGCATCTCGGCCTCTCGCTTCAGGTAGAGCTCCAGCCGGTTCCTCTTGATGGAGAGCTGGTACTCGATTTGTTCGCGGGTCTTTCTCATTGCGGTGTGTCCTCCTTACCAGTCGTCGAAGGCGTCGGCCCGGTTGTGCCGTGGCCGCTGCCGTCGCTGCTGCGGGGCCTTCGGTTTTTCCTCCAGCCCTTGCAGGCGGCGCTCGATGGCGTCCATGTCGGGGTTGATGATCTTGAGGCCGGCGTTGGCGTAGTCGCGGCAGTCGAGGGCCTCGTTGCGGTTGTGCCCGGGCAGCTTCTCCCACGCCCAGCGGTCGCCGCGGCGCGTGTGCGTGAGCACCAGCTTCTCGGAGAGGAGCCCGTTGAAGAAATTGAGGTCATAACCGGCGTCGGGGTGCCGGTTGAAATGGCAATATTTCGGCCCGGGCTCCTGCACCTTCAGATTAGCCATGATCGTCGCCTTGCCGGCGTCGACGCCGATGGTGTAGAGCCAGCAGGTGATCCGCTTGTTGTCGCGGATCGGCACCTTGCTCGGAGGCGAGACGAAGGGGATGCCGTCGCCGCCCTTGCCCTTGATGGCAAAAACGCGCTTGCCGACGCGGGCCCGGCACGCCTCATAGACCTCTTGGGTGAAGTGGCCGCCGGAGTCGACGCAGGTGATGGAAATCTTCAGGCCGCGGCCGTTTTTGAACTTGTAGACGTGGTCGACCACGTCGTCGAGTCGCTGCCAGACCTCCGGGGTGTCCGGCCGGCCCATGATGTAGCCTTTGACGATGCCCCACGTCTCGCCATACTTCCCGTGACCGACTACCTCGTATTCGAGGCGGTTGTCCTGAGTGTCGACGCCGCAGGTCAGCACGAGCACGCCGTCAGGCAGCTCCACAGGGGTGCCGTCCGGGCGGGTGCCGTAGTCCTCGCGGCGGGCGAGCATGGTGTCCTCGTCCTCGAGGTCGCCGCGATCTTCCCACAGTTGGCCGAGCAGGGTGTTGTAGACGACCTTGAGGCGCTGCGGGTCATCCTTGGCGTCGAGGAACTTGAGGACGATCTTCTCCCACGGAGTCCACGGGCTTGAGAAGGCATTGAGCCAAAAAGAACGGACGCCCTTTTTGTAGGCGTCCGGGTTGTCGGCGATCCACTTGGCCGGCTGCTTTCGCATGACGTCCTCGGGGATCAGGCAGCCGCAGGCCGGGCAGCTCCACGAGACGCCGCTCTTGAGGCTCCACGACTTTTTCCCGCGGATCCTCTTGGCCTCCGGGTCGAAGTGGATATTGTCGAACACGATCTCGCTGTACTCCCCACACTCGGGGCAGCGGTGGCACCAGCGTTCCTGCGTGCCTTGGTAGAAACTCGTCTCGATGTTGCTGTTGCCCTTGATGGTCGGGGTCGAGACCTCGACCGCCTTGGCGTTGTAGAATGTGGCCTGACGTGCTTCGGCCAGCGCCCACGGGTCGCCCTCGGTGCCGGCGCTGGTCGCCCAGCGGTCGCGCTCGTCGCCGATGATATAGCGGGCAGGCGTGGAGGCCAGAGCCGAGGCACTGTTGGAGCCGGTCAGGGTGAGCATCCCGCCCGGGAACGACTTCTGGAGGATCGTGTTGCCGCTGTCCTTGGCCTTGACGTCGTGCACCTTCGCCTTCAGGGGTTTGCTGTCACGGATCATAGGGGCCACGCGGAGGCGGCTGAACTTCCGGGCGTCGTCGATGGTCGGGTGGACGTAGAGGATGCTGCCGGGGTCTTGGTCGATGATGTAGCCGATGATGTTGAGCTCGAGCTCAGACTTGCCGACCTGAGAGGCGGCCACCATGACTATTTTGTGCACCTTCGGATCCGTAAAGGCCCGCATGGGCTCCTCGAGGTACGGGGTGCGCTTGGTACGCCACGGGCCGGCCTCGGCTGAGCTTTCCGGGGAGAGGCGTCGGTGCTTGTCGGCCCACTCGTCCACGGTCAGGCTCTCAGGCGGGGCGAAGCGTTTGACCGCTCCGGCGATGGCGGTATTGAGCTTCGCGGCGGCTTTTTTAGTCGTCCGCGTCATCGGCGAGCTGCTCGCTCCAGCCTTCCCGATCCCTTACTCGCCGGGCGTACACCTCGGGATCGTATTTATAACCGGCCAGCTCCGTCAGGATCTTGTAGACCTCTGTGCGGATGATCTCAGACGCCTCGGCGGGTGTTGCTGCGCCGGTGACGTCGACGGCCAGACGGCCCGGCAGGGCCACGAGCATCGACCTGATATTGTAGACGAGGTCGGTCATCACAGCCTCGACGTCCTCGCTGCGGTGCATGGTGCCCTCGAGCTCACTGAGCTGGAGGGCGGCGATGTCTGCCTTGCTGCGCTTGAGGTCAGCCTCAGCCTCCAGACGTCGGCCCTCGATCTCGCTGTCCTTCTTCGACGGCTCCCGGCCGTTGGCCTTGGCCGTCAGGTATCGGATGTACCTCTGGATCGTCGGCAGCAGGTCGTAGCGGTTGGCGTTGCCTTCCTTGACCGCGGCGATGACGCCCTCCTTGGTGAGCTGCTGCACTCGGCGGGGCGTCATGTCGAACAGGGCCGCGATGGTCTTGCTGTCGACGAGCTTGTTGTTGGTTGGGTTCGGCATGGCGTTCCCTCCTTTCTGCCGCTCGGGCGAAACGAAACGGCCCGAAAAAAATTTTCCCCGGCTGCGCGTTTTTTGGGCTCGCCAGCACCGCAGGCCAGAGGGGCCCGTCACAGTACCTTGCGGCGCTGCGTGCGGCTGTGTAGGCGTCTGCGCGGCGCTGTGGCGCGCTCTGTGCGCGTCTGGCGGTGTTGGCCGGGCTCGGTGTCGGGTGCGGCTGTGGACGCGCTGTGCGGCGTTCTGGTGGGCTCTGGCTTATAGGCCGAGGGCTCGCTTCATGTGGTGCTCGAGGCGCTTGCTGGTCTCGGTGTTGAGCCGGAGCATGATGGCCTCGTTGGTGCGGTCGCTGGTTATCATCTGCGGCACCGAGATGGTGGTCAGCTTCTTGATGTCGGTGCGGGTCTTGCTCATTCGCTGGAATGGGATCCAGCTCGTGCCGTCGCTCTTGGTGTTGCCTGTCCCCATGAGAATATTGTGCGATCGCTGCGAGAACGGGCCGCCCGGGGTACGGGTGTTCAGATAGCGGCCGATTACCTTCTTCTCTCCCTTGAGCACCGACGCCTTCAGCGTGTAGCTCTTACCGCGGGGCGGGGCCTTCGGTGTCATGCCGAAGTGCACAGGGGTCAGGAGCCTGCCCTTGTAGGTGATGGCGAGCTCCTCGATGGTCTCGCCGGTGATCTGGATGCTGCCGGCCATCTTCTTCGGCTTTCCGCTGCCCGAGGGCGTGATCTCCGACTTCTTGATGTTGTAGACGGCCGTGACCTCCTGAGCGATCCAGCCCGGGGCTCTGGCCTTGACGTCCTTGATGGTGTTGCTGATGGCCTTCTTGCCGCCGTTCTCGATTGCCTCGAGGTCAGCGACGAGCTGTTGCAGGTTGCTGAGCTGCGCCGAGATGCTGTTCTGCGGCATGGCCGTCGCCTCCTTCCTATACGCAAAAAGAGACCGGCTGGCGTTGGTTCGCCCGTCGGCCTCTTGCCGTCGGTTGTTATTTGGTTTTCCTCTGGTCAGCCGCTCGGAATTGTCACGGCGTTGCCCGTGTGTCCGGCGGTCTTTTGCAGGATATAGAATAGCACGGGTCGCTACTGCTTTTCAATTCCTTTTACTTCCCTTTTGTTCCTTTTACTGCGTTTTACTGCCGCGGCTCAGGCAGGGGCTCCAGCTCGTCCAGCACGGCGGCGAGGTTGAGCAGGGCGCGGCCGTGGATCTTGTATGTCCTGTTCTGGTAGGCGTCCGCTCTGTCGACGTAGTCCCGCCGATCACCGAACAGGACGCCGCAGGTGCTCTCCCAGTCAGCCCGGTCGAAGTAGCGCAGCCTGATGACGGCGCGCTCGTCAGGGTCGGAGAGCTGGAGGATCAGGCCCTCGATGGCGTTGCGCTCCTGCTTCTCCTCAGCCTTGAGCCGGTCGATCTGTTCCTCGAGCTCCATTTTCCGCTCCGCCATCATGCCGGTGCGGTCGGATGGTGTGCCGGATCCGCGTGGCATACCTGTCAGATCAGGGCCGGGCGGTGAGGTCATCGTCATCTCCATGCGGTCGAGGCGTTCGAGCTGGTTGTCGATGTCTCTCAGCATGGCGGTGTAGGCCGCGAGCCTGTCCTTGATCCGTTGTGTGATCGGCTTCTCGCTCATTATGTCAGGGCGTCACTCCTGCTCACCTCCTTCCTCGTCAGTCTCGAAGATCGCGGCGATCTCCTCGCGCGGTAGTTCTCGGCCTTGACGGACGCAGCGCACGTTATTGTCTCCAGTGGTTTTGATGTAGCGCCGCACGATCACATCGCACCATTTCGTTCGAGCTCGACCGTCGGTCGCCTTCTGAACGTCGCCCATCTTCAGGCTGTCACCGCAGTAAAGCCGGTGGTCTCCCAGCAGCCAGAGGTCGCCGGGTTCGGTGAACGGTTCTTCCGGTGGCGCCTCCGGCTCGGTGTCGCCATCCTCTTTTTCCGGCTCATCATCGTGCAGAGCTTCGGACAGAGCTGTAACAAGATTGCCGTACTCTTCTTCGGTGTATCCGCTGAGCATGAACGGGATCTCGCCGGTGTCGATGTCGGCGAAAACCTCGGCGAGCATCTTGTTGTCAGTGGTGGCGAGCTCCGCGATGCGGTTGTCAGCCGTCAGATCGGCCAGCTCCTCGGCCTCGCTTGCGTAGTCCTGATAGTCGACCGGGGCGTCGGTCAGGTCGTCGAGCTGCGCGGCCATGAGGCGGCCGTGGCCCTTTGTGACGAGCCCGCTGCGCTTGCTGACAGTGATCGGGGCGCGCCAGCCCGTCGCTCTGATAATAGAGGCGAGGAGCTTGATCTGCTCCGGCGGGTGCTGGTTGGGGTTCTTTGGATTGGGCCGCAGATCCTTCAGCGGGACGATGGCGTCGTGTGCACAGAACACGGGGACACTGCCGGCGTATGCCTTCGGCGTGGCCGTGGTGCTGTACTCCTCGATCTCGGGGCCGGTCTGCGGCTGCGGTTTATTCATGGCCGTCACCTCCTGTGGAGAATTGTTTCTCGATCCACTTGTGGAGGCTGGAGCCCTGCCAGTTGTTTCGGCCGTCAAGACGGTTTTTCAGCCGTTCCAGTTTCGCCTCCTCGACCTCCTCGGTGGATCGGTGGAAGATGATGCGGAGCTGGTCGAGCATGATCTGGACGTCGGCCATCTCCTCGATCACGTTGCCGATCGCTGCGGTCACTTCGCAGCCAGCCTGTGCCCGTTTGATTTTGCAGAGGGCTTTGGTCAGCTCGGCCATCTCCTCGACGGCCATGTCCATTTGTGCTGGCGCGCCGTATGTCGTGATCGCACGATCCAGCAGGGCCCGGCGTTCCTCCGTGGTCATCACGGGCGGCCTCCCTTCGTCAGCTCTCTGACCAGTATGGCCACGAGCACGATCACGATGATGGCGAGGGAGATGGCGGTCGGGATCCAGATCGGGGCCAGTACCCACAGCCAGCTCCAGTTGATGACGCCGGTGAGCTTCAGGACGATGAAGGCGACGGCGAGAAGGCCGCAGAAGCCGATCCCGCCGGCCGTCGTGTTATTTCTTTCGTTGTTCATGTATTACCTCCAGTATTATTTTCCGAGCCCCTTCAGCGCGCAGGCTGTGCAGGCGGTTCGGACGTCGGGCTCCAGTGCGAGGATCCGGCGGGCCGTGTCTGTCTGCCAGCACTCAGCGCCGCAGACGGGGCAGGTGGTGAGCTGCCAGTCGTCCGTCGGAGGCTCCGGGACGTTATCGCGCAGCAGCATGGTGAGGATCCCGCCGTCTCCGGGCTGGTGGGGCGAGAGGATGGGCTCAGGCTCGTCGGGGATCATGGTGTCGAGGAGCTCGTTGTACTTCTTGACTATGGCCTCCGACGCTGCGCTCCAGCTCTCACCGTGCTCCGTGTCCTCCGGGGTGGCGACGTGGGCCAGCTCGTGCGCCAGCAGCTCAGGGGCGGCGCTGATGGGCGCCTCGGCCGAGATGCAGACGATCGGTGTGCTGCCGTCGTCGGGAAAGATGGTCAGGCCGTAGGCGGTGCCGTTGGTCTCGTCCCGCAGGTCGGGGACGTACTGCGCGACGTACTCGACGCCGGGGTAGAGCTCAGAGAAGGCCCGGGCCACGATGGCCGTCGGGTCGTTGATGAAGGGCGAGGCCATCGGGCCGATCTTCTCGTACTGCTTCAGGGCCGTGTAGGTCTCGCGCAGCATGGCCCGCACTTCGTCCTTCTTGATGCCGTTGATTGTGGGCCCGTTCAGGATCAGGTCGAGCATCCTGTCGCTCCAGTCCTGCATCAGGTGGGTCTCCGGCATACCGCAGCCGAAGGGCACGACGTCGACCTTCTCACGGGTGAGGGTTTCGTATTCTTTCACGGTGCTGCTCCTTTCAGAAAAGCCGAGCGGGCCGGAGCCCGCCCGGCGCTCCATTTACTGCATGACGACGACCTTGCCGGCGTCGATCAGATCGCCCATGTTCTTCAGGAAGTAGTCGGCGATGTTCTTCTTGGCCTCGAGCTTCCAGATGCCGCCGTCAGCCTCGAAGAAGCCGATCCCCTCGTCGGGATCCACGCGCAGCAGGAACTCGCTCTCGGGCTGCTCCACCTCGAGGAAGGTGCGGAACGGCCGCAGCTTGACGCGTGGCTTGATCTCGACGACCGCGTTGAGGGCGACGCCCTGACGTGCCTCGACGGTCTGCGTGACGCCGTTGTCGTTGGTGCTGACGCTGTTCTCGTTGGTCATGCGACTCAGCAGGTCGAGCAGGTAGGCCGTGCCCTCGTTAGGGATGCAGAGGCTCCGCAGCTCGATCAGGGCTACCTCGCGTCCTCTGAAGCCGGTGCGCAGGCCCGGGGCGTCAGCCTTGGCGCGGTAGAGCTTGTTGCGGGAGAAGTCGCTCAGGTAGGTGGTCATCACCTCGACGGTGTTGTTGCTCACGACCTGCACCATGATGGTCGTGCCGACCTTCTCGAGCTCGGTGCGGATCAGCTTGCAGATGCTATCGAGCCCGCTGACGTCGATGGAGCAAGGGCGGTCGACGTGAGGCGGGATGCGGGTGAGTTCTGCGTCAGTGTAGGTCTGGCCGTCGATCTCGAAGATCTTGGTCTCCTTCAGTTTGACAATTTTGTCGATCATTTTTGCGAGCATTGTGTTGTCCTCCTTGTTCTGTGTTGTTTGTGATTATCCGTGCTGGACGAGCTTCAGGAGTTTCGGGGCCTCCTGCTGCGTGCCGTCCATGTTCATCTGACCGGGCACCTGCGGCACCATCTCGGCAACGACGAGCTCGCCGGTGCCGTCAGAGGTGACATAGAGGGCCGTGGCGACGGGGTTGGTGGCTGCGAGCGTAGACTTGGCCGTCACGGAGACGCCGATGGTGCGGCGCTCGTCGTCCGGGGTCAGCTCGATGGTGAGGGTGATCTTGCGCTTGGCCGTGGCCTTCGTGTTGGGGTCGAGGATGTTCTGGATCACCTTGTCCATCTCATAGTCGACGCGCTCCTCGAAGGCGCCGCGAGCCATCGTCATGATGCTGTCGCGCTGGTTCTGTTCGTTCATGTGGTTGCTCCTTTCTCTTTGTCTCCGGCCGTTCCGTACTTCTCGAGCGTGTCCTTCAGGGCGCCCGCAATACACTCGGCCATGACTGTCGCGGTTTTGGTTTCGCTGCTCTTGGCAGCCTGTTCAATGGCTGCGCGGATCTCGTCGGGCTCGTAGCCCGTGTTCTCGTAGGCGGCGAGCTTCTGGACGAGCACCTCCTTGGTGGCTGCGCTCCAGTAGCCCGTCTTGATGCCGTTGACTCTCTCGTGGGTCAGACGTTCCATGCTGGCCCTCCTCTCAGGTGGCCGATCCGAGCGTCATCTGCTCGGCCTCGGTCGGGTTGTCTGCGTAGGCTGCGGCCGTCTGGCCCGTGGGGCCTGAAGGCTCCGCTCTGGCCCACACGGCCTCGGTGGCGTCCGAGCGGGTGGCCTTACGGCGGCCGACCGTCGTGAGGATCCCGATCTCCTTCAGCTCTGTGAGCCGCGGGGCGACGTAGTTGCGGTTGAAGTACGGGATCCGGCCGGCTGCGACGAGCTCCTCAGTGATCTCGCTGGCCGTGAGCTCACGGTTGCCGAGGGTCTCGAGGATCAGGCGGCAGCGGGCGGCCCGCTTGGGGAGTACGGCGTCATAGCTGCGGCGCCGGGTCTCTTTGGTTGTCTGGTTCATGTGTTTCCTCCTTTCCGGCCAGCTCGACGCTGTCGGCTGGCGCGTCCTTGACTTCAGGCGTCGGCGCTTCGTTGCCCCACACGTCCCATCCCGGGGCAGCCTCTCGGGCGAAAAGCTCGATACGGGGCAGGTCTCCCATCAGCTCGACGATCCTGTCGCGGATTTCGGCCGGCTTTCTGCTGTGCTGCTGGAGCGGGGAGAGGACGATGCTGCGGACGCTGCCGCTGATGCGCTTCGGCTTGCCCTTGGTCGCCAGCAGGCAGATCTCTGAGTTGCTGCGCGTCCAGTTTCCGAGCCCCATGAAGATGCCGGTGCCGTTTCTATTCTGCTTTACCCAGTTGAAGGCGACGGTCTTGTAGCTGAAGCCCCACGCCTCGATCACGTCGAGAGCCTCGCGGAGCATGGGGAAGGTCGCCCACATGAAAAGCACGCAATCCTCGTTAGCAATACCCCCCCCGCAGCTCCGACGCCCATGTGCTTGATGTCCTCGATGGTCATGGTGTCGTAGTGCTTGGAGGCTGCCGCTCTGGTGCCGCGGTTCTGATAGCTCCACGGAGGATCGGCGTAGATGATGCTGTACTTCTTGTCAGGGAGTGGGATCATGGGCGTCCTCCTTTCCGAGCGTTTCCGACTCGATGCCGTGCAGGAACTTGATGAAGCCGGCCGTCGCCGGTACTTCGTAGCGGGAGAGCTCTGCGTGCGTCATGTACTTGCGGCCGTAGATCTCGGCCATATCGCGCCAGACTGGCCACGGCACGCGGTAGAAGTCCGTCAGGCTCATGGAGACGAGCACGAAGGCGATGGCGCCGAGTTTGTGATGGGCCTCGAGGTCGTCCTGCTGCTCTTGAGTGAGCCGGCGCTGCTCGATGCGCTCGTCGTCGGTGTGCTTGGCCTCGAAGTAGATGCTCCGGCCGCCCTTCAGGGTGCCGCCATAGTCCGGCTGGGCCTGCTTGGTATAGCAGGCGAGGAACTGGCCCTTGCGGTTCTTGGCGCCGAGGGGCTTCATGGGCTCCGGCGTCTTTTCGATCTTTGCGAGGCCGCGGCTGAGGTAGTAGTCGCACGAGGCCGAGATGATATTCTCGAAGTAGCCGCCGGCGACTCTGGCCTGCTTGCCGCGGATCTGCGCCATCATGTGTTTTTCGGCTGCGTATGGCGTCGGGTCGTTGTAGCCCTCCGCATTCTTTCTCGGGTCGTACTTCGTCACGGCGTTCAGCCTCCGATCTCGATGTGGACGCCCGGATCGGAGATCAGGCGGTCGGCGAGCTCGAGGATGACGCTGCCATCCAGCTCGATGCTGATGGGGCCGTGGTCGAGGTGCTGGTTGCAGACGGCCATCGCCCTGAAGGCGGGCAGGTGCAGCGTCACGCTGCCGATGTCAGGCTTGTCCTCGGGCTCCTCGTCGGGCTTCAGCTCGCTGATGGCCTCGAAGCCGTTGCGGACGGGGATGCCGTGCGCCTTGGCGAGCTCGATCTCCGCGGCCATACCGGCCGAAGGGTGGTCAATACCGAAGGCCCACAGCTCGGAGCAGCCGAGCACCAGCTCGCTGCCGATCTTCAGGGCCAGCTCACGCTCCTCGGGGACGTTGTCGTCCATGAACTGCGTGAGATAGATGTGCGGGGTGACGGGGATGACGCCCTTCTCCACAGCCGCGCGGCTGTACTCCTTGGCGCGCTGGATGTTGTTCTCGTAGTCCCCGCGGCACGGGGAGCAGATGTAAACCTTTTTCATGTTGTTCCTCCTATCGTGAGCGCCAGCTCTGGCCGGTGAGGGTGATACCCCTGCACATTTCCATGAGCCGGTCGATGGTGGCCCGGGCCGTCATGCTGTCGTGGCTTTCCCGCGGCGTCATGCGGTCGATCAGGGCCTCGGTGTCGTAGTTGGTGGTCACTATGGTCGGCAGGTATGCCTCATAGCGGCCGTTGATGATGTTGTAGACCGTGGAGATCGCCCACTCGGTCGGCGGCTCCTTGCCGATGTCGTCGATCACGAGGAGCGGGACGGTCTTGTAGATCTTCAGGACGTCGCTCTCGCTGCCGCCGGTCGCGGAGTAGGTGCGCTTGATACGCTCCAGCAGGTCGATCATCGTCATGCAGATGACCGGCTTGCCTTGCGCGATCAGGTGGTTGGCGATGGCAGCGGCGAGGTGAGTCTTGCCGGTGCCCGGCGGGCCCGCGATAAACAGACCGTTGCGGCCGGGTTCCTGACGGCCGGGCTGTGGCAGCATGGCGTCGAAGCCTTCGGCATAGCGCCGGGCGGCTGCCGCTGCTCGCTTGTTGTCGTCGGTGAGCTGGAAGGTGGAGAAGGTGCGCCGCAGGAAACGGTCGCCCATGCCTGACTCGCCGACGATGCGCTTGATGCGATCGCGCATTTTCTTCTCCTCCTCAGCCTTGGCGGCTGCGGCCTCAGCAGCTTCGCGCTCTGCCTTCGCCTTCTCATAGGCAGCCACGGCCTCGGGGCAGGTGCATCGCTCAGCTCCGTAGGGAGGCCAGAGGATGCGGTTGCCGAGCGGGATGCCCTTGTGGTAGCGCAGGGCGCCGCAGAACTCGCAGGGGACGGGCTCAGGGACTCCGGGACGGCCGGCGAGGCGCTCGTCGTTGCTCCAGATCCAGTTACCGGCGTCACTCGTCGTCGGCCGGCTTGAAGCCCTTGCCCCAGTCTCGGCCGGAGCTGTCGGGCTGTTCAGGATCTCGCTGATTTTCTGCACCTTCGTTCACCTCCTCATTGTCCCAGTAGCCGCCGTTGAGCCATGTGCTCGGGTTCGGTATGTAGCGCCCGTTCTCCCGGCGCCACTGGTCGCTCCGCTTCTGAGCGTCGACCGCCTGCATGATCCTCTCGTGGAGCTCAGCGGTGGGCTTGATCTTGTTCCACGCCTTCAGAGCGTACTGCTTGCCGGTCTTTTTCGGGTAGGCTTTCCAGAACTCGAGAAATCTGGCCTCGACGAGCGACTTCGTGCCGCCGTCACTCCCCTCGTCAGAGGGGGAAGGGGGTGTATTACCTTCTCTTGTCTTATCTTCTCTACTCTGGTCTACTCTGCCTCCGGCTTTCTTGCGGCTGTTTGCCGGTCGTCCTGCGGTCGGCGTTGGGTCGTCCGGCGAGGCGTCGGCAGACGCCGCAGCAGCGGCCCGGCGACTGCGGGAGCGCTCTTTCTCGGCTTGCCGCTGGTCGATCAGCTTGCCGGCGAACTCGTACCAGTCGTGGATCTCGAGCGTCCCGTCCTCTTTTTCGTCGATCCAGCCCGCCCGGATCAGCGTTTTCGCCAGCTTTTCGGGGTCTCCGTCCCACTGAGCGGCCCGCGAGATCATGCGCGGTGTGATGTCGACGAGGCTGCCGGTCGGGGCGTTGTCGAGGGCCCACAGCCAGAACGAGACGAGCAGCCCCATCATGTGCGGCGGCTCGACTTCGAGCTGGTCAGCAGCGTCGAACAGTTTGCGGTGATCCTTGAGTGTCTGATGCACTTGCAGCCATGCCACGGTCGTCACCTCCTTTCTGTGGTCGTTTGTTTGTGGTCTGCTTTTGGTCGTCTGCCGGTCGTCCGGCGGTCAGGTTAAAATGGAAGGTCGCCATTGTCCTCGATCTCCGTGAAGTCGCCGGAGCCCTCAGAGTAGCCCGGATCGGCGAAGTCGCTGCCAGAGCTCTGGCCGCCGTCCTTCTTGCTGTCGCAGAAGTGGACGGAGTCGACCGTGATCTCGACGGCTTTGCGGCGGTTTCCGTCCTTGTCCTCGTAGTTGCGGCTCGTGAGCTCGCCCTCGACGAGGACGAGGCGGCCCTTGCTCAGGTACTTGCAGACGAACTCGGCCTGTGCGCGCCATGCGACGCACTCGATGAAGTTGGTGATCTTCTTGCCGTCCTTGGTCTTGCGGCCGGTGTCGCTGGCGAGTGTGAAGCTGGTGATCGCCGTGCCCTGCTGCGTGTACCTGAGCTCAGGGTCAGCGGTTAGACGGCCTTGGAGGCCGGTGTGGTTATACATTAGGCGTTTCCTCCTTGCTGGTTATGCTGTGCGGCCGCGTTGTCGAGGGACGTGCAGATCTCGTCGTACTCTTGGCGGGTCAGGGTGGCCGGATCCTGCTTTTTGTACTTCTCCACGATCCGGGCGTTGGTGCGCTCCTTGGTCATTCCTGCGGTCTCTGCCTTCTTGTAGAGGCGCGCGAGCTGCGCGTCGCTCAGACGGCCGGAGCTCTGCCCCTGACGGCCCTGTGTGGCCTGCTGGCGGCCTCCAGCGCCGGATCCTTTGCCCTGCGCGCCGAAGTCACTGTTGTCGGGGTCGTCCTCGCCTTGGTCGACGGTGAACTTCTCGAAAAGGTAGTATTTCAGGGCGTAGGTGTGGGCCGCGCCCTTGGCCTTGGCGGGGTCATCGTTCCAGCCGACGGCGTGGACGGTGGCCTCGATGGTCTCGTCGTCGTTGTCGAGGTTCAGCCAGCGGATCGTCAGGTCGGCCTCGTAGAGGAACATGAGCTTGTCGCCGTTGCGTGTCTTGGTCTGCATGGTGATCCAGTAGACCGGGTCGCCGTTCTCGGCGTGGCGCGTGGCCTGCTCGCTGATGACGTCGAAGTCGACGCCGAGCTCGTTCATTATGGGGGTGATCTTCTCCCACACGTCGTAGATCTTGGCGTACTTGTAGCTGACGCCGTCGCTGTGCTGCTTCTTGACGATCTCCGGGCAGGCTTTCCGCATTTCGACGAGCTTCTGCCGGAGCGTCAGGCAGGCGACTTCAGGAGGGGCCGCAGCAGCGGCCGGCTCGGTTTTCTTGGTTTCTGCCATATCGGTGCCTCCTTACACGTCGACCGTGAAGATGCCCGGGGTCTCGTAGACGGTGACGCCCTCCACGATCTCGCCGGTCTCGGTCAGGGTTGCGATGTCGCCGGTGTAGCTGAGCAGCTTCTTCAGATCGGCCCAGCGGGTCGACTCCTCGACCTTTACGAGCTCGCCGTAGCCGTTGGCCTTGAGCCACGGCACCAGCTTGGCCTCGTCGAGCTTGGTCTTGGCGGTGCCCTTCTTGAAGGTCAGGGTGCCAGAGAGGAGGCGGTACTTCTCCGTCGTCTTGGTCTCCTTATGGGGGACGGTGGCGAAGAAGTCGGCCAGACAGCTCGTGAGGTACGAGGTGCCGTTCTCCATGCGCTTGCGGGCGGCGGCGACTTTCTCGTTGATGGCCGCGATCTGCTCGTCGGCCAGAGCCTTCAGACGGTCGTACTCGCTGCGCTCGTCGGCGATCTTGCGGATGGCCCAGTCGGCGCAGCGGTCGTCAGTGATACGGAACGGGGCGCGCTCGCCCTCTGTGACGGTGCCGAGGTCGACCTGCTCCAGCTCGTCCAGTGTGGCAGCAGGCAGCAGCTCGGCCTCCTGCGTGGTGGTGGTCTCTGCGTCTGCCTGCTCGGCAGCGAGGGCCGCGGTGGTCTTATCGCTCATTGTTGTGCTCCTTTCTCTCGGTGACATTGAAGGTGAGCATCACACCGCAGGTGACAGGGGTGACGCTCTCGAGCTCGAGGTCGCGGCCGCTGCGGAGGTGCAGGGTCTCGCCCGGCTTCATTTCGGTGAGGTGTTTCATCTGGTACTCCTTTCTGCAAAGAAACGGTGCCCGCCTTCCTCGATGACGAAGATCTGACTCTCGTGGAAGTCGCTGGTCACGAGGGCGGGGTTGTAGAAGTAGAGGATCGGCTCGTCCACGACGGTCTCGCCTCGGTCGAACACGGCCGCGACGGCGTCCTTGACGCGCTGTGTGGGATCCGGCCGGCTCTTGGTGTAGCTGTAAAGGGCGACGGCCTCAGAGGGGTCGACGCCGCGCTTCTCGGCTGCGTTGAGGATGCACTGAGCGACGAGCATCTGGCCCTCGAAGGACTCCCCGCCTGCCTCGGCCATGACCACGCGCTCGACGACGTCGCGCTCGGCGTCGGTCAGAGGGTAGCGCACAGCGGGCTCGGCCGGCTCCACGGTCTCAGCGGCCGGGGCGGGGGTGTCCGGGATGTATGTGCCGACGGTGGTGGTCGGCGGCAGGATGTTGGTCTCCTGCTTGCTGCCGGCCGGGGTGGTGAAGATTGCCACAGAGATGCCGCCCAGTAGAAGGACGGCAGCGGCCAGCGTGGCAGCTCTCAGGGCTTTCCTCTTGGCACGGCGGCGCCGGCGTGTTATACTTGCGGTGCGGGATCCGTATGCTGGCAGGCTGCTGGATCTTCTCGCATGGGTCGCCCGGTCGCAACGGGCGGCCCTTTCTTTTGTGGTTTCCATTGGTTTCTCCTTTCACTGAGCCCGTGCGACGGTCAGATCACAGAGGGCGTGAGTGAGGTCGCTGAACTCGGTCTCTCGGACGGTGTCAGCGGTCAGCAGCACAAGGTAGTCGTTGTCGTAGTAGTCGATCTCTGTGTGCCGCTGCCGGTTTACTTCGTTTTTGTGGCGGGCGTAGGGCTCGGCACGGTTCCAGACGTCGTCAGGGATCCAGCGGTCGAGGCGATCCTCGACGCGCTCGCGCAGCTCCTCGCTCGTGATCGTGATCTCCGGGCTCATGCTGTCACCTCCGCGCCACGCGGGCCGGGAGCGTCTGCTCCGGGCGAGTCAGGCCCTTGCTGAAGCTCTGCGGCTCATATCTGACGCCCACGATCCGGCGGCCGCTGACGCCGTACTTGGGGTTGTAGCCGAACAGGTTGACGTAGCTGCCGAGATCCTCGCGCTCGTCGTCCATCGCCTTCAGCACCTCGAACAGGGCCAGCACGTCGTCGATGGCGCGATGGCTGTTCTGCACCTTGCCGGTGAGGTCGTAGGCGATGATCGCGTTGGCGAGCTTGTGCGGGTAGGCCCTGCGGTCTTTGTAGACCGTCAGGCTGTCCAGCCAGTCGATCCGGCCGACCTTCTGGCCGCGGAGCAGGCCACGGAGAAAACAGGCGTCAAACTGCGCATTGTGGGCGATCATCAGGGTCGGGCCGTTCTGCATGAGCTTGGCGATCTGGCCGGCTGCCTTGACCGGCTGCACGCCCTCGGTCTGGAGCCGCTCGTCGGTGATGCCGGTCAGGCTGACGATGTTCTCCGGGAGGGTCTCGCCCTCGGGCAGCTTGATGAAGGTGTCCATCTTGCCGGCGATCCGTAGACCGCCGGTGGCCGTGCGCTCCACGCGCAGGGCGGCGAGCTCGATGATCTGGTCGTTGTCGAAGTCGAGGCCGCTGGTCTCGGTATCAAACACGACGAGGGCCTTGTAGCGGTCGAACAGGGTGGAGAGGTTACTCATGCCGGGCCTCCTTCTCGCGGGTAGCTCTCAGGGTGCCGAGCATAAACGAGAGGGCTGTGGTCAGTTGATCCTCAGTGGCGAAGGTGCCGCCGAACTGCTCGGCCAGCGCCGCGATGATCTCGCCGGCGTGCTCCGGCGTGACGTCGTCGGTGGCTTCGTCGTCCTCGATGGAGATCAGGAGATCGGAGTCCAGATAACAAGCGGGGCGCAGGCCGTAGTCGCCGCGGTAGGCGCTGTTCCAGTACAGAGTGCCATCGGTGTCGACGAGGCGGGCGAGTGACTCGTAGCCGTTAGACTTCGTGCTGAAGGCGGTGGACAGCCACCACCAGTCGTCTGCGTTAGGGATGACGTCGCGGTTGCGCCGGTACTGGTCGACCGTCAGCAGGAAGATGGTGACGGTGCAGGTGCCGTAGTCCTTCAGGCCGTCGTCGGTGGTCAGGTCGAGCTCCGTGGTCAGGAAGGCGTTGGGGCCGTTCACGTCCTCGAGCAGGTTGTCGAGGTAGGCGCCGTTGAGGTATTCCTTGCTGCTGGCGACGGCGAAGTTGTTGCAGTTGCCCTCGTCAAAGGCTCGGGTCTCGATGATGTCCTTGCTCAGGCAGAGGGCGCGGCCGTCATCATTCTCCAGCAGGATCCAGCTCTGGCCGGCATAGTCGAAGGCCGTGCCGCGGGCGGCGTTCTTGAGTGCGATCTTTTTCATGGGGTTGCTCCTTTCGTTCTCTGCGGCCGAGCCTTCTGGCTGGCCTGAATGTTCGGCAGGGTCTCGCCGGCGCGGAGCCGGCTCTCACAGTGCGGGCAGATGCAGCCGGTGCGGGGGATCTTCTGGTAGATGCTGACGTTCCAGTCGAGCCCGCAGCCGACGCACTTGGCTGTCATGGGCCTCCACCTCCTTCCGCAGCCAGAGCCTCGAAAACATAGCGCCGGATGCGGTTGCGGTACTTCTTCCGGGTTCTGGCTTTCTTTGCGTGAGCCGCGAGGTGCAGCCACTTCGGCGGCACTCCGATGGCCTTGGCCGATACCTTCCAGAGCTTTTTGAGGGCAGAGAGCACGGCGTTGATGACCGGCTTCAGGGCCTCGGCCAGTTTGGCGGCGATTTCCCGCAGAGCGTCGGCCAGCTTCTCGAAGGCTTCGCGGGCCTGCTGCATCTTCTCACGATCGGCGAGCGCCATGCTGCCGTCGTAGACGTAGGGGCTCAGCTCGTCGTCGCCTCCGTCGGCCAGACGCTCACAAAACGGGAGGCCGGCAGCTTCGGCAGCCTTGCGGCCCTCCTCGAGGGCGTCCCGGCCTTGCGTGACTTCGCAATAGTCCGCGAGACGGTTGCAGCCGCCTTCGTAGTGCCAGCGGATCTCGGCGGCGATCTCGTCGATGGTCATGTCCTCGCCGAAGTGGCCGCAGTAGTAGCCGTTGACGATGACGGCGTCCGGGTCTGCCTTCAGGATCCCGATGGCGTCATCGAGGTCGTCAGTCTCCCACGCGCCGTTCCAGATGTCGCTCCAGATCGTCAGAGCGTTCCACGAGCGGCCGGTGCGGTACACTATTGTCCAGCCGATGCCGTCGCGGATCTCCGCGGCGAAGTCCCGGGCGATGTCTCTCAGTGCTGCCATGCTGTTGCCTCCTCTCTGGTGATGTGCACGACGGTGACGAGGTCGTCGATCTCGTGCTTGGTGGTGTAGGTGTCCCGCTCGTCGAGCCCGATGTGCCGCAGCAGCGTCTCTGGCCCGTCCAGCAGGAAGGCCGTGACGGCCACGGCGTTCAGCCGGTAGACCGTGACCTCCACAGTGCAGCGGGCGCCGTCCTCGTCCAGCGTGGACGGGAACGAGGCCCGGCAGATTGGGCTCGCCTCGTATCTGAAGGCGGTCGCGCGGTTCTCGCCGGCGATGATGTCCTTCACGAACTCCTCGAAGGCTTTGCGGGGGATTGAGCTGCGGTACTTGTCCAGCGTGACGTCGGCGAGCCGCCGGATGGCTTTGGTGTTCATGCTTTTCACCTCACTTTATCTCGTGGATCAGCGTCCTGAAGTGGAAGCACTGGATGTTGTAGCCGCCGGCGCCGATGGTCTGGATCTTTGCCTTGCCCTCCGTGCCGACGATGATGCCGTTGATGTCGCCCTCGGGGCCGATGTAGAGGGCGGCCGCGTCGGTGATGGTTCCGACCGTGCTCATAATGCGGCCGATCAGGTCGAGCAGCTTGGCCCGCTTTTCTTCTTCCATCGTCTTTTCGAGCCACGCCTCGCGCTCGTCCTCGTTGCGGATCTCCAGCAGTCTGAGCGTGATCTGGTCGCCCGCTTCGCGGAGCTTCTTCTGGATCTGGTGATATTCCAGCCCGCGCTCACTCAGGAAGGCGTCGACGTCGCGGCGCGGCCAGAGGTTTGCGAGGTCGTAGTCGGTCAGCTCGCGGCCCTTGTAGAGCTCGCGGTACTTCTCGAGAGAGAGGAGCGTCTGAAGCGCCTCCAGCCGGGCGGCCCGTTCCTTGGCCTTCAGGCCCTCGCGGTACTCGATGAAACGGATCCGCTTCTCTCGGTAGTAGCCGATCGCGTGCTGTTTCCAGTTTTCGAGGAAGTCCTTCAGTATCTCCGGGGTGTTTGCCTCGAGGTAGGCGTCGCGGGTGATGCGGGTGTTGAGCTTGTCCTGCCAGTTTGCGAGGGTCTCGCGGGCCTCGGCCAGCTTGGAGGTCGCGCTCTTGATGTCCTCGCGCTTGATGCTGATGTCGAAGCGGTCGGCGCCTTTTTCGATCATTTTGGCGAGCTGGCTGTTGTGCTTCTTGAGTACGGCCTCGCGCTTCGCCACGCGGCCCTCGGCGTCGATGACCTTCTGCTCGAGCTCTTTCTGTGTCATGGTGGTCTCCTTTCATCTTGGCCCGGCCGGAGCCGGGGATCTTGGTGGTGTCGAGTCCCTGAAAAGCAGAAACACGACCGCCGGATCGCTTCAGAGAGCAGCGCGGAGGGGGTGCGCAGCTCGTCCATTTTCAGCGTCGGGGTCGTGTGGTCGTTTTCATGTTGGGCTCTCCTTTCTTCGGCCCGGCGCTGCCGGGTGTTCTTGGCTACTGTGCGGCCGGTGCTCGTTTACCTCTGCGCTTGAAACTCTCACGCAGCCGCCTCTCGGCGAGCTCTGCGCTGTACCCTTCGCGCTGGTTGGCGTCCAGCGCGCCGGTCGCGCCTCGCTGGAGCTCCTTGTAGATCGTGGTGTGGTGGACGCTCAGGCGGGCCGCGATGTCGACCGGCCGATCTCCGAGCAGATGCCACGCCTCGATCTTCTTCCTGTCCTCGAAGGTCAGGTAGCGGTACTTTCCCGTCAGTCTCACCTCCGTCCTATGGGGTTGTAGTAAAGAAAAAACGCACAGCCGACTCACTTGAGTCTCTGTGCGTTTAATGATAATGGACAGC
>ENA-ORUF01001242-ORUF01001242.1-human-gut-metagenome-genome-assembly--contig:-NODE-1242-length-28802-cov-4.132849_pt1 | contig 28802 bp, 27 predicted proteins | sample MGYA00242077_ERZ509203 | MGnify/ENA primary metagenome ERZ509203 (study PRJEB26280, sample SAMEA2338834) | human gut metagenome | biome: human gut; feature: human-associated habitat; material: faeces... | reverse complement strand
TTCAGGTCGCTGCCCGCCACATCGGGCTGGACAGAGGCGGTGCCCTGCCGGCCGGAACAGAACAGCATGGGGGAGTCCAGCTGCTCATCGGTGGCATTCAGATCCATCAGCAGCTCCAGCACCTCGTCAATGACCTCATACACCCGCTGGTCGGGGCGGTCGATCTTATTGACCACCACGATGACCCGGTGGCCCAGCTCCAGAGCCTTGGACAGGACGAAGCGGGTCTGAGGCATGGGGCCCTCGGCAGCATCCACCAGCAGGATGACGCCGTTGACCATCTTCAGGATACGCTCCACCTCACCGCCGAAATCGGCGTGGCCCGGGGTGTCCACAATATTGATCTTCACATCGCCGTACTGGATGGCGGTATTCTTGGCAGTGATGGTGATCCCACGCTCCCGCTCCAGATCGTTGGAGTCCATCACGCGGTCCACCACGGTCTGGTTCTCCCGGTACACGCCGGACTGCTTGAGCATCTCATCCACCAGAGTGGTCTTGCCATGATCGACGTGGGCGATGATGGCAATGTTTCTCAACTTCTCATTTCGCATATATAAAGCTCCTCCTACTATCTCCGGCTAGACCGCTGGGGTCCTGGGCATCTCAGACAAGCGGCCTGTCTCTCATTCTGACAGGTCTGGCCGCAGTATTATACCGCTTTTTGGGAGAAAAATCAACGGTTCCGCAAAAAAACTCACACAAAATTGCACCTTCTCCCACCGGGGGAGTTCCGGCAAAAAGGCAGAGGCCCTCCCTACATAGGTGTGGAAAACTATGTGGATAATGTGCAAAAGCGAAAAAATGTTCGACTGCTCTTGACAAATTCGAACATTTGTTGTATTCTTCAAATAGAACATAAGTTCTGATTTTGACATCTGTAATCCACATCAGCTTCCCCCATATCTTCTGGGGGATTGGAGGGACATCTTATGCAGACGCTCTATTACAGCACCGCGAACTGGACCCGGCATACAAACAATATTGTTGATCTGGAGCAGTACCGCCGGAAACTCTCCCAGGATGACAACCACCATCCGGTGGAAAGCACTAAGCTGATCGTTCTGCCCCAGTCCTCTGCCCCACGCCCCCGCCGCAGTCAGAAGCTGCGCCGGCGTGCTCTTCTTCTGGACACCTGCGCCAGCGTAGGCGTTATGGTGATGACCCTTACCTTTGCCCTGCGGGCGCTGGCGGTCTGATCTGTTCTGCTGTGTGAGGGGGATCCAGCCTCCGTCGTGTCGGATCGTATATTCCTCGCTTTGTCGCAGAATATTTTTCTGGCCATCCCATAGAGAAGAGATTCGCCCCTACGGTGCTCCATGGAAATCACAACAAAAGGGAACAATGGGTGGGACGACTGTCCGCTGTTCCCGGTTCACATACACCGTAGGAACTGCAATTAAAAAACCGTCTGGAACAGCCCTTTGACTGTTCCAGACGGTTTTCTGTTTTCTTAAAAGACGATCAATATGCCAGCTTCTCCTCCAACCAGCTCTTCAGCTCGCTGATGGGAACACGCACCTGCTCCATGGTGTCACGGTCCCGGATAGTGACCGCGTTGTCCGCAGGGGTCTTGTCATCACCCACGGTCTGGAAGTCCACGGTGATGCAGTAGGGAGTGCCGATTTCGTCCTCACGGCGATAGCGCTTGCCGATGGAGCCGGCATCGTCATAGTCCACCATGAAGTACTTGGACAGCTCGGCCTGGATCTCCCGTCCCTTGTCACCCAGCTTCTTGGACAGAGGCAGCACGGCGCACTTGAAGGGGGCCAGAGCGGGATGGAGGCGCAGGACGGTGCGGATGTCGTTCTTCTCGGCGTCCACGACCTCCTCATCATAGGCATCCACCAAGAAGGCCAGGGTGACCCGGTCAGCACCCAGGGAAGGCTCCACCACATAGGGGATATAGTGTTCGCCGCTCTCCTGGTCGAAGTAGGTCTGATCCTTGCCGGAGGTGTTCTGGTGGGCGGTCAGGTCAAAGTTGGTGCGGGAGGCCACGCCCCACAGCTCGCCCCAACCGAAGGGGAACACGAACTCAAAGTCGGTAGTCGCGTTGGAGTAGTGGCTCAGCTCCTCGGCGTCGTGGTCGCGCAGGCGCAGATTCTCGTCCCGGATGCCCAGACCCAGCAGCCAATCGTGGCAGAACTTTTTCCAATAGGCGAACCACTCCAGTTCGGTGCCTGGCTTACAGAAGAACTCCAACTCCATCTGCTCAAACTCGCGGGTGCGGAAGGTGAAGTTGCCCGGAGTGATCTCATTGCGGAAGGACTTGCCGATCTGGCACACGCCGAAGGGCAGCTTCCGGCGGGTAGTCCGCTGGACGTTCTGGAAGTTGACAAAAATGCCCTGGGCGGTCTCGGGGCGGAGGTAGACGGTGTTCTTAGCGTCCTCAGTGACCCCCTGGAAGGTCTTGAACATCAGGTTGAACTGGCGGATGTCCGTCCAGTTGAACTTGCCGCAGGTGGGGCAGCAGATGTTGTGCTCCTCCACAAAGGCCTTCATCTCCGCCTGGCTCATAGCGTCCACGCTGTGACCCAGGTCAAAGCTGTTCTCCTGGCACCAGTCCTCAATGACCTTGTCGGCGCGGAAACGCTCCTTGCACTCTTTACAATCCATCAGGGGGTCGGAGAAGCCGCCCACATGGCCGGAGGCCACCCAAACCTGGGGATTCATCAGGATGGCGGCGTCCAGACCCACATTATAGGGATTCTCCTGGACGAACTTCTTCCACCAGGCCTTCTTTACGTTGTTTTTCAGTTCCACACCCAGAGGGCCGTAGTCCCAGGTGTTGGCCAAGCCGCCATAGATCTCAGATCCGGAGAAGATAAATCCACGTCCCTTACACAGAGCGACGATCTTTTCCATGGTCTTTTCGCTGTTTTTCATGTTCCAAACTCCTTTTTATTCAGATTGTTTGGCTCAAGGTATTTGCCCTCACACCTCGGTGCGCTGAAAACAAAACGCCCTGAGCCGGCTGTATCGGCTCAGGGCGAACAAAACTGTCCGTGGTTCCACCTGAATTCGTGTCTGGCTGACACGCACTTCGTTCCCGGTAACGGCGGGGGACCGGCGGGCCATTTCCTGCCCGCGCTCCAGAGGGCCTTCCCACCCCGCCCTCGGAGGATTCACACCGTCCACCCTCTCTCTTGCGCCCCGGCGGGGGGTACTGTTCTCTGTCTCTGCTTTGAGTGACATTGTAATATACAAAACTCGGGTTGTCAAGGGTCGCTTTCCAGTCGGGAGACGGAATTTATCCACATTTTCCGCAAAGAATGTGGATAAATCATCGGAATTTCCTGCTCTCTGCCACCGCCAGCTCATCACAGCGGTTGTTGTATGGGTTGCTTGCGTGTCCCTTTACCCAGTGGAGGTTGACGGTGTGATATTCACACAACTCCAGCAGCTGCTGCCACAGGTCGGGGTTGAGGGCAGGCTTTTTGTCTCCCTTGACCCAGCCTCTGGCCCGCCATCCCTTGGCCCAGCCCTTCTCCAGGGCGTCGATGACATACTTGGAGTCGGAATATAATTCCACCTGACAGGGCTCCTTCAGAGCCCGGAGGGCGGAAATCGCCCCGGTGAGCTCCATACGGTTGTTGGTAGTCTGTGCCTCTCCGCCGGACATCTCCTTCTTATGGGGGCCGTACATCAGGATGGCGCCCCAGCCTCCGGGTCCCGGATTGCCAGAGCAGGCCCCATCGGTATAAATGGTGACTGTTTTCATGTTCCTCCCAAAGCCTTTCCCAGGGGGAATACTTTCCAAAAACAACGGTCTGATAAAATCCCCAAGCCCACCCGCACAAAATCGGCGTCTGGTCATAACTGTCATTGATCACGGTGCCCGTGTTACTGTACCGGACGTAACAATACCCAGGAGTCGAACCCAGCGCATGGTCCCGCGCGTTACCATAACTGTGTGCCTATCTGCTCCGGCACAGGGAGCTTGACGCCCGCCTTCTGTGCTGCCAAAGCTTTGGGGTGGAGATATAGATCCCCGCCCCAAAGCTTTTTTCTTCTCTCAGTGCTCCATCAGCTCTGTGGTCCAGTTTATCTCCTGAATGACAGCGTCCAGTTCCCGCAGGCTTTTGGACTGCTGATCCACCTGCTTTTGCAACTCCCGGACGTTGACGGTGCTGCGGATCCGGATCTCGCCCACCGTCCGGCGGCTGACCAGGCTGCTGGCACTGCTCAAAAAACCGCGGAGGATCCCCAGTCGGCCGGTCATGCAGTCCCGGCGGGCCAGCAGGTCGGACAGCGGGACCCCGTCCACCAGGGTGGCGCTGTTGGTCCGGTTGATCCGGGCGATCAGAGCCTCCAGCTGGGCGTAATCCTCATCCAGCTCCCGGAGAAGCTCCATGGGGTCCTCCGCGGGCTCCTCCCCCTCCTGGACCTGCGCATTATTGTTCAATCGCTCCTCCAGCTGCCGGATACAGGTCTGAAGCTCAGCGCGCTGGGAGAGTGCGTTTGCCAATTTCATGGTTCTGTCCTTTCTATGAGCAGTTTCAGCCGGTCACAATTCCTCTGTGGATTCCTGTTCCGCCGCTTCTATCTCATCCTGCCCGGATGCCGGAGCATTTTCCACATTTTCCTCTGAATTTGTGGATTCCTCCTCCCGGTCAGCCAGGGCCAGGGAGATCACTCTGTCACCCTCCTCCTTGAAGCGCATGACAATGACGCCCTGGGTGGCCCGTCCGGCGGTGCGGATGGTGTCCACATGGGTGCGGATCAAAATACCCGCCTGGGTAACCAGCAGCAGGTCCTCGCTGCCGTCCACCACCTTGATGCCCACCACTGGGCCGGTCTTTTCGGTGACCATATAGTTCTTGATGCCCAGGCCGCCCCGGTTTGTGATCCGGTACTCCTCCACGGGGGTGCGCTTGCCGTATCCATTTTCTGTGATGGACAGCACGGTCCGGCCCTCGGCAGCCCGGCCGGCCCCCACCACATAGTCGCCCTCCCGCAGGCGGATCCCTCGGACACCCACCGCGGTCCGGCCCATGGGACGGACGTCCTGCTCATCAAAGCACACAGCCATTCCGTCATGGGTGGCGACCAGAACCTTCTGGGCCCCGTCGGTCTCCAGGACGCAGACCAGCTCGTCGCCCTCGTCCAGGGTCAGGGCCCGGATGCCGCTGGCCCGGATATTCTTCAGGGCGGAGACTGCCAGGCGCTTGACCGTGCCCTGACGGGTGACCATGAACAGATAGAGCTCTTCCTCCCCGGTCTCCCGGAAGTGAAGCATGGTCTGGACCCGCTCTCCCGGCTCCACCTGGAGGATATTCACCAGGTTGGTCCCCTTGGCGGTCTTTCCGCTCTCCGGGATCTGATAGCCCTTTTTCCGGTACACCTTGCCGGTGTCAGTAAAGAACAAGAGGTAGTCATGGGTGGAAGCAGTAAACACATCCACCACGGTGTCCTCCTCCCGGGTGGTGATGCCCTTCTTGCCCATACCGCCCTTGGACTGGGCGGCGTACTCGCTCACCGGGGTGCGCTTGATGTAGCCGGCCTGAGTCAGGGTAAAGACGCACTGCTCCTCCTCAATGAGGTCCTCGATGTCGATCTCGTTCTCCACATCCTGGATCTCGGTGTACCGCTGGTCGCCGTACTTGTCCCGGATGGCAGTGAGTTCCTCCTTCAGTACGCCACGGAGCATCTCCTCGCTGGAGAGCAGCTGGTTGAAGTAGGCGATCCGCTCTTCCAGTTCCTGATATTCCTTCTCCAGCTTTTCCCGATCCAGGCCCTGGAGTGCCTTTAGACGCATATCCAGGATGGCCTGGGCCTGGATCTCATCCAGGTCAAAGCGCTGGCACAGACGCTGTTTTGCATCGTCATAGCTGGTGCGGATGATATGGATGACCTCGTCAATGTTGTCCTGGGCCACCAGCAGACCCTCCAGCAGGTGGGCCCGCTCCTGGGCCTTTTTCAGGTCAAACCGGGTACGGCGGATGATGATCTGCTCCTGATAGGCGATGTACTCGTCCAGAATGTGCCGCAGGGAGAGGATCTTGGGCTGAAGCTTCCCGTTGACCTCTACCAGGGCCAGCATATTGATGGCAAAGGTGGTCTGGAGCTGAGTCTGGGCAAACAGGCGGTTGAGCACCACCTGGGGATTGGCGTCCCGCTTCAACTCAATGACGATGCGCATACCGTTCCGGTCAGTCTCGTCCCGGATGTCGGAGATGCCCTCCAAGCGCTTGTCCTCCACCTGGTCGGCCATATTCTTGATGAGCATCCGCTTGTTCACCTGATAGGGGATCTCGGTGATGATGATGCGGGTACGATCCTTGCCGAACTCCTCAAACTCGTGACGGGCCCGGACCGTGATCCGGCCCCGGCCGGTGGCGTAGGCCGCCCGGATGCCGCTGCGGCCCATGATGATGCCCCGGGTGGGGAAGTCAGGACCGTGGATATGTTCCATCAGATCGGGAAGGGTACACTCCGGATCGTCCAGCACACAGATTACGGCGTTAATGACCTCCGTGAGGTTGTGGGGCGGGATATTGGTGGCCATACCCACAGCGATGCCGCTGGAGCCGTTGACCAGCAGGTTGGGGAACCGGGAAGGGAGCACCTTAGGCTCCTTCCGGGTCTCATCAAAGTTGGGGTCCCAGTCCACAGTATCCTTCTCAATGTCCCGAAGCATCTCATCGGAGAGCTTGGAAAGCCGGGCCTCGGTGTAACGGTAGGCGGCAGGGGGGTCGCCATCCACGGAACCGAAGTTGCCGTGGCCGTCCACCAGCATATACCGCATGGAGAAGTCCTGAGCCAGGCGAACCAGGGCGTCGTAAACAGACTGGTCTCCGTGGGGGTGGTAGCGGCCCAGCACATCGCCCACGCAGGTAGCCGACTTTTTAAAGGGCTTGTCTGAGGTCAAATTGTCCTCGTACATAGCGTAGAGGATGCGGCGGTGGACCGGCTTCAGGCCATCCCGCACATCTGGCAGGGCCCGGCCCACAATGACGGACATAGCATATTCGATGTAGGATTGCTCCATCTCCGGAACCAGAGGAGATATTTCGATTTTCTGGTTCGGGTAGCGGATCTCCTCAGGATCGTATTGGGGTTTTTTGCTCATGGGTTATTGTCCTCCTTACAGAGCGGGGAAATTTGAAAATTAGAAATTAGGAATGAGGAATGGTGGTATTCCGCCTTTGGCGGAGCGATTGGAACAGCGTCCCTGCCGTCAGCGGAAGCATTTTCCTCCGCCGAACCGTTCAAATGGTCCGACTGTGGCCGGACACCGCAATTCCGAACTCCTAACTCTTCATTTCTCATTCCTGATCCTTAGTAGTCCAGGTTCACCGCATACTTAGCGTTCTTTTCAATGAACTCCTTCCGGGGCTCCACCTTCTCACCCATAAGGATGGTAAAGGTCTCGTCGGCCCGGACAGCATCGTCCAACTCAATGCGGCGCAGGGTGCGCTTCTCCGGGTCCATGGTGGTCTCCCACAGCTCGTGTGGGTTCATCTCGCCCAGGCCCTTGAAGCGGCTGATGTCGATCTTCACATTGGGATTGCCCCCGCGCATCTCGGTGGAAATGGCGTCCCGCTCCTCCTCAGAGAAGGCCAGGCGGGTGGTCTTACCCCGGGTGAGCTTGAACAGGGGCGGCACAGCGGAGTACACATAGCCATGCTCGATGAGGGGCCGCATAAAGCGGAAGAAGAAGGTGAGCAGCAGGGTGCGGATGTGGGCGCCGTCCACGTCGGCATCGGCCATGATGATGACCTTGTGATAGCGCAGCTTATTCAGATCAAAGTCATCCCCGATTCCCGCCCCCAAGGCGGTGATGACCGGGGTCAGCTTATCGTTGCCATAGACCTTGTCTGCCCGGGCCTTTTCCACGTTGAGCATCTTGCCCCACAGGGGAAGGATGGCCTGGAAACGGCTGTCACGGCCCTGGGTGGCCGAGCCGCCGGCAGAGTCGCCCTCGACGATGTAGAGCTCGGTCAGCTCCGGGTTCGCCTCGTTGCAGTCCCGCAGCTTATCCGGCATGGCCGCCCCGCCCAGAGCCGTCTTGCGTCGGATGGACTCCCGGGCCCGCTTTGCGGCCTCCCGGGCCCGGTTGGCAGTGAGAGCCTTATCCAGAATAGCCCGGCCCACAGCAGGGTTTTCCTCCAGATAGATCTCCAGCTTTTCACTGACGATGTTGTTTACCAGGGTACGGATCGCACTGTTGCCCAATTTAGCCTTGGTCTGGCCCTCGAACTGGGCATCGGTAAGCTTGACGGAGATGACCACAGTCAAGCCCTCCCGGCAGTCCTCGCCGGACACCTTCTCGTCATCCTTGAGCAGCTTGATTTTCCGGCCATAGGCGTTCAAGGCGTTGGTCAGAGCCCGCTTGAAGCCCTCCTCGTGCATACCGCCCTCCGGGGTGTGGACGTTGTTGGCAAAGGAGACCATAACTTCGCTGTACCCGTCGTTGTACTGCATCGCCACTTCTGCCATGCTGTCCTCCCGGGCCCCGGACATATAGATCACGTCGTTGTGCAAAGGATCCTTGCTCTTGTTGAGGAAGGTGACAAACTCTCGGATGCCCCCCTCATAGCACATGTCGTCCTCCTGCTCCTGACCAGGGCGCAGGTCCACAGTCTGGATCCGCAGTCCGGCATTGAGGAAGGCCTCCTCCCGCATCCGAGTATGGAGGGTCTCATAGCTGTACACCAGAGTATCAAACATCTCCGGGTCAGGCTTGAAGGTGACCGTAGTGCCGGTATGGTCGGTGCGGCCTACCACTTTCATCTCCTGGGTGATTTTGCCCCGAGAGAACTTCATCTCATAGATCTGGCCGTTCTTATGGACCTGGACCTCCAGCCACTCGCTCAGGGCATTGACTACTGAAGCGCCCACACCGTGGAGGCCGCCGGAGACCTTATAGCCGCCTCCGCCGAACTTGCCGCCAGCATGGAGGATGGTAAATACCACTTCCAGGGCGGGCTTTCCGGTCTGAGGCTGGATATCCACCGGGATACCGCGGCCATTATCGGTGACAGTAATGGTGTTGCCGGGGTTGATGGTCACCGTGATATCAGTGCAGTGGCCGGCCAGCGCTTCATCAATGGAGTTGTCCACAATTTCATACACCAGGTGGTGCAGACCGGACTCCGAGGTGGAGCCGATGTACATTCCCGGACGCTTCCGCACTGCCTCAAGCCCCTCCAGCACCTGGATCTCAGAGCCGCCGTATTCATGCTCCACCTGGGTGGAGTTCAGTTCCAGTTCTTCAGCCATAGTAACCTCCGTTTGGTCATGGGGGCCCGAAAGATCCGCGATGATCCGCTCCGGCCCCTCTTTCTGTCTTGTTTCAATGGGAACACCAATCAATCAGCTGTTCCCTGCGCGGCCTACAGACCGCATATTATTCAAACCGGTTCTCCTCTGCCCGTTTCAGAAGGGTCGCAGGGGAGAGCTGGGAAATATAGATCATGGGGGGACCGGCTTCGCCGCCCACCACCACAAAGGAACGAGGCAGATCGTCGCCCAGCCAGACCACTCTTCCGGCCTGCTCCGCACGCTCCAGATACTCCCGGGTCTTATAGGCCCAGCTGGCATTGTCCAGGTCGAATACCCCCAGGATCTGACTGTAAGGCACCACTACCGACTGGCCTAGGTGCAGATACATGGCTTCCGCCTCCTCTCCTTTCTTTTTCCACATTCTCCCCGACAAATGTGGAAAAAAACCGTGTCAAGGCCCATCCAGCACCCTGGGCTGCCAAATCCGCCGCCACAGCCGCCAGCCCAGCCAGCAGCCCAGCAGCAGGGCTGCCCCAGGCACTCCGGGAAAAATCAACAGCTGTGTCACCGGAGAGACTTTCTCCGACTCCCATAGGCTCCACCGGCCCACCCCAACCAGCACGGTAAACAGGATCCCCAACGCAGGGGGGAGAGCACGCCAAATCCGCCGCCGGGGCAATCGGCAGCACAGATACTCCAGTACCAGTCCCAACAGCAAGGGAAATAGAAAAAACATTCCGATCACAATGGGCATAAAAACTCCTTTTGACGGTGTAAGCCGTCCGGTTGCTCCACAGGGCTGGATATTTTGTCCGACACCGCAGAATCGCTCCTGTTCGGCGTTATACCAGGGCGCCCCCGTGAATATGAAAAGCTGCGCCCCCCTCCAGACCCTCCAGCTTCTCCTCCTCACAGCAGGTGATAAAAATCTGTCCCCCCTGAATGTGGTTGAGAACAAAGGCCTGCCGCCTGGCATCCAGTTCCGAGAGGACATCATCCAGCAGCAGTACAGGGTACTCTCCGGTCTCCTGAAAAAAAATATCCCGCTGGGCCAGCTTCAGCGACAGAGCCGCCGTCCGGGTCTGCCCCTGGGAACCATAGGTTTTTGCTGAACGGCCATCCAATTCCACCAGCAGGTCATCTTTATGAGGGCCAGACAGGCATTGTCTGGAATCCAGCTCCGCCTGACAGTGGCGTTCCTGGTGGTCCCGCAGCTGCTCCAGGATCTTCTGGGGCGCAGCCATGGGGTCGGACACAGAGGACACCGTTTGATAGGTCAGGGAAAGCTCCTCCCGTCCACCGGAGAAGTCCCGGTGTACCGCCGGAGCTGCCTCCTGGAGCCGCCGGACAAAATATGCCCGGTAACGGATCACCAGTGCTCCCATCTGGGCCATGCGTACATTGAAGTCCTCCAGCGTTTCCAGCAGAGAGGGATTATCCGGCCAGTCCCGAAGGATCCTGGTCTTGTGCTCATACAGGCGGTTGTACTCTGCCAGGGCCTGGGCATACCGGGGGCGCAGCTGGCAGATGGCGCAGTCCAGAAAGCGCCGCCTGGCGGCGGCTCCCTCTCGGATGAGAAGCAGATCCTCTGGACAGAAGAGTACTGTATTCAAAATGCCGGACAACTCCCCAGCTGTTTTCAGCCGAACCCCGTTGGAGGACAGCTGCCGCCGCCTTCCCCGGGCCAGACGGGCCTCCAGCAGAAACTCACGCCTGCGGCTCTCCACAGCGCCCCGGATCAGGGCTTCCTCCCCCTCCAGCCGGATCATCTCCCGGTCATACCGGGCCCGATGTGACCGGGCAGAGGAGAGATAGGCGATGGCCTCCAAAAGATTGGTTTTCCCTTGAGCATTCTCACCATAGATCAGGTTCACCCTGGGGTGGAACTCCGTGTAAAACCGGACATAATTGCGGAACTGTTCCAGTTCCAGCGCCTTGACGATCACTGTACGGACAGCTCCAACTCGCCATCGATGACCGCCCGGTCACCGGGGCGCATCTTCTTGCCCCGCATGGTGCAGACCTCTCCATTCACGGCTACCCGGCCCTCCTGGATGATCAGCTTAGCGTCGCCGCCAGTCTCCACCGCTCCGGCAAATTTCAGAAGATCCTGTAATTTGATGAACTCTGTACGAATCTGAATGGATGCTTTCTCCATGAAACCCTCTCGCTTTCCAGTTATGTTTCCAGTCTCTGTCCGCACCACAAAGACACTTTTGGGATGCGGACTATATTCTGCAAGTTTCCGTCAATTTGCCTTCAAACGGACTGGCAGAACCATATAGATGAATTTTTCCTCCCCCTCAGCAGGCAGGATGACGCAGGGGGCCACACCAGAGGAAAACTCCAGGCGCAAACGGTCTGCCGGCGCTGCCTTCAAGGCATCCATCAGATATTTGTTGTTAAAACCGATCTCCAAATCCTGCCCATCTCCAGTGATGGGACACTGGTCTGCGGCATCTCCGATCCCTGTTTTGGTGGTAATGGACACCAAACCATCTCCAAACACACAGCGCAGGGGACTTTTCAGCTTTTCGCTGATGATCAGGGAGACACGATCAATGGAAGCAAGAAGAGTACGCGTGTCACACTCCACATGGATGGGATTATTTCGGGGAATTGCATTGCGGTAAGCCAAAAATTCACCTTCCAGCCGTCTGCAGACCAATACTGTGTCTCCAGTCTGGAACAGTATATGTCGGGCACCCTGGCTGACCGTCACAGATCCATCTCCGGAACAGATTTTTTCTACCTCGCCCAGAGCAGAGCCAGGCACAACAAAGGAGAAGGACTCCGCACCCTCAATTTTTTCCACAGGCTCTCGGCGCAGTGCCAAACGGTAACCATCCACCGAAACTACGGTAAGTCCGCTCTGATCCACTTCAAACAGGGATCCAGTATGAATGGGGCGGCTTTCGTTGTCACTGACTGCAAATAAAGTCTGGGAGATCATGGATCGCAATGCATTCTGTTCTATTGTAAGGGAGTTTTGCTGATCCACAGTCGGCAGTTCTGGGAACTCTTCCGGATCTGTTCCAAGAATATTGAACTCAGACAAACCGCATTTGATATTTACCATATAGTTGTTTGAGGTAAAAACGACTACATCATCCGGCATTTTTCGGATGATCTCGCCGAATAGGCGGGCAGAAAGAACCAGAGAGCCAGGTTCCTGAATTTCTGCGGGAACGGTAGCCTGGATTCCGGTTTCCAGATTATAGCCGGTAAGACGGAGGCGGGTATCCGCCTCGATTAGAATGCCCTCCATGGCGGGAATGGAGCTTTTAACCGCCACTGCTCGGGAGGTGGTTGCCACCGCCGCGGACAGAAGCGCCTTTTCACAGGAAAATTTCATGGATGTGCCTCCTTGCGTTCCTCCAGCGCTCTCTGAAAGAGAGGAGAGGATATATTTTTCGTAACAGTAGCCCGTAGGGGGAAAAAATGTGGAAAAACGCCGCAAACCTTAGAGCTTCTAGGGAAAACACGTCCACAGGGGGTGTGGAGGATTTTCAACCGCTTTCCACAGGTCGGGCGTGGAAATCAAGTTATCCACATTATGCAACAAGTTATCCACATTTAAGTGTGGATAACAATGGGTCAAAAGAAGCAGGCCGGAAAAGCCCGGTGAGGGCGTCTGGCCTGGATCTTTTGGGGAGAGACAGTGAAAACCGTCCTCCGGTTACTCATATCGGATGTTGATGTTAGAGGTGATATCTTTGATGATCTCTGCCTTTTCAGGATCTACTTTGATGAGATCCTCGATGCGCTCGATGGAGTGAAGGACAGTAGTATGATCCCGGTTGTCAAATTCTTTGCCGATTTCCTTCAGGGAGAGGTTGGTCATACGGCGGATTTGATACATAGCGATCTGCCGGGCCAGAGAGATGTCCTTTGCCCGGCCCTGCCCCCGGAGGGTGGCCGGCTCGATGTTATAGAATTTACAGACCTCATCGATGATGACGTCCGCAGTGGGAACAATGTCAGATTTTTCTTTGAACATATCCTTGACAGCGCGGACTACGGTCTCTTTGTCTACGGAGTCTCCCATCAGCTGCTGATAGGCCATAATCTTGTTGACAGTGCCCTCGATCTGCCGCACATTGGCAGTGATATTCTCTGCAATGAGCTGAAGCAGGAAATCAGGCAGTTCCACTCCCATACGAATGGCCTTGTTTTTGATGATGGCCATGCGTGTCTCATAGTCTGGGGGCTGGATGTCAGCCAATAGGCCCCATTCGAACCGAGTTTTCAGTCGGTCCTCTAAGCGGAGCATCTCCTTAGGCGGCCGGTCAGAGGTGAATACGATCTGCTTTTTCAGTTCGTACAAGGTGTTGAAGGTGTGAAACATCTCCTCCTGAGTGGAATCTCGACCGGCGATAAACTGTACGTCGTCCATAAGAAATACGTCGGCGCCCCGATATTTTTCCCGAAATTCCGCATTGCGGCCTTCCCGAATGGCCTGGATCAGTTCATTGGTGAAGGTATCGCCCTTGATGTAGACCACCTTGTAGTCGGGGTGGTTTTTGTGGATGGTGTGAGCGATTGCGTACAGAAGGTGGGTCTTGCCCAGGCCGGACTCACCGTAAATGAACAGAGGGTTATAACTCTGACCTGGGTTGTCAGCTACTGCACGGGCGGCGGCGTGGGCAAATTTGTTGGAGGAGCCAACGACAAAGCGCTCGAAGGTGTACTCCTCAGTGCCGGGGAAAAAGTCATTTTTCTCCGGTTCCTGCTGGTATTGATCCAACTCCCCCTCAGTGAGAACAGTAACATCCATATCACAGGAGAACAGTTCCCGCAGAGCGGCCTGGATCTTAGAAACGTAGCGGGTGGCGATAATGTCCCGTTTAAAGCGGGTGGGGGAGTAGAGGACAAAGCGGTCATCCTCCAGCGCCACGGCGGTGGCGTCGTCAAACCAGGTATTGATGGTAGTGGCGGTCATGTCGGGCTGCATCAGGCTGATCACCTTAGCCCATACATCTGCGGCAGGATTCATGGGAAGGAAAACCTCCTTGAATGAAGTGGCGGATAAACGGGGACGCGCGGAGTCCGGCCGCGCAAGTTGTAAAACAAAAGAGAAAGGCCCCTGCGCCAGATCCGGGCAGGGGACCCGTCAGACGATGGAACGGCCCCGCAGCCCGAAGAAAGGGCGGCGGAGCGGGGAAAAAGGCATATTTCTTCCCCCGCTATTATACCAAAAAAGCGTCTTGGCCGCAAGGATTTCCAAGGTATTTTTTATTTTATAGGTATGAAAAATCAAGGACTGAACACAGTGCTGAGTGTGGATGTGCAAAAATGGACGCTTGCCTATGGCTGGAAGGAGAAGAGAGGTACAAGATATGGGATTTTTCTGAAAAATATAGAAACTTTGGGGAGAAAATAAAAAAAGTAGTTGACAGAGGGAAAATGCATCCGCTATAATGGATGTCGCTGTTCCAGAAGAAAAGGGGTTTTTGTACCCTTTTACGGAATGGCCGGAGAAGATCCGAACGACCAAGTGAACCGCAGCCGGAGACGGCTGTTGTTGGGCCGGTCCGCCGGCTTGAGATCAAATGAGGAGGTGTCCCCCATGCTTCGTACCTATCAGCCCAAGAAGCGCCAGCGTTCCAAGGAACACGGTTTCCGCAAGCGTATGGCCACCCGCAATGGCCGCAAGGTGCTGGCCCGCCGCCGTGCCAAGGGCCGCGCTCGTCTGACCCACTGATCCGTGGACAGGACGGGTCCTGTCCTGCCGCGGGCGATATCCTGCTGAGCCCGAAGCCGGACGCGACAGGATCATTCCATGAGATACGACAAAAGGACACTCAAGACATAGCGCGTAGTTAGGGGCGTGGGAATGATTCCCCCGCCCCTGCGGTGCATACAGAGAAGCGCGGAGGGGAGACAGACTCCGGAGCGGATGGACAGAGCCCAGGGGCCGCCACAGGCGGGACCGGGTCTGTCCGAAGTCGGAGAAGTTGTCGACCTGGCCGCGCGCCCAATCCGCAGCGTGACACAGAGAAGCGTGGAGCGCCCGGGAGCAGGCGCACAGCGAACCGCAGAGACGAAAAAACAGGCTGGGCGCGGCCCAGCGGCATTTTTCGCGCGCGGTGAGCAGTGAGCCGTCGCGGAGGGTGCGTAGCGTGACAGGAAGAAGCGCAGAGCGCAGGCGTGCCCGTCCCCTCTGTATACCCTCTCTTTTATCGTATCTGCAAACAGTCGGAGGAAATTTCATGAAGCATACCGTTGCGCTGAAACAAAATCACGAGTTCCGCCGGCTTTACAGCAGGGGCAAGAGCGCCGTCTCCCCCTATTTTGCCATCTACTGCCGCAAGACCAAGCGTCCCATCAGCCGGTTGGGCATTACCACTGGTTTGAAGCTGGGCAACGCGGTAAAGCGCAACCGGGCCCGCCGCCGTATCCGGGAACTCTACCGTACTAATGAAAGCCGGTTTTTGCCGGGCTATGACATCGTGGTGGTAGCCAGGACCCGGGTGATTTACGGCAGTTATGGTGATCTGGAGCGCAGTTTTTTGCAGTTGATGCGGAAACTTGGGATCTGCCCGCCTCGGGAGAGTGCGGGATGAAGGCCCTGCTGCTCTGGATGATTCGTTTTTACCGACGCGAAATCTCGCCTCTGCGCCCGCCCTGCTGCCGCTTCATCCCAACCTGTTCCCAGTATGCGCTGGAAGCAGTAGAGAAGTATGGCGCCTGGAGGGGGGGCTGGCTGGCGCTGCGCCGCATTCTGCGGTGCAACCCCTTCCACCGGCAGAAATCCATCCAGTACGATCCCGTGCCGTGATGGAAGTCCGGAACCAATTCAACAATGTGGAGGTACCATTGTGGGTATTTTGCTAATGCCTTTTGCCCTGCTTTTGAAGTTTTTCTATGACTTCTTCCAAAGCTACGGCATTGCCCTGATTTTATTTGCCCTCATCATTAAGCTGGTGCTTTTCCCCTTCAGCCTGAAGGGAAAGAAGAGCATGATCCAGATGAATCTGCTCTCCGGTAAAATGCAGCAGCTGCAAAAGCAGTACGGCAGAGACCGTGAGCGCTATAACCTGGAGGTCCAGAAGCTCTACGAGAAGGAAAAAGTCAACCCCATGAGCGGCTGTCTCTGGTCCTTCATCCCTATCCTGTTTTTGATGGTGCTGTACGGAATCATCCGTGAGCCCCTGACCTATTTTATGGATCTGTCCATAGAGCAGATTCAGCTCATTGCCCAGGAGATGGACTGGCAGACCGTGGCTGTGAACAGTGGCTGGGTTACTCCGGCTGCGATGGAAAAGCTGGTTCAGCAGATGGCAGATGGAAAGATCACCTCTGTGTTCCAGAACGGAGCCTATAACCAGATGTACCTGGCTTCAATGATTAACGCAGATAATCTGCCCGCTCTTCAGGCTCTGCTGGGCGATGCTGGTTCTAAGCTGTTCGTAATGGACTTCTCTTTCCTGGGGATCAATTTGGCCAGCATTCCCAAGTGGAATTTCTGGACGACTGGCTTTGGCTGGGATTCCATTGGCCTGTTCCTGCTGCCCCTGGTGTCGGTCGGAATTTCTCTGCTGTCTATGCAGGTTAGCCTTAAGACCAACCAGATGAACAACCAGGTTCAGGACGAGACTGCTGCCAACACCAACCGCACCATGATGATCATGATGCCTCTAATGTCCCTGTGGATCGGCTTTACCGTCCCTGCTGGTCTGTCTGTGTACTGGATCGCCCAGTATATCTTCACGATCTTCCAGGAGATCATCTGCGGGAAGCTGCTGAAGAAGGACTATGAGGCCGCCCGGGCTGCCGCAGAGGAGCGGGAGCGTCAGGAGAAGGAAGAGGAGAAGCGCCGCAAGGAGGAGGCCCGGCTTGAACGCCAGCGCCGCCTTGAGGAGGAGAAGAAAAACCGGGGCAAGAAGAAGCACATTAAGAAGGACGAGCCCACTGAGCCCGGTGTCAACAAGGATGACAGCCGTATCGGCCTCCGTGCCTATGCCCGTGGCCGTTCCTACATTCCTGGTCGCTTTGGCGGTGTGACCGAGTATCGGGACATGAGCGATTTGATCCAGGCGGAGATGGATGCGGAGCAGCAGCGGAAGGGCAAGAAGAACAAGAAGTCTGCTCCTGTCCAGGAAGAAAAGAAGGAAGAGACCGTTCAGAAGCCTGAGACGGAAGCACTTCCGGAGCAGGAGACGGTCCCGGCGGAGCAGCCGGCCATTCAGCAGCCTGTCCTTGAGACCCCGGCGGAGCAGCCCGCCTCTGTCCAGGAGTCTGCGGAGACCGAGGCGGTCGAAGTGGAAGTGGAACAGGTCGAGGTAGAGCTTCCTGAGGAAGAGGACGACAAAAAGGAAGGTGTCTGAGGATGAGAAAGTGGATCGAGACCACCGGCCGCTCTGAGGAGGACGCCATCGCCGCCGCCCTGTTCCAGTTGGGTCTGGACCGGGACGACGTCTCGGTGGAGGTACTGGAGCGGGCCAAATCCGGTTTTCTGGGTTTCGGCGGAAATCCTGCCAAGGTTCGTGTGAGCTATGAAGTTCCGGACGAGGACATCCCTGCTGCTCCGGAGCAGCCAGAGCCAGTTGCCAAACCGGAACCTATTGTGGAATCCCAGCCTGAACCTATTCTGGAACCCCAGTCTGAACCTATTCTGGAACCCCAGTCTGAGCCTCAGCCTGAATCCCAGGCGGAGTCTGCCAGTGGACAGCTGGAGCCTGGCGATGAGCTACTCATTGGTCAGGAGGAGCAGTCCTCTCCCATTCAGGAGGAGAAGGCCCAGGACGGTCTGGTGCTTGCCGAGGCGGATGATGCCAAAGCAGCCCGCATCCGGGAGTTTCTCACTGGTTTGATGGAGCATCTCCATGTACAGGCTGTCCCAGAGATCTATGTCAATGAGCGTGGCTATCAGGTGGTGCTCCAGGGACATGGTCTGGGTGCCATCATCGGCCGCCGGGGCGAGACTTTAGATGCGATCCAACAGTTGACCAATTACTCGGTGAACCGCGGACAGTCCAAGCGGGTGCGTATCCATGTGGATGCCGAGGGTTACCGGGCCAAGCGGGAGGAGTCCCTCCAGCGTCTGGCAATCAAGGTGGCCGGAAAGGTAGTCAAGTACCGGAAGAATATGGCTCTGGAGCCCATGAACGCCTATGAGCGACATGTGATCCATTCCGCCCTTCAGGACTATCCCAATGTGACCACCTACTCCACTGGAGTGGAGCCCAACCGCCGCACTGTGGTGGCCTACGCCCCCGATCAGAAATAAGAATTCAGCCCTGACGCGGCGGGAAGATGCAATGATCCTCCCGCCGCGTTTCTATTTCACTTCATCCAGGAGGAAACATGATGACACCGCTCTATGACGCCATCCGTGCCTTTTTGGCTCAAGATCCCGTCCGCCTCCATATCCCAGGCCACAAGGGGAAACCCCTGCCAATCCCGGAACTGGAGGGGGCAGCTGCCTTGGACTTTACAGAGTTGGGCCCCACCGGGGACCTGTTCCACGGCGGAGAGCCTTTCGAATCTGCGCAGCGGTTGTGGGCGGAGGATTTCTCCATGGATTGCTGTCAGTTTCTTACCGGCGGCTCTACACTGGGGCTCCATACTGCGCTGGCACTCTGCTGCCGCCCTGGGGACCGGGTGCTCATCGACCGGGGCTGCCACCGGGCGGTTTATAACGCGTTGGCCCTTCTGGATCTGGATCCGGTTTACCTTCCTCGGCCTTGGTGGGATGAGGAGCGAATGACATCCACAATTTCACCGGAGTGTGTGGAAAAAGCTCTGTTAGAGCATCCAGAAGTTAAAACTATTTGTATTACATCTCCTAATTATTGTGGTTTGTTGTGTGATGTTCGTGAGATTTCAAACATCGTACACCGAAATGGTGGACGTCTGATTGTAGATGGGGCCCATGGGGCCCACTTGCCGTTCCTAGGGGTGGATGCTTTCTCAGGTGCGGATCTTGTCATCTGTTCTGCCCATAAGACCCTCCCCGCTTTAGGGCAGTCATCCCTTCTGTTCGCCAATGGTTTTGATCCGGAGCAGGTGCGCCGGATGACCTCGGTATATGGCAGTTCCAGTCCTTCCTACCCTATGATGATTTCTATGGATGGGGCCCGGGCCTGGATGGAGGAAGAAGGGAAGAGCCTGTATCGTCGAACGGCGGAGCGGACTGCGGCTCTGCGGGGGCGGTTTCCCAGCCTTCGGGATGGAACACTGGATCCAATTCGCCTGACATTGAATGCAGTGGACGGCCCTGCCCTGGCCAGGGCATTGGAAGTCCGGGGACTGTGGCCTGAAATGGAGGACGGAGGCCATGTGGTGCTGATCCTCACAGGAATGGACAGCGAGGAGGATCTGGACCGGCTGGAGCGTGCTTTGGAGGAAGTGCCGGAACTCCTTGGGCGATGCCCTCCCATTCCAGCACCCCCTCTGCCGAAGCGGATTCTCTCTCCCAGAGAAGCTTTGTTTGCCCAGACGGAGTGCCTCCCTCTGGAGGACTGTGTTGGACGGGTGTCTGCGGTACAGCTGGCCCCTTATCCCCCCGGAGTGCCAGTGGTGGCGCCCGGAGAACTCATTACGGAAAAAGAACTGGCCTATTTGTGGGAAATAGGATATAATAACCACGAAGTGTCTGTGATACTTTGAAATGTCCCTGCTTAGGGAGAAGTGAGGAATGTTATGGATCTGTCAGCTCTGGCGGGCAATGCCCATGTGAAGGCGGTCCTCTCCCAGCAGGAGGGTGGGCGGGGTCTGTCCCACGCCTATATCATCTCCGGTCCAGCTGGATCGGGACGGCATACTCTGGCTAGGCTTTTGTGTGGGGCTATGTTATGTGATGTGTCCGGAACAGAACGTCCCTGCGGCTGTTGTGCCCCATGCAGAAAGGTATTTTCCGGTGTCCATCCGGATGTGACGGTTATTTCTGGTCCGGGAGAGGAAAAACCTATCACAGTGGACCAGATACGTGCCCTGCGTTCGGACGCCTACATCCGCCCCAACGAGGGAGAGCGGAAAATCTATCTGCTGGAGCAGGCGGACCGAATGAACCAGAGTGCCCAAAACGCCATGCTTAAACTGCTGGAGGAGGGACCGTCCTATGCAGTCTTTCTTCTGCTGGCGGAAAACGGCGGTGGCCTGCTCCAGACAGTGCGCTCCCGGTGTGAGGAACTGGATCTGGTTCCCGTTCCTCCGGTGGAGGCAGAACGCTGGCTGTCCGCCCGCTTTCCAGATCAGGATCCGGCGGCCATCCGGCGGGCTTCTCTGGAGTGTCAGGGCCTGTTGGGCCGGGGCGTAGAGCTGTTGGAGGGAAGCGGCGAGGCGGCGGAGACCCGCCGCCAGCAGGCAGATCAGCTGGTTACAGCCCTGGAGGGGCAGGACGAGTTGGCTCTGCTGGAGGCATCTATGATATTGGAAAAAGTCTCCAAGGAGGAATTGCCACGTCTGTTGGATCAGGTGACAGCCGTTCTTGGCGAGCGTCTGCCCCGGTCGGAGGACCCGCGCCGCCTGCTGAGGGCAGTCGATTTGGTGCGGAAGCTGCGAGGGGCAGCAGAGCTTAACGCTAACCCGGGTCAGCTGTCCGGCTGGCTGTGTGCGGGTATGTTTATCAAGCATTAAGATCTGGAGGGGCTGTACGATCCCTTTCGGATAGATCATCAGGAGGAATTATGGTCGAGATCATCAGCGTCCGCTTCAAAGAAGGCGGAAAGCAGTATTATTTCAACCCAAATGGGGAACTCTTCCGTCTGGGAGAGGGGGTCATCGTTGAGACCGCCCGGGGTGTGGAGTTTGGAGAGTGTACCCAGGAGAATACAGCGGTGGATGAGATGGAGCTCACTGCACCCCTGCGCCCGGTACTCCGCCGGGCCACCCCGGAGGACCAGCTGACTCGGGAGAAAAATAAGGAGAAGGAGGCCCGGGCCTTCCAGATCTGCCAGGAGAAGATCGCAGAGCATGGTCTGGAGATGAAGTTGGTGGAGGCGGAGTACAGCTTTGAGGGAAACAAAGTCCTCTTTTTCTTTACCGCTGAAGGGCGGGTGGACTTCCGTGCCCTGGTGAAGGATCTGGCCAGCGCCATCCATGCCCGTATCGAGCTGCGGCAGATCGGTGTCCGGGATGAGGCTAAGATGCTGGGCGGTCTTGGCATTTGTGGGCGGCCCTTTTGCTGTTCTCAATTTTTGGATGAGTTCCAGCCAGTGTCCATTAAGATGGCCAAAACCCAAAATCTGTCTCTCAATCCAACTAAGATCTCGGGTACCTGTGGGCGTCTCATGTGCTGCCTGAAGTATGAGCAGGACGCCTATGAGGATCTGGTGAAGCATTCCCCCAAGCAGGAGTCCTTTGTGGAGACTCCGGACGGGGCGGGGACAGTGTCCTCAGTAAACCTGCTGCGGCAGACCGTGCAGGTGCGGCTGGAGTCCGCTCCAGAGACCCCAAAGTGCTACCACAACTGTGAACTGTCCATCATCCGAAACGGCAAGGGCAAGCGTCCGGAGGGCTATGTGGAGCCTCCTCTGGAGGAACTGGCCAAGCTGAGAAAGCCAGAGGAGCCAGAGGAGGTCCCCGATCTGAAAGGGGCGGCCTCTCCGCTGGCAGCCGCTCTGGAGGCGGTGTTCAACGGCGAGACCCCTCAGTATGAGGGTGTGGGGGCGGAGCGTCCCTCCGGCGGAAGCAGCCGGAGCCGGGAGCGTCGCCGGTCCAGCCGGAGCCGCCGGAGCGGTGGGCGACCCCAGGAGGGGGAGAAGCCGGCCCGGGAAGGTGGCCAGCCCAAGGAGAAGCAGCAGCATCACAGAGGTGAGCAGAGAAAGCCCAGGCCGGAGCAGCCGCTCAAGAGCGGTGAGAACCAGGAGAAGGCCAGTGGAAAGTCTGCGCAGGAACCTGGGGAGAAGCGCAGTCGTCCCCGCCGGCGCCGTCCTCGGAGCGGAGGAGGCGGAAAGCCACAGACTGGCTCCACGGGACAGGAGTGACCAGACAGAGCCTCGGGGCATATAACCTCGGGGCTCTTTACAATTCAGCTGTAAGAGGATGGTAGAGAGGAGCGGTTCCATTTGGATGGTTTTTTCAACGCACTGTCCGCCTCCCTGGTTCTGCTGATGCTTATGTCAGTAGGCTATTTTATGGGAGCGCGAGGGTGGATGACTGCCTCGGAGAAGAAATTCATCAGTAAGTATATCGTCAATATTGCTGTACCCTGCAATTGTATCACTGGACTGCTGAACAATCTGGATCATGACAGTCTGTTGGAGGCAGGGATCATGGTCGTTGCTGCTCTACTTGGGGTTTTGGTGACACTGGTGATTTCTTTGGGATTGGCCAGCTTGATCCGGCTGCCCCGGGAGCGGTGGGGGGTCTTTGTGGCGATGACGGCCTTCTCCAATACCCTGTTTATCGGACTGCCTGTTTCTACTCAATTGTTTGGCGATGCCTGTGTTCCCTATGTAATGCTCTACTATCTGGCCAATACCATTTTTGTTCAGTCGGTAGGCTTCCTGCTCATCGAGCGGGCAGGTACAAAGGGACGGGGGAGTATGACCATATCTTCTTTTTTGAAGAGCGTCTTTACGAAACCGCCTATTTTGACAGTCCTCTTTACCCTGGTTTTGCTGGCCCTGGATGTGGGCCTGCCCTCCCCAGTAATGAAATGGGCGGGGTATATCAGCGGATCAGTTTCTCCGCTGGCTCTGATCTACTGCGGTTATATCATTTATGAGCTGGGACTGAAAAACCTGCGTCTGATGCGGGGATTGCCCACAATGATCGTGGTGCGGTTGGGTGTAGCTCCGGTCATCTGCTGGCTGTTCTGCCATCTATTTGGGATGAGCGGCCTGCCCATGAATGTGTTCATCGTGGAAAGTGCTCTGCCGGTGGTCAGCCAGATCACGGTGATGGCGGGAGCCTTTGGGGCGGATGAGAAATACGCGGCGACGGGGGCTGCTCTGTCTACCTTGTGCAGCTTTATCAGCATTCCTATTTTGATGTTGGTTCTGGGGTAAGTATCCACAAGTTAATGATGAGTTGTGTACATATAGTCCGCTGGATGAGTTGTTTCAGCTGATTCGGCGGGCTGTCGTGCAGATTATTTCCCAGAAATCAAGAAATTATCCACAAAAAAGAGACGGTCTGTGGAAAAATCCACAGACCGTCTGAATATTTTATTGGGAAAATCAGCTGCCCAGCAGACCCAGTTCATACTTCCAGTTCAGTACCCGGGTGACAGCCTGATCGATCTGACTCTCTGCAATGATGCCGTTTTGGACGGCATAGATGACTTGGGGGATCTGAGTTTGAAAATCGGTGGTGACCACCATGTCGTTCCCCGCAAGGATAGCCAGCACCGCAGCAGAGCCGTCTTGGGCATACTCCATCACCGCATCCATGGCTAAATCATCGGTAAGAACTACACCATCAAAATCCAGTTCGTCCCGAAGGATCTGGTGAACTGTGGGGGAGAGGGAGGCGGGAAGGCTTTCGTCCATGCTGGCGATGATATTATGGCTTACCAAGACTGCATCCGCTCCGGCTTGGATACCTGCCTGGAACGGCAGAAAGTCGGAGTTCTGGAAGGTTTCATAAGGGCGCTGATCCAGAGAAATTCCTGTGTGAGTATCTACATTGTTCCCATACCCTGGAAAATGTTTTAGAACAGAGCCGATATGCTCCTCGCCCATGACGCCCACCACCTGGGATACATAACCGGCAGTGGCCTGAGCGTCCTGCCCAAAGGAACGGGCATAGATAAAATCTGCGGGATCGGTGGATACATCCGCGACCGGCGCAAAATTGACATTAACTCCAAGATCCAGGAGAGTCATGCTTTTCTGGCGGGCGTCCTGAAGGATCAGGTCCATTCCTCCCTGAGCAAACAGAGTCTGAGGAGCGGGTTCCCGCTGTGGGAAGAGGGCCGGATTACTGCTGGCCCGAACCACAGTACCGCCTTCCTCATCGGTACCGATGAGCAGAGGGATACCAGAGGCATCCTGATAGTTGCGGATGTTGTCCCGCACCTGCTGGGCTGTCTTGTCCTTAAAATCCCGGCCGAACAGCAGGTAGCCTCCCGGCTTGTACTGGGCGGCTAGTTCGGCACCGCCTGTTTCAGGGCAGCGGACGAAGAACATCTGTCCCACCTTTTCCTCCATAGTCATGGCGGACAGCAGTTCCTGAATGATCTGCTCTTTGTTTTGAGGTCCCAGAGCAGGCTCAGGGATCTCCTGGCTGGAAGACGGCTGCACCACAGTTTCCGAAGCATCAGGCTCTTGGGGTGTTGGAGGTGGTTCGCTTTCTCCACTTGTGGAGGAGGCAGCGGGAGCGGGCGCTGGGGCACCAGAGGATGCAGAGAGATCTGCGCCGGAACCATCAGGGGACACAGGCGCAACACAGCCGGTAAGCATCAAGCAGAGCACAGCGATCAAAAGCTTTTTCATGATTTCCTCCCGGAAAAACAGCGTGGAGAGAGAAGTCCCCACGCAAAAAGTTTGATTTGATCTCTTATAGTTTATGCAGTATACCACTTTGCAGCTTCTCTGTCAAATTTTTTTGCGGATTTTATCGGATTTTAAAGATTTTTTCTCGAAATAGCGTACAAAAGAGGAGACGGGGGAAACGAAAGGGCCTGGGAAAGCCGCGTCATTTTGGTTTTACGATGGCCCTCAGAATACAGAGCCCCATGGCCAATACAGGGAACAGGATCCGAAATGCCAGATCCATTCCAAAATCGATATTTGCGTCCAGGAGCAATCCAATAAACCATGCTGACAGCGTCGCGGCAGCGGCAGGCAGATATACAGCCCATTTTCCCTTGAGGCTGGAGAGTAGGCATATCAAAATCATGAGGACGATTGAAAACAGTAAAATTGTGAAAATAAAGGGTTCCATCTGCACAGCCTCCCTGGATCGGTGTTGATCGGTCTGTTTGCCCACACAATTATATCAGCTCACAGGATTAAATACAAGAACAGGCACAGCAGCTTCCGTTGCTGTGCCTGTTTTTAGTTGCATGACAGCCGTATTTCGGTGGGGACCTGCATGGCCAACTGGGAAAGATTTATGCCTCGTCAGAAGTCTCTTCGCGGCGGGTGACGTTCAGGCTCAGTTCATCCAGCTGCTTATCGTCCACGAAGTCGGGGCAGCTGGTCATAGGCTCAGAGGCGTTCTGCACCTTGGGGAAGGCGATGACGTCCCGGATGGACTCTGCGCCGGCCATGAGCATACACAGCCGGTCCAGACCATAGGCCAGGCCGCCGTGGGGAGGTGCGCCGAATTTAAAGGCGTTGATCAGGTGGCCGAAGCGCTCCTGGGCATCCTCATCGGTGAAGCCCAAAGCCCGGAACATGGCCTCCTGGGTCTCGGGGACGGAGATCCGGATGGAGCCGCCACCCAGTTCGGTGCCGTTGAGCACGATGTCATAGGCCTTGGCCCGGCAGTTCTTCTTGTCGGTCTCCAGCTTGTCCAGATCCTCGTCCATGGGGGCGGTGAAGGGGTGGTGCATGGCCACATAGCGGTTCTCCTCCTCGGAGAACTCGAACATGGGGAACTCGGTGACCCAAAGGAACTTGAAGTCCCTGGGATCCAGAATGCCCAGCTGCTTGGCGCACTCGCACCGCAGGGCGCCCAGGGCGGCAAAGACCACTTCGTCCTTTGCATCGCCCACGATGAGCACCAGGTCTCCGTCCTTGGCGTTGGCACGCTCCAGAATGGCGCGGTTCTCCTCTTCAGTGAGGAACTTCTGATAGGAGGAGGTCACCTGGCCGTCATGGAGACGGGTCCAGGCCAGACCCTTGGCCTTATAGGTCTTAACGAAGTCAGCCAGCTTGTCGATCTTCTTCCGGGGGAAGTCAGCGGCGTGGCCGTCTACATTGATGAGCCGCACGGAGCCGCCCTCGGCCACGGGGCCGGAGAATACGCCGAAGCCGCAGTCCTTCACAATGTCGCTGATGTCCTTGATCTCAAAGCCGAAGCGCAGGTCGGGTTTGTCAGAGCCGAAGCGGTCCATAGCCTCCCGCCAGGGCATCCGCAGGAAGGGAGTCTGCACATCCACGTCCAGCACTTCCTTGAATACCCGCTTCAGGAAGCCCTCCTGGATCTCCATCACGTCATCCTCGTTGACGAAGGACATCTCCAGGTCGATCTGGGTGAACTCGGGCTGGCGATCGGCCCGCAGATCCTCGTCCCGGAAGCAGCGGGCGATCTGCATATAGCGGTCAAAGCCGGACAGCATCAGCAGCTGCTTGTACTGCTGGGGGGACTGGGGCAGGGCATAAAATTTGCCCGGATGGACGCGGGAGGGGACCAGATAATCCCGGGCGCCCTCGGGGGTGGACTTGGTCAGCATGGGGGTCTCGATCTCCAGGAAGCCCTGCTCGTCAAAGTAGTCCCGGGCCACTTTGGTCACCTTGTGGCGGGTGGCGATGGCATGCTGCATATCCGGGCGGCGCAGGTCCAGATAGCGGTACTTCAGGCGGAGCATATCGTTGGCCTTGGAGTTCTCCACGATCTCAAAGGGAGGGGTCTCGGCCTTGGCCAGCAGCCGCAGCTCACTGACATAGACCTCGATGTCGCCGGTGGCGATCTTGTTGGTCTTGCTCTCGCGCTCCCGCACCAGGCCAGTGGCGGCCACGACGTACTCAGAGCGCAGGGTGGAGGCCTTTTCAAAAATATCCTTGGCGGTGCTGTCATCGAAGGACAGCTGCACCAGACCAGTGCGGTCCCGCAGGTCCACAAAGATTAGGCCGCCCAGGTCCCGCTGACGCTGGACCCAGCCGCACAGGGAGACGGTCTTGCCCGCGTCGCTCAGACGCAGGTCGCCGCAGTAGTTGGTGCGGCGGAAATTTTTCAGGTTGTCCATAAAATCAACTCCATTTTGCATTACTGATTGTTGTCTACGGAAAAGAGCATCGAATTTTTTGCCCATCAGGAAGTGGATTTATACCTTGTCCAAAATAGGGGTTCCCTGGTTCCGCTTGTCCAGTCCGGCCTGGATGTGGGCGATGGCCTCAGCGGGGGAGAGCTTCACCTGCTCCCCAGTTGCCAGATCTTTCACGGCGCACACGCCGGAGGAGATTTCATCCTCGCCCAGGAACACGGCGTAAGGGATAGACAGCTTATCGGCATAGGAGATCTTCTGCTTGAACTTCTTCTGCTCGGCGTGGATCTGGGTGCGGATGCCGGCCTCCCGCAGCTGGGTGGCCAGGGAGATGGCAGGGGAGAGGTCGTCGGTCATGGGCAGGATGAGCACATCAGCGGGGGCGGTGTTCAGACCGTCGTTGAGATAGCCCTGATCCTCCAGAACGAAGAACAGGCGGGTCAGACCGATGGAAATTCCAACTCCGGGAAGTTGTTTTTCGGTATAATATTCCGCCAAGTTGTCATAACGGCCGCCGGAGCAGATGGATCCAATCTCCGGATGGTCCAGCATGGTGGTCTCATACACGGTGCCGGTGTAGTAATCCAAGCCCCGGGCGATGGTCAGGTCCACGGCAAAATGGGTCTCCGGAACGCCGAAGGAGGCCAGATATTTCACGACGGTGTTCAGCTCATCCAGGCCGGCATCAAACACCTCGCTGCGGCCCCGGTAGCCCTCCAGAGCGGTGAGCACCTCCTGGTTGGAGCCGGTGATAGCGATGAACTTCAGGATCTCATCTGCCTTGCCGGCATCCACGCCGCCTTCGATCAGCAGTGCCCGGACCTTATCGGGGCCGATCTTGTCCAGCTTATCCACCGTGCGCATCACGTCGCCGGACTGCTCCGTCAGCCCCAGCATGGAATAGAAGCCGTTCAGGATCTTCCGGTTGTTCACCCGGATTTGGAATCGCTTTAGGCCCAAGGCGGTGAAGGCCTTGTAGATGATGGAGGGGATCTCTGCCTCGTTGGAGATGTCCAGTTTTCCATCACCAATGACATCGATATCTGCCTGGTAGAACTCACGGAAACGGCCCCGCTGGGCTCGCTCACCCCGGTAGACCTTGCCGATCTGGAAGCGGCGGAAGGGGAAAGTGAGGTGACCGTAATTCTGGGCCACATACTTGGCCAGAGGAACCGTGAGATCGAAGCGGAGGGACAGGTCGGTGTCCCCCTTCATAAAGCGGTAGATCTGCTTCTCTGTCTCGCCGCCGCCCTTGGCCAGAAGGACTTCACTGGCCTCGATGAGGGGGGTGTCCAGGGGGGTGAAGCCGTAGAGACCATAGGTGCGGCGGAGGATCTCCACCATCCGGTCAAACTGGGCCTGCCGGGCGGGGAGCAGTTCCATAAAGCCGGACAGGGTGCGGGGTTGAACTTTACTCATTCGTATCAAAATCCTTTCTGTGGAGTTCTTGCTGGGAGGATTCCGCCCTGCGGGGCGGGGGAGGGGGTGGGCGTTCCTTCCTGCTCGCGCAGAAAGGGAAAAAAGAAGTGCTGAGGAGGTCTGCCTGGGGGCTGGGCGCTTCTATCCGGCGGGTAAAATCTCCAGAGGCGAAGCGAAGCTTCGCATGAAGCTTTTTTGTCTACTTTTTTCTCTGAAAAAAGTAGGCGCTCTCGTCCCAGGATTGGGACGAGAGCGCCTAAAAACGCTTCGTGGTGCCACCCAATTTCAGAACAGCAGGGCTGTTCCCTTTGATCCCCGTGGTGCGGCGGGG
>ENA-ORUF01001231-ORUF01001231.1-human-gut-metagenome-genome-assembly--contig:-NODE-1231-length-29041-cov-11.608190_pt1 | contig 29041 bp, 35 predicted proteins | sample MGYA00242077_ERZ509203 | MGnify/ENA primary metagenome ERZ509203 (study PRJEB26280, sample SAMEA2338834) | human gut metagenome | biome: human gut; feature: human-associated habitat; material: faeces... | reverse complement strand
ATAATTTTACGACATACGCCACTCCCGTTTTTATACGGTTGCCCATCAGCCATGTGCCGCCGTGGAGTCGGTATGGATATTATCGTATGTTATGGCTTTCAGGTCCACATAGGAAAGACCGGTGAAGCACATGAAGAGAAACATGTCTCGCATGGCACGCTGGCGTTTGTATTTCAGCTCCACGTGGATGATTCTCTGTAATTCCTCTTCAGTAAGAAAAGACCTTTTCTTGTATTCCGGCTTGCACTCGAAGGATGTGAAAGGATGGACTCGCAACCAACCCTTTTCCTGCGCGATGTACATCGGCCATTTCAGGGTATTGACACGGTTGAAAGCGGTGGCATTCGCATTGCCTGCCGTGCCGAGCATCCATGTGTAATAGTCCTCAATGAACGACTTTTCAAGCTCGTCAATAGCTATATCCTCGATGTTCTTTTTGGTTTTCATGAAAAGCAAAAGACTCTTGTAGTCGGCAACCAGTCCACGGTAAGTGCTTTCCGCCTTTCCTTTGCCTATCTTTTCTTTATACGATTCAATCTGTTCTCTGAAGAGTACCATAAGAGTATGGCATTCCTTTGAGAAACCTGCATAGCGGTTATATACTTTCTTGGCCGTAACAAAACTGTCATGATCGCAAATGTACTGATGTATCTTTAGGAAAGGCATGGGCGGAGGCTTGCAACACGCCCTATGCGTATTATAAAATGACTACAGCGGAAGGAGGTATTTGTGTACCATTGATTGTTTCTGGTCTGGATGTACAGCGAGGCAAGATAGATACCAGCAACTTGATGCATGTCACTGATTTGTTTCCTACAGTACTGGATTATGTCGGGATTTCCAGACCGGATGTGTACAGGGGCAAGAAGCTTGCACCACTTTATGGAAAATCTCTCCGTGCTACTTTCTCATCAGAAACACCGTCACGCACGGATAACGAGGCCATCTGTTTTGAAATGGCAGAAAGCAAGGCAGTCATAAAGGGACAGTGGAAAGCGACCCTTCTACTTCCTCCTTATGGGGACGGTATGCACTGGAAGCTGTATGATATAAGTCGTGATTATTCCGAGAAAAAAGATTTGTCTCATCAATATACCGACAAACTGAAGGAGTTAGTTTCCGATTGGGAACGTTATGCTACATCTGTAGGATATATTTCATCAGATGGTACACATATTATCGAAGAAATCGGGGCAGAAGATTTTTATGAAATCCCTCTCCATGACGGACATTCTCAAGGTAACTAAAAGAAAATAGTCATTTTTTCCGTACATAAATAAACCACAGATGATTGTGCCAAGAAGAGAAATACCTTATTAATGTGTATTTCTCTTCTTTCTTTTTAATGTCTCTGTGTTTTGTTACAGATAATGTATATAATTAAAGAACAGAAAAAATATGATCTCTATAGAAGTTTTTTCTTCCGGGATGTTGTTCAAGTAAACAATGCGGATGAAATCATCACGGACAAACTGGCTCTCTGTTCCGGAAGTATATGCTGCCTGTGACGTTTCTGATATGGCGTATAAGCAGATTGTCATATCCATGGGGAGAAGGGGCAAAAGCTGCTTAGTCCGCTTTTACTGACCGGATCAGAGTCGTAAGCATGTAGTGTGACCGTGTAATTAAAGAAGAAGGCAGATGCTCTTAATTTATAGGGCATCCGTCTTTATTCTTTCAGGTGCTGATATGTGCTTTGCAACCAAGTTGTATGAGATATGTTCTACCTTTGCAGTGTGAAAGAAAAATATATCTCAGTATGAAAACAATACATTCTAATCCGTTTCAACAACTACATGCAGCAGAATCCTGCTGCCAAGCCCAGTATGTATCCCCATCTGTATCTTCACCTCATGCCGACTCTTGCTGTGCCCATCATCATGCCGATGGAGTGTCCGGTAAATGGAGCTCTCTTGTTTCGGGGATGTTGTTGTTGGCAGGTATCGTGATGAGCTATATCCAGCTAAGTTGGTTTCAGGGTACAATCCAGTCTGTGTGGTATCTGCTTGCCTTTATGCCTGTAGGTTTGCCGGTGTTGCATGCTGCTTGGCACAGCATGCGTGACAAGGATTTTTTCAATGAGTTCACTTTGATGCTCATTGCTTCAATCGGAGCTTTCTGTATCGGTGAATACCCCGAAGCTGTAGCTGTAATGTTACTCTATACAGTAGGGGAGATGTTGCAGCATGGAGCTGTGGAACGTGCTACTAAGAATATTGGAGAACTGCTGGATGTCCGTCCGGAACGTGCCCAGGTATTCCGGAATGGAGCTTTTATCGAAGTGGCACCCAAGGAGGTGCAGGTAGGTGAGCGCATCGAGGTGAAACCGGGAGAAAGAATACCGTTGGACGGTACATTGATAAACGAATCGGCACTGTTTGATACTTCGGCTTTGACAGGTGAAAGTATGCCTCGTTCTATTGAGGTAAACGGTGAGGTGCTGGCAGGCATGATTGCCTTTAACCAGAAGGTTGATTTAGAAGTGAAACGTCCTTACGAGCAGAGTGCATTAGCTCGTATTCTCTCTTTGGTTCAGGAAGCATCCGCACGGAAAGCTCCGACAGAACTGTTCATACGGCGTTTTGCCCGGATTTATACGCCTTTGGTGCTATTCCTTTCGGCACTGGTAGTTATAATACCTGCAGTGGTGGAATGGTTAGCTCCTTCTTTCGATTATGTATTTGCCGACTGGCTTTATCGTGCACTGGTTTTCTTGGTGATTTCCTGTCCTTGTGCCTTGATCATCAGTATTCCTTTGGGATATTATGGTGGAATCGGTGCTGCTTCCCGTGCGGGTATCCTTTTTAAAGGAGGTAATTATCTGAATGCTATCACAAAATTAGACAGCATTGCTTTTGATAAAACCGGAACATTGACTACCGGGCAGTTTGAAGTAGCATCTGTCCAAGCTGCTACCTTGAAGAAAGAGGAATTGCTTGCAATCATCGGAACGGCTGAACAGAAGAGTACTCACCCTATTGCACAAGCCATTCAGCAGTATGTGCGGGGGCAGCATATTTCCTTACATTCGGCCTTATCCATGCAGGAAATAGCTGGATATGGTGTGGAAACCATTATTGATGGAAAAAATGTACTGGTAGGGAATCCACGACTACTTTTGATGCGGAAGACGGTAGTACCATCTAAGGTACTTGAATCTGAAATGACGGTTGTCGTATGTGCTATAGACGGAGTATATGCCGGAGCTGTATGGTTGGCTGACAAATTGAAAGAGGATGCGGTACAAGCTATCCGGCATCTAAAGGAATTAGGCGTAAAAGATATCCATCTGCTATCAGGCGACAAGCAATCATTAGTGGAAAAAGTGGCTCGCGAACTGGAAATTCCGCAGGCACATGGTGACTTGCTACCTGAAGACAAAGCTACCTATATTCAGAAGTTGTCATTTCATGCTACTCGTACTGTAGCTTTTGTAGGCGATGGCATGAACGATGCACCTGTATTGGCTCTTAGCAATGTAGGTATTGCCATGGGTGGTCTAGGGTCGGATGCAGCCATTGAAAGTGCTGATGTGGTAATTCAAACAGACCAACCATCGAAGGTGGCTACAGCCATTGAAATAGGACGTGCCACACAATGTATAGTATGGCAGAATATCATTGGGGCTATCAGCATGAAAGTTATCATTTTGTTGGCAGGGGTCTTGGGATACGCTTCATTATGGGGAGCTGTTTTTGCTGATGTAGGAGTGGCTTTATTAGCTGTGTTGAATTCAATCCGTATTTTGGCTAAAAAATTTAAATAAGATGAAGAAAGCAAAGTATCAATGGCATCCCATTCCGGGCATGCCTTTGACAGAAGTTGATAAAAAAGTGATGTATTGGGAAAAAAAGGCAGACTGGTTCCCTCACGAAAACTCATTAAATTGCCGGAACAAATTGAAGGAATAAGGAAAAGTGGACTGTTGAATACAGCTGTATTGGATTGTGTGGAGGAAAATATTCGGGAAGGTATCAGTACCGCAGAAATAGACCGTTTGGTGTATGAATATACCATGGATCACCAGGGTATTCCTGCAACATTGGGGTATCACGGTTTTCCGAATAGCTGTTGTATTTCGGTTAATGAAGTGGTGTGCCACGGCATTCCTAATGAGAATCAGGTGCTCCATGAAGGTGATATTGTAAACGTAGACTGTACAACGATAGTTAACGGTTTTTATGCAGACGCTTCACGGATGTTTATTATTGGGAAAACCTCTTCAGAAAAAGAAAAGCTGGTACGTGTTACTGAAGAGTGTCTGAAAAAGGGAGTGCAAGCCGCTCAGGCGTTTACTTTTTTGGGTGATGTAGGTCATGTAATAGAGTGCCATGCCAAGCGCAATGGCTTTTCTGTAGTTCGTGATTTTTGCGGTCATGGTGTAGGAATACAGTTCCACGAGGAGCCGGAAGTGTTGCATTATGGTAGAAAGAGCTCAGGTATGCTATTGGTTCCTGGTATGACATTAACCATAGAGCCGATGCTTAATATGGGTACTTGGAAAGTCGTGATGGATCAATCAGACGGATGGACTGTTTATACAGAAGACCGCCTGCCGTCTGCACAATGGGAGTATACCATTTTAATCACAGAGTCAGAGCCCGAAATTTTAGCCCACTGACAACAATGATGATAAAGAAAGAGTAACTCCATAAGAATTACTATAAGGAGTCTCTTTCTATATTAAACTCAATATTTACACCTATGTGGTATTGTCTTTCTCCTAATTTGTCAATACCTTTCGTTGTTGACATTGGCATTCAGGACATACCCCTTTTATGGTATAATTGATGTTTTCGATTGCATAGCCATTGGGAAGGCTGATTATTGGGATTTTATGCTCTTTCATACAGAATGTTCTGTTGCAAGCTTCACAATGGAAATGTACATGTTGCTCTTCTATAGGACAATGTTCCACCGTACTTCTGCAAATCTCATATTTGGTTGATCCGCTTCCATCTTCAAATGAATGAATGGCATGACGTTTCAGGAGTACAGCCAATGAACGGGAAATGGTAGACTTGTCCAATGTGTCAAGCATAGTCTCAAGTTCAAGCAGAGAAACAGGATATTCCAGTTCGGATAATTTACGTAGAGTTAGGATTCTTGCCGGGGTCGGACGTAGTCCCCTGTCCAGCAGTCTGTCTTCACATTGCTTTATTGACATGGATATGAATTTTTAAAGTTCAACAATCAGTAAAGCTATCAAGTGGAAAAGGCGGTATTTTATACCGCCTTTTCCATGCAGTATTCTTTATCTGTTTTAGCACTGCAAAAATACATTTTTTTATTTGCAATCTTGTTGCAAATATGTTTAGAAATAACATTAATTATTGAATTACAGTTTTTTATCGAAACAACAAAAAAACATGCAACAAGATTGCAAATAATCCGCTCTAACTTTGCCGATAAAAGATAAAAATCAAACATTAAAATATTGATATGAAACTTTCTGATTTAAAAAGGGATGACAAAGGAATCATTACGAAAGTACTCGGTAGAGGGCCTTTCAGAAAGCGCATTATCGAGATGGGATTTGTACAGGGACAAGAAGTGGAGGCTGTCCGGAGTGCGCCTTTGGGCGATCCTGTCTATTACAAGGTGATGGGCTATAATGTTTCTCTTAGCAAAAGTGATGCAGAGCTGGTGGAAGTTGTAAGCATGAATGAATATCAACACGAATATGGTACAATAACAGACACGGAGTCACAGGTTAATACACTTACTACTCTGTCACACGAAGATTTTATTCGATTTGCTAAAGACAGAGGGAAAACTATCAATATCGCACTGGTCGGTAATCCGAATTGTGGAAAAACATCTATGTTCAATTTTGCATCTGGAGCGTATGAGCATGTAGGCAATTACAGTGGAGTCACGGTAGATGCCAAAGAAGAGGTGTTCACCCAGGACGAATATACATTTAAAATCATAGATCTTCCGGGAACTTATTCCTTGTCCACCTATATTCTGGAAGAACTATATGTCCGTAAATACTTGAAAGAGGACTAGCCAGACATTGTTGTCAATGTGATTGACACATCGAATCTTGAACGGAATCTATATCTTACCAGCAAGTTGATTGACATGGATACCCACATGGTCATTGCCGTGAACATGTATGATGAACTTGAGAAGAAAGGCGACAGGTTCGACTATGTATCTCTGGCACGGATGATAGGTGTACCGATTATACCCACTATCGGTAAAACCGGTTTCGGCATAGACAGCTTGCTGAAAAAAATCATAGAAGTGTATGAGGCAAAGAACCGCTGACGCGCCATATACACATAAACTATGGCAATACGCTGGAAACGGAAATTGATAGAATGCATAAGGAATTGAAAATCTACGGGAACGTAGCCGAGCGTTTTTCCAAACGTTTCCTTGCCATCAAACTATTGGAAAAGGATGTGGAGATAGAAAGAATGGTCAAGAGATGGGGGAATTATTCCCGGCTGATGGCAGTGAGGGAAAAGGCTATAAACACCATTCAAGATTTGTTGCAGACTGATTCGGAAACCGCTTTCACAGATGTCCGTTATGGCTTTATATCAGGAGCACTCCGGGAGACTTATCATGAAAATCCCATGCATAAAAAAGACAAAACAAAGTTGATTGACCATATTGCCACCAGCAAGTTGCTTGGTTTTTCTCTGTTCATTTTCTTCCTATGGCTCATGTTCGAAGCCACTTTTGTCATCGGAGAATATCCTAAAGGATGGATCGACTCCTGGATGAGCTGGATGGAACAACTGGTACAGGAGAATTTTGCTCCCGGTCCGTTGGCGGATTTGCTGACTAACGGAATTATAAACAGTGTGGGCGGTATCATTGTGTTCCTGCCGCAAATTCTGATTCTGTACTTTTTCATATTACTGATGGAGGATTTCGGATATATGGTACGGACAGCATTTATTATGGACAAATTGATGCACAAAATGGGCTTGCATGGCAAGTCGTTCATTCTGCTGATTATGGGATTCGGATGCAACGTATTGGCTGTAATGGCTACCCGTACCATAGAAAGCCGGAGTAGCCGCATGATAACCATGCTGGCTGTCCCTCTGATGAGTTGCAGTGCCCGTCTGCCTCTCTATGTATTAATATGCAGAACTTTTTTTGCGGAATATGCGGGAACCATGCTTTTAGTCTTATGCCTTACAGGTATTACAGCTGCGGTATGCATGGCCAGATTGTTCAGAAAGTTTTTATTCAAGAACGAGGATGTTCCTTTTGTAATGAAACTGCCTCCTTACCGGATGCCTACTACACGCGCCATCTGTATACATATGTGGGAAAAAGCCAAACAGTATCTGCATAAAAGGGGAAGTGTCATTCTTGTAGCTTCTGTCATCGTATGGTTTCTTGGATATTATCCCCATCATTCTGAAAAGCTTGATGCCCTCGACAAAGAAATCAGCCGGATAGAACAGACAGAAAAAGACTTTTCAACAAAAGAACAGAAGATAAAGGAATTGACTGCCTTCCGAAACTTGAAACAACAGGAAAATTCCTATATCGGCAGAATAGGTCATTTTATAAGTCCGGTGATGAAACTGTTAGGATTTTAAAAAAAAACACCTTATTTTATTCCGTTTTATAATGTGAATATTTGTTCTTATTTCCTTTTAGATACACTATATACAAATTATATGTTCTATTTCTCTTCTTAATATTGTTAAAATTGAAAAGTTCGTGTAATTATAAAAACAAAAAGAGCTTTAATGTATAGTAAAATTTGATTGTCAATCAGCTAAAAGCACTACATTATCAGTGCAATTTATCAATACAAGATGATTTAGTATTAGTGTCACTATATACTAATAAGTTTTTTATTTTGCCTTTTCAGATATTGCACTTATTGATGTGAACATTATATAAATTTACAGTCGGTATCATTATGTGGTTAAAGTTAAAAATATGCTTCGGTTATGCTATTTTAGTTTTACTGTTAGCTTTCATTGTCTATCAGTTCCGCAAGGAACAGGTACTAAGACACATGCTGCGCAAAGAAGAGAAGGAGTTGGCAGCGATACATAGTCTAGCAGAAAAAAGTTACATAGGCCTATTGGATCTTTCTACTCATGCGGAAATTGCCATAACATGGGATGACAACGATTTGAAGAACTACAGTTATAAACGATATGGGGTTTGTGACAGTCTGCAACTCCTAAAGGAGTATGTCCATACTCCCTTACAAAAAAACCGTATTGACTCATTGTGTCTTCTTCTTTGGAATAAAGAAATTCTTCTTTCCAAGACAATGCATACTTTCAATGAATTGCAGAGTATTGGCGATATTGTACAGGAAAGTATCCCTTCCATTATTTTGACTGCTGGGAGACAAGCTGTGCAGCAAAAGAGGAATATGGTCTTGTTTAAATCCGGTACGAGAGATAGTTCTAAGAAGGGAATTTGGGATATTTTTCCATTAAAAGAGAATAAATTTGCCTGTCAGCGACAGAAGGAAGATGGCGAATGTAGGCATTGCTCTTTGTTCATTGTCCCTTCAATCGGAATGGCAACATGTATGCTCCACTCTCTGTCCTTGGAACAGGCTGAAAGATTAGTGCAAATACAGGCACAGATGGACAGCTTATACGTTGGCGGCATGGAACTGAACGAAAGGATGAACAGCATAGTCTCTGAATTTGAACGGGAGAATAACGAACGTTTTGCTGCACGCTACAGAACCTTTGTCCTTGAACGGAATAATTCCTACTATGTGGTAGCCGGCTTGGCTTTGTCTATCTCTTTACTGGCAATTGTATTGTATATCCTCATTCACCGGGATTTGAACCGTCGTCTTCGGTATGAGAGGGAATTTGAACAGTCCGACAATCGGAATAGAGAATTGCTCCGTTCACGTAAGGAGCTGATGGCCTCAGTGGCCCATGACCTGCGTGCTCCGCTGGCAGCTATCAGAGGCTGTGCGGAACAGTTGTCTTCGGAAAGCGATGGTAGTTGCAGGGTCGGTTATCTGGACAATATCCTGCATTCGTCCGATTATATGCTCGCTCTGGTAGACACGCTGATGGAATATCACCGGATGGATGAAGGTGGGACGCACTCCAAAAACACACTCTTCAGCTTGAAAACTCTGTTTGAAGAAATAGCGGACAGCCACCGTCTTGCCGCCCGGCAGAAAAAACTTGCGTTCACTGCATCTTTCTCCGGTCTGGATGTTATGGTCAACTGTGACAGCTCGCATATCCGGCAGATAGTCGGCAACCTGCTGTCCAATGCCTTGAAGTTCACATTTCACGGGAAGGTGTTTCTTGAGGTGGAATACCGGCCGGGAAATCTTCATATTTCTGTCCTGGATACGGGTATGGGAATAGGCCTTGAGGAGAAAAAACGGATATTCGGAGCTTTCGAAAGGCTCGACAATGCGCGTAATATCCCCGGCTTCGGGTTGGGGTTGGCAATCACGGCCCGACTCGTATCCTTGATGCAGGGGCATGTGGAAGTGGAGAGTGTACCCGGTGAGGGCAGCCGTTTTTCTGTTTTCCTGCCTATGCTACCGGCCGGACACCCCGTCTGTCCGGAAGAGAAGTTTTCTCCTGTTTGTGAATTGCCCGTTGATATCCGTGTGCTGGTCATTGATGACAACCGTATCCAGCTGGGAGTCATCAGTAAAATGCTTTCCCGTAATCAGATTCACTGTGACTGCTGCTCGGATGTCCGGGAGTTGATGGATTGTCTGAACAAACAGAAATACGACCTTCTGCTGACCGACATACAGATGCCCGGTACGAATGGCTTCTCGGTCCTTGAGCTGTTGAGGACCTCGAACATTCCCCGGGCATGGGAGATTCCCGTCATAGCCATCACGGCACGTTCCGATAAAAAGGGAGAGTATCTTACCGCAGGTTTTGCCGACTGTCTGTATAAGCCTTTCTCTGAGGAAGAGTTGCTGGCGGCAGTTTCACAGATGGATCGACCTGCTTTTGCTGCCATCATGGAAGGAGAGGAAAACGTGGAAGAGATGCTGGACCTGTTCATAAAGGATACCATGGGTGAACTTGCCGGAATAAGGGACGCTTTTTCCACGGGAGATTATAAGAAGTTGGGAAGTATCATACACAAAGCCGCGCCGCTTTGGGAAATGATCCGTATAAACATTCCCCAAAGTGAACTGAGGGAAATGGCTTCCATGCCTTCCGAAAAATGGGGTGGCTTATCGGACGAAAGAATAGAGGAACTGATTAAAGCTGTGGAACATGCTGTAGAGAAAGCAAAAAGAATAAAGAAAAGAGTATATGGAAACTGTATTGATAGTAGAGGATGACCGTGTGTATGCACGTGCTACCACAAACTGGCTGGTGAAAAATGGTATCAATGCTCGTTATGTATTATCCGTGGACAATGCAAAGGAGTTTTTGGACAACCATGATGTGGATCTGGTATTATCGGATTTTCGTCTCGACAACGGCAATGGCATGGAACTGCTGGAATGGATGAATACACATGGCTATCGTATTCCTTTCCTCATCATGACAGGCTACGGGGATATACCCGGTGCCGTGGAAGCGGTTAAAAAAGGTGCCGTGGACTATCTGCCCAAACCTGTGCAGACAGAAAAGGTACTCGGTATTATCCGGAAAGCATTGGAACGTAAGAGAAGGGACGGCAATACAAAACAAAGATTCTATACAAGCAAAAGCCCTTTGGCATTGAGATTGCAGGAGCATATCCGGCTGGTGGCTCCGGTGGATACGTTAGCCGTGCTGATACGTGGCGCATCAGGGACAGGCAAGGAGTATGTGGCCCGGCAGATACATGTGTTGAGCGGTCGGTCGGATGCTTCTTTCATCGCAGTGGATTGCGGGGTACTTCCGAAGGAACTGGCGGCATCGGAACTGTTCGGTCATGTGAAGGGTGCCTTTACCGGAGCGACGGAAAACAAGACGGGCATGTTTGCCGCCGCCAACCATGGGACACTGTTTCTGGACGAGGTGGGTAATCTGAATGCCGAAGTACAAAGGGCACTGTTGCGTGCCTTGCAGGAAAAACGCTACCGTCCCGTAGGCGGTAAAGAGGAGATTCAGACGGACATCCGTCTGGTAGCTGCTACCAATGAGGACCTGGAGAAGGCGATAGCCGAAGGACGTTTCCGGGAAGACCTGTTCCATCGTCTGAATGAATTTCCGTTGCATGTACCATTGCTGGCAGAGTGCATTGAGGATATTATCCCGTTGGCGGAATTCATGCTGGATGCCGCCAATCAAGAGTTCTCAAGGAAAGTGAAAGGCTTTGACCGCGAAGTACAGAAACGGTTGAAATCTTATTCGTGGCCGGGAAACATACGGGAACTGAGGATGGTTGTCAGACGGGCCACCTTATTGGCTAAAGATGACTGGATAACCACCGGGGAGATAGACATTCCCGATAAAGGCAGGCAACCGGGAGAGTATTCACTTAATGACGAGCGGATGGAACGGGCAACCATTCTGAAAGCATTGGAGGCAACGGGCAATGACAGGAAGGCTGCCGCACGGCTGCTGGGCATCAGCCGGAGCACGCTTTATCTGAAACTGAGGAAGTATCGTCTGGATTAGAATATGTCCGAAATTCGGACACATCATGTCCAATCCACAATGCTTTTATGTACACATCATTTTTACTGCTTTCTATATGGTTTATTTCCAATGTTTTATCTGTGTACTGTTTCAGGCATGGCACTTGTCTTTATTCCGGCAGGATGAGTGGAGAGTTGAATTGTGGAACCTAAAAACATGATACGATGAAGACATTGGTGGAAACCTCTCTTTTTAATCTGTTCGCCTCTTATACAAACGGTGCCGGACCTGCGCTAGGTGAGTTGCCGGCTGCCTATGACGATTTCGTGAACTGCCTTGCTACGCTTTCACCGGCAGGGGACCTGACGGGACAGCTACGTTGTCTGAACTACACAAAAATAGAGCTGGCCTTTATGCGGCAGGCCTGCAACGGAATGGCTGAAGATTGCCGCAATATCCTGTATGACGTGTTTATCGACAAGACGTTGGCGTTGCTGGATGCGGAAGCGGAAATACTGAAGGAGATGCTTCGTCATGGTACTGTGTCTGCCGGATTCCATGCGGAAGCAGTGCGGGGAAGCGGAAGCAAAAGTTCCGTCACACTGACATGGAACGGTACGGACAGCGACCTGATTGAACTGGTGGCCGCACTGATGGCAGCCGGTGCGATAGGTACGGCTGAAGGCCGGAATTTGAAAATTGTGGATGTTATCCGCGTTTTCGAGGAAGTGTTCCGTCTGAAAATCAATGCGCTGTACACCAAGCGTGGCAAGGTGTTCGACCGTTGTACGGACACCACTCCGTTCATCGACTCCCTGCGCAAAAGTTATAACCGGATGCTGGACGCACGGCTGGCGTAAAGGTTGTACGCCAACAGCCGCCAACGGATGACTCGTATGTATGAGGTATTGCAGATTGGCGGCTGAATGTTTTTCTTTGTCGCCGGTTATCATGTCTAAAAATACAAGCTATGTCAATCCTGAATGATATTTGGAACCGCATTGCCCGGAAACCGGACAGGCGGAAAGCGGCGGTAACGGAAACTTCCGGGACGAAAAACCGGGTATATGCGGTGGTTACGGAAGAGGGCGTGATACTGTTTTCCGACACCCCCAAGGGTATGAAGGCACGGAACAGCTATCTGCAACATCTGGCCGACGGCTTCTTCAACGTGACCAAAGTACCCGAAACTTTGCGGATATATGAGATTGACCTGCCTACCAAACGGGTGGCCGGGCTGGCGGACAACTGCATCGAAAAGCTGTCCAAAGCGGATTTGCGAAGCACAGACGCACAATTGCGCAGGTCGGTGGTGAACTTCACCTCCGACAAGTTTGCGGATAGAAGTGTGCTGGACGGTGGGGTGTGCAGGGCAAAGTTCGACCTGCGGCCCGATTTCCATAACTTCGACCGGCTGACAAAAGAATTCGGTTTGGGTATCTCGCCCCGGAACTATGATGTAGCGTCATTGCTGTATATTTCGGAAAACGGGTACGCCGGGATTGTTGCGGCAGACAAGGTGCATCCGTTCAGCTATGAGTATGAGTTCAGGGAACTGGCGGAGAAGCTGGGAGACAGCATGAGGGCACGGATGAACGCGCCTTTGTCGGCACACGACTTCGGCTATGCGGCCTTACAGAAAGAGGCAAAGGAGATGGCGGCGGATTTGTTACAATCGGAGTTCCATATTACGGATGGAGAGTTCAGGTTGGGCGCACGGATAAGCCGAATAGAAAGGATGGAAATGTCACATCCGGTGTCGTATCCGCATTCGGAAGAGGAACAGACCGGCGGGTTACCGGAAACACACTACAGGCAGGAAGCTCCTGAACAGCGGATGTCTGACAGCCAACGGCAGGTGAAGCATGCAGCTTCCATTACCCCACAGAAGAAGGAGAAGAAACAATTAATCCTATAGAATCTATGGAAGAAAAGAAAAAGCAAGCGGTGGAAAGCGGCAGTCTGTATATGACATTGGACGCCTTTTACAGACCCGTGTATCTGAGTATGCGCGGACAGGGGGAAGAGGGATTTTCCCGTTATATCAGTAACAACGTGCGGTCTCATACGACCGGTCGGGAATTTATTCCCGACCACTGAATGTTCCGTTTCGACTTTAAAGACAAAAGTCTGATTCCTCCCATATTCGGTACGGACAATGCGGATTATCTGGAACAGCTCTGTCCTGTACTGGAACGGGAGAATATATATCCGTTGGGGGTGGTGAGACTCCGGGATGCGGCATTCTGTGAGGAACGGGGGATTGTACATCTGTCATTATCAGCGGAACATACGGATTTGCTGGAAAATGAGGATTACAGGCGGCTGCGACATCGTTTCGGAATGAACGGGGATGTGATACGCAGCGGGCTGGCTGCTTTTCCCACCTACATGTCGGTGGAACACGGGCGGAAGGTATTGCTGTTTGACAAGACAGACGGTGGGGACAGGATGCTGGATGAGTTTCTGAGTGGGCTGGCCGAACGTTTTTTTGACGGCAAGCGGAAACCTGAGAGTTTGAGGTTTTATGAGGTGGCTCCGCTGAATGCCGCATGCCGGGCAAAAATAGGTGACGGGCAGACGGTTTCTTCGGATATGGTGAGATATGGGATTTGTGTGGCATGTTGCGACATGGCACCTACGCTGAGGAACTTTAACAGGCTGAGAAAATTGCAACGGCAGCCTATGCCGCTGACCGGAGAACAGGAACGGATAGTCTCGTCACTGGTGGCACGACCGGATAATGTACGGTTCCCGAACGTGGAAATGAGGGTGCGGATTCCGGCAAAGAGAAAAGGACAAGGAATGAACATTTAATTTTTTGATGAATGGAAAAAGAGAATACGAACAGTGGCAGTGTGTATGTCACAGTGGACGGACATCTCAACCCGGTGCATGTCAGTATGAAAGGTACGGGTGAGGAAGGTTTTCTGGAGTTTATGCTGGGAGATGTGGAGAAGGCGCTCAAGGAAACGGAAATGCCTACCATGGGCATGATGTACTATAATGTGCCTGATATGAGGATTATTCCGCGTTTGCGGGAAGGGAATAATGATGATTATCTGCGAAGACTGGAAAAGGCGATGGACGGACATGGGATTAAGCCGCATAGATACCTGGCTCTGTCGGAAGTGGTGTATTGCCTGTGAAAGTACATGGACCCGCTTTCAAGGGACGAGAACTATCCCCGACAACTTACACCGGAGATGTGGCGGGAGATAAAGTCCGCACCACCCGAAGTGATAGCGGAGATGCAGGATGATTTGAAGCATGGGAACACGTATTATACAGGTGTTGAGACGGGTAAAGGGGTGCTGCTGTTCGGTAGGGATTACGTAGGAAACCGTCAATACGGGGATTTTATGGCAACGAATATAGAGAAGCGTTTCTTTGAACCGGACTTTGAGGAAAAGTATCTGAATGTGTATGAGTTACGGGGATGGCCTTCATTGATGGAAGGGAAAGTAAACCGCTGTTGCGATGATTACGGCTGTTTGTTGCCGTTGGAGAAGATTCCGGCAGATGCTTTTGTGGACAAATCGGCATTGAAAAGTATAACGGACAGTGAGCGTTATGATCTTGCTCCTACATGGGAGAACTATTATAGGCTGACTGATTCCGGAAAGGGGCTGGGCCTTACTCGGAGTCCGTATAATTATGACTGGATGACACTGCTGTATATCATGGATAAAGGCTATCCGAGAGACGGACTGATAGATGAATACCCGGACAACTTCAGTTTTTACGATAAATTCGAGAAGATAGAAAACAAACTGCTGGGCCGCAACAGATGGGATGTGTATGATGTGATGCAGGAGAAGGCGAAGAAACTGGCAGGGAAATTGTTGAAAGAGCACTTTTCGGAAATACGGCGGAAAACAGACGTAAAGGAAAAAGAGCATGTGAAAAAAAATAAGGGTATAAAGATATAGGGTGATAAAAAATGGCAGGGGAAACCCCGTTACTGTTTGGATGCAGATAACGGGGCTTTTCTTTTTATTTTGTGGTAGCAGTAACCTTAGTTTGAATTTTTTCAGTTTTGTAAATGACATTTTGGCGGAAATAAGCAGTCATAATAGGTATAATTATGGAATGAAAATATGGAAGGAGTAGAAACCGATGGCTGGGTTACGGAAATGGTTAGATATGTTATCTGTCCGGATGAGGATATTTGGTATATTTGGAGTGACAATGCACGCCAACGGATGACTTTAATTTTGAATGTTTTGTCAAGTGTGGAAATATGCTTTTATTTGCTTTGTAAATAGTGAAATTATAAATCAAATTGTTATGGAATTAGTTGTTATAGAGAAACATGCGTATTTACAGTTAAAACTGCAAATAGAGAGTTTATCCGCCCAGATTGAATCCGTTAAAAAGAAAATTGGTCCGGTTGAAATGGAAAAGTGACTGGATGCCCAGGAGGTCTGTCTGGCTTTGAATATCTCCAAACGAAGTTTGCAAGGCTATAGGGAGTACGGGATTATTCCATATTCTTGTATAGGCGGCAAATATATGTATAAAGAGAGTGATTTGGCCAAAATATTAATTCAAAAAGAAAGATAACATATGGACGGAGTAATCACAAGGCAGTCAGAAGAGTACATAATGATGATGAGGATGCTTAAGAAATGCTCAAAAGAGATACTTGAATTTCAGGATTTGCCTGTTCCTATAGCTGGTGAGGTCTATATGACCGGTGAACAGATATGTGGCATGTTGCATATCTCAAACAGAACTTTGCAAAAGTTACGTGATGAACGGGGGATAGCTTATACTGTCATAGGGGGTAAGTTCCTTTATCCTCTTTCTAAATTGCAATTGTTATTGGAAGAAAATTATAGAAATTATATTCGTTAAATCAAGTGGATAATTTGTATTTATGCTATTTTTTTGCTACTTTTGTAAAAGTAAGTAAGAGTGTAACAGGAAGAAAGTTGCAGCATATACGCGGTGAATTATTCGGTGTCATAGGAGCAGAGGCTTTTGGTAAGATACTGATAATGAATAGGGAAATTAAAAGTTAATCGTTCCCTGTCTCTCCGCTGAAACCTAAGACATTAGGTAGTCAAATTAAGACAAGTCCCGTAAAATCAATGTTTTACGGGACTTTTTCTATTTAGTCGGCGGACAACCGAAAGACATTAAAATGCCCACTTCTGACAAAGTTCCGTTACAAAATCGTTACAGGAAAATCGGGAAAATCTTCTGTAACGATTTTCGATGTAAGTCCTTGATTTGTCGCTCATTGACATTCAAATGTCTGCTCGTAACCAAATTATTTGTTTTTCCTTTGCAACGGGAAGTCATTACCCCCATTGTATCGGAACTAAAAATTAAAATAGGGTATGAGTAAAAGTACATTTAAGATTCTGTTCTATCTAAGAAAGAACTATCTGAACAAGGAAGGAAAAGCGGGTATTATGATTCGTCTGTCGCTTAACGGTGAAATCTCTCAATTCAGCTCAAAGCTGGATATAGAGCCGGATAAATGGGATACTGCATTGGGTAAGGCGAAAGGTAATACCCTGAAAGCACGTCAGCTGAATGAAACGCTGGAAGACATCCGCACCTCATTGAAAAACCATTATCGGGACATTGAGGTTCACGAGTCATTTGTTACGGTGGAGAAAGTACGCAATGCTTTTCTTGGGATAACGGCGAAACAGAGGACGCTGCTGGAACTGTTCAAAAAACACAACGATGACGCAAGGAAACTGGTCGGTATCAGCAAGACTCCTGCCACCCTTGCGAAGTATGACCGTTGCTACCGCAGGCTGGAAGAGTTTATGAAAGCGAAATATAATATTTCGGATATTTCGCTGAAAGAAATCAATCACATGTTCATCACGGACTTTGAGAACTATCTGAGAACGGAAAGCAAATGCAATGAGAATACAACGGCAAAATTCATGCAGACATTCAAGATGATTGTAATCATCGCCAAAAACAACGGCTGGATTTACACCGACCCGTTCTCGAATTACAAAATCAGACTGAAGCGGGTGGACAGGGGGTATCTGACGGATGCGGAACTGCAAAAGATAATGAAGAAGAAGTTCCCGACCAAGAGGCTCGAACAGGTAAGGGATGTGTTCCTGTTCTCATGCTATACGGGATTGTCGTATGTGGACGTGAAAGAACTGAAGGCAAGTGACATCAAAATCTCGTTTGACGGAAAGCCCTGGATTATGATACACCGGCACAAGACGGACACTCCGGTAAACGTGCCGCTGTTGAAAATTCCGCAGATGCTTCTCCAGAAGTATGAAGGACAGCTTCCGAAAGGACAGCTTCTGCCCGTATTAAGCAACCAAAAACTTAATTCTTATTTAAAAGAGATTGCAGATTTGTGCGGCATAAATAAAAACATTACCTTTCACCTTGCCCGGCACACGTTTGCAACTACTATAACATTACAACATATTATATTGTAACATAACTTGTTACAAAAAGTAATTCAAAAAAGGGTAACGTTTTAGCAACGTGCTATTCACCTTAATTCGGTCAAAATTGCAGCATTTCAAAATACTCACTACAAATATAGTTATTTTTTTCTAAATGTAAAATACAGTCTGTCACAATTTAGAACTTTCTTGTATTTTTGTAGCAAAGACATTGATAATGAAAGAATTTAATTCATATTTAAATGATTGGGATTACTCCAACTTAAAGAAGTTGATACAAGAAAAAGGAAAATACCAAATTTATCATAAGAAAGATTTTTTTATTCTACAAAATGAAACATCACATTTTATCGGATGGGTAAAAAGTGGTGTATTCCAATATACATATATAGATGAAGAGGGTATGGAACACATTGTTGGATATGCTTTTCAAGACGAGTTTGTTTGTGATTATTCATCTCTGATGAGGGGAACTCTTTCCTTAGTTAATATTCAGGCTATAACAGACTGTACTGTATGCATATTATCTCGTCATGATATTATCAATTATTGGGAAATGAATTATGACACCCAACAATATGGAAGATTAGCTGCTGAAAGTCTATTTGAAATGATATATAAACAATTACTTGATTTATATTGCACACCAGAAATACGATATTTAAAGTTGATGAAACGATGTCCTGATTTGAAAGAAGTGATACCTTTAAAAAGTATAGCATCATATTTAGGAGTAACACCTGAAACAGTTAGCCATATCCGTAAGAAAATATTGTTCAACCAAAAGTCTTGAAATTTTTCAAGGCTTTTGTTCTCTATTTTTCTTTATTTTGCCGATTGTTACAATTTATGTATTGAGTATAAAATAATTCATATATGAAAAGAAAATTAGCAGAGCTATCTCTAAAAGAACTTTGGCAATTGTTCCCTATAATCTTGACTGCACATCAAGATTGTTGGGCAGACTGGTTTAAAGAAGAAGCGGGATTACTGAGAGAGAATTTGTCCGATGTTGGACGCATTAGCCATATAGGTAGCACGGCTATTAAAGGGATTTGGGCAAAACCTATCATAGATATACTTGTAGAAGTTCCAAGAAAAGAAAGGCTCTCCAATTTACAAGGTAGGATTGAAAAATGTGGTTATATCTGCATGGCGGAAAGCAACTGCCGCATTGATTTTAATAAAGGTTATACTTTACAAGGATTTGCCGAACAGGTATTCCATTTACACTTATCTTATGAGGGAGATAACGATGAATTGTATTTCAGGGATTATCTTCAAGCAAATACTGCTATCGCTAAAGAATATGAACAACTTAAATTTAATTTATGGGAGCAATATAAGTATGACAGGGATATGTACACTTTACATAAGGGGGATTTTATAAAACAATATACACAGAAAGGGAAACAGCTTTTTGCAGGTAGATATAGTAAAAGTGATATATACTTAAATAAAATTGAAGAATAGCATGAAAATGGATTATAAAGTTGGCGATTTGGTTTATGATGCGGACATTTATGACGGGTTAAATATTTACTTGTCTGATTTAGAATTTTATAAAAAATGGTTACCTCAAAATAAGGATGCAAAAATACTTGAACTTTGTTGTGGAACGGGCAGGCTTACAATTCCAATAGCAAAAGATGGATATAATATTAGTGGGGTTGATTACACTCCATCAATGATAGAACGGGCAAAAGCAAAAGCCTTTCAAAGTAAATTAAAGATTAATTTTATTGAAGCTGATATTAGAACATTAAACTTACAAGAAAAATTCGACCTTATTTTTATTCCGTTTAATTCAATCCATCATTTATATAAAAACGAAAATTTATTTGAGGTGCTAAAAGTCGTACAAAACCATCTTAAAGAGAAAGGCTTGTTCTTGTTGGATTGTTTCAATCCTAACATTCAATATATTGTTGAAAAAGAAAGGGAACAACAAGTTATTGCCGAATATACGACCAATGATGAAAGAAATGTGTTGATAAAACAAAGTATGCACTATGAAAGCGCAACTCAAATTAACCGTATAAAATGGCACTATTTTATAAATGGAGAATTTCATTCAATCCAAAATATGGATATGAGATTGTTCTTTCCCCAAGAGTTAGATTCATATTTCAAACAAGCTGGCTTTAATGTTATTCACAAATTTGGAGATTTTACAGAAGAAGCATTTAATAACGATTCAGAGAAACAAATATACGTTTTAGCACTAAAAAAAATGAATACAGATTTTACAATTAGAATAGCTCGGTTGTCTGATGCCTCTAAACTTAAAAAATTATTTCAAAATACGGTCCTCACAATAAATAAGCGTGATTATTCAAAGGCAGAAGTGGAAGATTGGGCATCATGTGGAGATAATCTTTCCAATATAGAAGAAATGATTAAGACCCATTATTTTATAGTGGCTGTTAATCAACAGTCTCAAATTGTAGGCTTTTCATCTATTACACCGCAAGGTTATCTACACTCTATGTTTGTTCACAAAGACTTTCAGGATAGAGGCATAGCAACTATGCTTTTGGAAGAAATAGAGCGATATGCTATTTCAAATGGTATTATGCGGATTACATCTGAAGTAAGTTTAACAGCCCGTCCTTTCTTTGAGAAAAGAGGTTATATAGTTGAAAAAGAACAAAAGCGCAAAGCCAATCAACTTTCTCTTATTAATTTTTGGATGGCAAAGGAACTGACTAAATGAAATTTTATAACGGACACATTCCTGCTTGCGGTGTCTTTTGTGGGGGATGCCCTATATATACAAGAGAAAAAAGCCCCTGCAAAGGAGCTGGACTGAATAGTTCTCGCTGTGATAAATGTAAAACATTTCATTTATGTTGCTTGGAGAAAGAAATAACACATTGTTTCCAATGTACTGATTTTCCATGTGTCAAATTTAAAAGATTTACCAAACGTTGGCTAAAATATGGACAGAATTTTATTGAAAATCAGAAACTTTTAAAAGCCATAGGTGAAGTTGCATTTTTAAATTATTATAATGAAAAAGTTGGAGATTAAGTTTTGCTTTTTTCCGATAAGTAAGATTATTTAGATGAAGAAGTTGCTTGAATGAAAATGCATACAAATATGCAATGAATAATAAGAACATATTAGAACAGAGATTTTTCCGGTTATTATCGGAATACTCGCAGCGTAAAGTTTCTGCATCCGAATTTGTAGAAGCTATTGAAGAATTGGCTATACATTTAGCCGATTTTAGTATCAACGAACATTTATTAAACAAGATACTATTTTTTCTTAAAATAAAAAGATACATCAAAGGTTGCCTATGTACATGCGAATGCATTAGATAGGCAACCTTTAGTTATTTAAGTGGCATTGCATTACTTAGGAAATGTGGCTTCAATTTGTTTGGCAACACGTTTTATAGCACCTCTAATGTCTGCAGATACGCTCAATCCTAATGTACTGTATGCACCACGACATGAAGCTATCGGGCGACCCGTGAGGAAATCTATGAAATTCACAGTTACAATGGATTCTTCTTCTAAAATATCTACCCCATATTTTACCATAAGCAGTTTTGACTGTTGTGTTGCAGTCAGCTCATTTATACGCATATCACTGACCAACGTAAGACGAGAGCCTTCTACTGCATCAAACAACTGTATTTCGTATTCCATCAGTTGGGCAGGAATGTGATAGGTGTCATTGTTGATGATTGAGGCATATTCATATTTAGACAAATCTGCATATTGCGACACAACGCTTTTAGAGGTTGTGCAAGATGATACGGCTATTCCGATAAAAAATAGGAATGTGATAATTACTCTATTCATAAATACTTATTTAGGTTCGATATGCAAATAATAGCTTTCTTCTGCCAATCCCTCCTCATCAGGAAGCCGATGCAACATCAGCATGCGGGTGGTTTCGTTTTCCCAATACCTTTCAGCCACTACACCTTTTTCAGGCAGACATTTGAATAGACTTTCTTTGCCGTTGGCATTTTCTCCAGTACCAAGACTGTTTTCCATCAGTATCATGACTGCCTTTTTAGTTGTCGGCAGAAAGTCTGCATCCGGCAGCAATTTATGGTTTACTGGGACAAATCGAGAATAAGGATTATAGCCCTTGGCAACAATGTCATACAACTTGTACTCATAATTTCGATCCAACAGACAATAGGCCGTCAGATTCGTAGGCTTCTGTAGATTAATTGCGCCCCATTCAAGTCCCAAAAAATCGCGGTCATAAAGCGTGATGCGATGCGAAGTTTCATATTCCACTTTTCCATCGCGGTAGCCTTTCAGATGGCTCTTTACCGTACCGCTCTTGAAGAAGTGCGAACTCCATTGTGTAGTGATATGTGTTTCAGCGCTTTCTGCAGAAACTTTGTTTTCAGCCACTTTGAATGTGTGAGGAAAATCATCTGCGCTCCACACAATAGAATCATAATAGTGTGTGAACTCAGGGATGTCTATGGGTGAATATTCACCGTTTATATCCGTGATTCGGAAGGTAATCAAATCGAGAGGTGCCGGCAGCGGACTTTCAATTCTCATAAAGGGAGTATATTCTGCCATAATCATTTTGAACTTCACTTCTTCGGGCAACTCCTCCGGTTGGGGGTCTGTTGGTCCATCATTGTTAATAGCTCTGGATAAACAGATAAGCGTATAAGCTTTTCTTTCCCCATCATTGGCTGAAATCTGAATCTCTTCGTGTGCAACCTCGTCAGAAGTCGATGGAGGAAAATGAATTTTCACCTGATTGCCTTCTACCTTGAGGGTGGCCCATCCACAATCGTATGCGTAAGAATCAGCTGATATGGGGTTAAGTACGTCAAAATTCTCGCAAGTCATTACCATATCACCTCCCTTGCCATTCGTCTCAAAAAAATAGGCAGGGGAAACCTCTGCAGTGGATTTTAAAAATTTGACGTTTGCGGGCGTAAGGATTTCATACGACCACTTCATGGAATTGGCTGGCGAAACTTCATCCTTGTCGCAAGCCGTCAGGAGCAGGCAGATAATCGCCATAAAAGGCATGAACAATTTATTCATATTCGTATCATATACTCTATTGGCCCCATTTGAGTGGCTAAATGGATGATGAGAAACGTGAGCCAATTATGCTTCATCCTAAGCAACCAGATGAACATACCGTTTCTTTGATTTCTATTCTTGGGTAGATGATTCTACACAAATGTAAAATTAGTCATTTAATCGAGATTTTGCTTTATGTTGAACGAATTTATAATTTGAATCCTCTGTTTTTTTTGTTCTCTCTGCACCGAGTTACGCAGATTCTGCTGTAACTTTTCCCATTGTTCCTTAAACCATTGTACTATGGGCTGTCGGTTTATGGTCAGCACCAACTTGTGTTCCTCAGTCAAATCGTCCTCAATCTTGCAGACCGCATCCTTTATTTGAAATGACTGCCTTCTTCATCTTCATGTTCAGCTTCTGTCGGTGTATCTCCTGCTGGCAGTGTTTCTCTGTGCTATGACGCTCTTCCTGCATCCTTATGTGCTCGTTCAGCAGACGGATTTGATTGTCACGTTTGTCTATCTTACCCTGTAGTTTTCCGTTGGCTTGTTCCAGCTCCTTCAGCTTACCGCTGCCGAAAAGAGAACCGACCCCGCTGGCAATGGCTGTCATGGCATCCGTAGCCTTGTTTTTCAGCTGCTCGGTTCTGGCTTCACTTTTGATTTTAGCCAGCTCGCTTTCCGCCCGTTCCTTTTCGGCAAGCAGCAGACCGATATTTTCCTGTATGTCCTCTGTCTGGTTCAGCAGGTCACGGTAGTATTGGGCGGTGGTGGTATGCCGGGCTTCCGAGCCGACAATGCCACGTTTCAATCCGTATTTTGCCATAGCCAGTGCATACCCGTCCTGATAGGCTTTCAGCTTATGCCGGGTCATGATGTCATTGGCTGACAGCCGTGCTGCACCGCTCGGCTTCTTGCGGTAGTTCTTCTTCACCAGTTTTTCCGACTTCTTCTTTCTGCGTTCGGTCTGGACGATAAGCTATGTCCTGTCTCAAATTTTCGTTCTCCGCTTCCAACCTCTTGACCTTGCTGCCGCCCAAAAGAGAACTCACCCCGTCTGCTATGGCTGTGGTGGCGTTTACCGCCGCATTCTTCATCTTCTGCGTGTTGATTTCTCCCTAGACTTGCTTCAACCTCTTTTGCGATTCCTCTTCCAGTCCCAGCAGGGTTTCTATGTTCTCCTGCAGACTGTCTTGTTGCTCTATCAGCTCCTTGTAGTATTGCATGGTGGAGATGTGTTTTGCCAGTGAACCGTCTATTCCTCTTTGCAAGCCATATTTGCCCATGGCTTGTGCGTAGGTGTCCTGATAGTGTTTCAGTTTGTGCCTTGCCATGACATCGTCAGCACACAGCCGCACGTCCTGCGTGCTCTTCTTGCGGTATTTCTTTTTCCCGTTCTGTTCTTCTTTTTGGGCTTTCCTGCGCTCTCCGGTCACTATCGGTACGATAGTGGCGTGTATGTGCGGTATCTTTTCGTCCATGTGCAGAATTCCATCATTATTCATCGGGAATATATGGAAAATATCACTGATTGATACGATATATAGGCTAATTTGTCTCAGAACAATTTTTTTAATCCTAAAAAAGCATAGCTTTGCAACATGAAAAACAACCTTTAATTAGAAAATACTTATTTAACATTTGGTTTTATTATGCAAAAAATCTCTTCTTCTGCGTCATTTGCAGATTCGAAGCCTCATTATGACTTATTGGATGGGTTGCGAGGCGTTGCGGCTTTATTAGTAGTATGGTATCATGTGTTCGAAGGTTATGCTTTTGCCGGAGGAACCTCTATAGAGACAATCAATCACGGTTATCTGGCTGTGGATTTTTTCTTTATTCTATCGGGGTTTGTCATTGGCTATGCGTATGATGACCGTTGGGGAAAGACACTCACGGTGAAGAATTTCTTCAAGCGCCGTCTGGTGCGTCTGCATCCTATGGTAGTATTGGGGGCAGTGTTGGGGGCAATTACTTTTTTCATTCAGGGCAGTGTGCAGTGGGACGGAAGTCATGTAGCCACTTCTTTAGTAATGGTGGCTCTTTTGTGTGCCATGTTTTTTATTCCTGCTGTGCCCGGTGCAGGATATGAGGTGCGTGGAAATGGCGAGATGTTCCCGCTTAACGGTCCGGCATGGTCTTTGTTTTTCGAGTATATCGGGAATATCTTCTACGCATTGTTTATTCATAAGTTTTCTACCAAGGCATTGACGGTAATGGTCGTGATATTGGGTATCGCATTGACAATGTTTGCTTGTTCTGATGCCGCCGGTTATGGAAGTATCGGTGTAGGCTGGACATTGGACGGAGTCAATTTCGTGGGCGGATTGCTGCGTATGTTGTTTCCTTTTTCTATGGGTATGTTGTTGTCGCGTTGTTTTAAGCCGGTGAAGATTAGAGGAGCTTTCTGGATATGTTCGATTGTGTTGCTGATTTTGTTTCATATTCCTTTTGTAGAAGGTTCGGAGCCGATACTTATGAACGGTGTGTTCGAGATGTTCTGCATTATCTTCGTTTTTCCGGCGTTGGTATGGTTGGGAGCATCGGGCAGCACTACAGATAAAACATCCACCCGTATCTGCAAGTTCCTTGGTGATATTTCTTTCCCACTTTATATCATCCATTATCCGTTTATGTATCTGTTTTATGCTTGGCTCATCAAGAATGAATATTTCACATTGGGTGAAACTTGGGAGGTAGCTGTGTGTGTATGTGCATGGAATGTGTTGCTGGCTTACGCTTGTCTTAAACTGTATGACGAACCGGTAAGAAAATGGTTGAGCAAGAAATACCTGACTAAGAAATAAAAAATAAATGTGTCAAAAGTAAAGCCGGTTTTTCCGGAACTCACTTTTGACACATTTTTCTATTCTTTATATTGTTGCCTTTTTATTTTTTATGAGCGTCAGGTTTATTGGGCTGATGCATAATCTTCAGCAAGTCACGATGAAACTTGATCTCCGCTCGTTGCAGTTTGAATAGTTTCTTGGGAGAGAGAATCTTTTTGAAACGATTTAAATATTCGATGTCCAGTTTGTCAGACTCCAAACGGGCATGAGCGATTTCATCCACAATTTCTTCGTATTCAGCATCGGTGGTATTGGGGTTTTTTCCTTTACGTGCTTTTTGCCAGGCTTTGTCATTGATAGCTTTTTTACGATCTTGCAATTCAAAATAAATAGGGAAGAACTTACCGGCTTCTTCTGCTGTCAGTTCTGCCTTTTGAGTGAGGTATGCCTCTTGTTTGGCTCTAAATTCTTCTTTAGAAAATCCCGGTTTCTTTTGTGCCTGCACAGATAGGGTGAGGCATAAAATAAATAGTAGAGTAGTCAGTTTTTGTATCATTTCGACTAAAGTTTTAATTGTATGTTTCAGTATCGGCCTCTGTCAGATATTGATAAAGTGTGTAGTCATCCATCATAGAATGCTCCATGATAGTTTCTATATATTCGTCAGAAAACTCGGCCGCTTCCGCTGCTGTAAATATAGGTGTATCTTGTTTAGGTCGTCCGACAAAAACTCTGACGCTCAACATGAGTCCGCAGAACATGGCTGTCATATATATCCATGGTTTCACACGTTGCCATGTAGTGATGACAGGTTCGGAAAGGGAGATTTCCTTTTCCGGCAGTTTTTCCATTAGTTCTTTAGAGAAGTTTTCGAAATAACCTTCGGGTACTGTAAACGGATTCTTGGTCCCGCACTTCCTCAGCAATTCATCTTCTTCTTTCATAATTCACTCTCCTTTCTGTCTTTTAGATGCTTTTAATTTGAAAAGGTTTAAAAGCATTCTTTTAAAAAACTCTCTATTTTTTTCACTGCATGGTGATAGGAAGCTTTCAGAGCTCCTACACTTGTACCCAATATCTCGGAAATTTCTTCATACTTCATTTCCTGAAAGTATTTCAGGTTGAAGACTATTCGTTGTTTGTCGGGTAGTGTATGTAATGCTTTTTGGAATAGTCTTTGGGTTTCGTCTCCACTGAAATAACTGTCTCCTTCCAGTTTATTCACCATTTCGGCATCGGCTTCATCGATGGATAACTGGTTATTTGCACGTTGTTTGTTCAGGAAGGTAAGGCATTCATTTAAGGCGATGCGATAGAGCCACGTAGACATTTTAGCTTCGGCACGGAAGTAGTCAATATTTATCCAGGCTTTGATAAATGTATTCTGTAACAGGTCATTGGCATCATCGTGCGAAAGCACCATGCGGCGAATCTGCCAGTATAGCTGCTCGCTATACTGTTTCACGATGCATTCGAATGCTTCCCTTTGTCGTTTGGGATCTTGCAATAATGCTATTATTTCTTTTTCATTATAGGTATCCATGAACCGGTTTTGTGTTTTCTTTATAGTGTAACCTTCAGGTTCTCTTTAGCAAGAAGTGTATTGGGAAATACACTCCTTGCTTCCTGCAATAGAATGTTTTCATCTTCATAACGGGCGGAAAAATGTCCGATGAGTAACTGTTTTACATCTGCGTCGCGAGCTATTTCACCGGCTTGCATGGCAGTAGTGTGAAATGTCTCTTTGGCGCGTTGGGCATCACATTGTGCAAAGGTTGCTTCGTGAAAAAGTAAATTCACCCCTTTTATTTGCTCTATGATAGGGCGATGGAAAATAGTATCCGAACAATAGGCATAGCTGCGGGGCGGAGCAGGCGGAGTAGTCAGACGGTTGTTAGGGATAACAGTACCGTCCGGCAACACATAATCTTCTCCGTTTTTGATACGGTTAAGTTCGAATACGGGAACTTTATAAAAATCAATCATATCCCTGATGATATGGTTGGGTGTCGGTTTTTCCGCAAAAAGGAATCCGCAGGTAGGAATGCGATGACGCAGCGGGATACTGCTGACTGTTACGGAACGGTCTTCATAAACGACTTCGGCTTTTGTGGGGTTAATCAGATGGAATTCCACGTTGTATGCCATTCCTTTGCAGAAATATTCCAGTTGAGGCGTGAGTATCCGTTCGAGGTCGGCATGGCAATGTATATGCAGTGTAGCCGTGCGCCCCACCAGTCCGAACGTAGAGATAAGTCCCATCAGTCCGAAGCAATGGTCACCGTGCAGATGAGATATAAATATATGGTTGAGACGCGTAAACTTCAATTTAGAGCGACGTAATTGTAACTGTGCTCCTTCTCCGCAATCTATCATAAATAACTTTTCACGGATATTCACGACTTGCGAAGAAGCAAAGTGTCTTGTTGTTGGTAATGCCGAACCACAGCCTAATATATGTACTTCAAATTTTTCCATCACTGCAAAGATACTATCTTTTTGGATGAAAAATATAAAAAGGTTGTAAAAACATATACCGCTGTCGGGGTTATTTCTTGTGTTTGATTTCTACGGCATTCATTCCTCGTGGTCCGCGTTCCAGTTTAAAAGTCACTAAATTTCCGTCTGTTACCTCGTCTTGCAGACCGCTTACATGGAAAAAGTACTTCTCTGCATTTTTCAGGTTTTTGATGAAGCCATATCCTTTGGAAGTATTGAAGAATTCTACTCTTCCTTCATATTCGGTTATCACAGGTTCATCTGTTTTACGTGGAGTGGAAACTTCGATAGTGCTGATATCTATTTCCTGAGGCTTTTCATTTGTAGTAGGAGGAGTGTCGGTTATTACACCGTTTTCGTCTACGTATGCTATCATATCTTCGAAAGATGATGTGCCGCTATTCTTCCTTTCTTCTTTCTTTTGTTGTTTTGCTAAACGTTTTTCTTGTTTTTTCTTTTCTAAATCTCTTTTGGTAAATGAAATTGGTTTCGCCATTTGATTCTTTTTAAATTAGTATATACGCGGTATTATATATGAATACTGCATTGAATTAATAAATAGGTAATAAGAAGACGGGGAGAAGTCGTTGTGAAATGCTAGCTCGAAATTTTATTACTTCATAAAGATACGGTTTTTTATCGGATATTCCATAAAAGAGTTTACTTTTTAAGGAATAATGGCATAAAAAAAAGGATGCACCGATTGAGGTACATCCTTTTCTGCGTTATTTTAAAGTAATCTGATTACTTCTTTTTGTTTTCCAACTGTTCTTTCAAAGCAGCCAAAGCATCGAT
>ENA-ORUF01001222-ORUF01001222.1-human-gut-metagenome-genome-assembly--contig:-NODE-1222-length-29115-cov-2.965588_pt1 | contig 29115 bp, 20 predicted proteins | sample MGYA00242077_ERZ509203 | MGnify/ENA primary metagenome ERZ509203 (study PRJEB26280, sample SAMEA2338834) | human gut metagenome | biome: human gut; feature: human-associated habitat; material: faeces... | reverse complement strand
ATCTCGACGATGCCCTCGAGTACCTCGCGCGGGTAGACAGAGCCCGTGGGGTTGTTGGGGTTGATGATGACGAGGGCCTTGGTCGCGCTCGTGATCTTGGACTCCATATCCTCCAGGTCAGGATACCAATCGGCCTGCTCATCACACAGATAGTGCACGGGATGTCCACCGGCAAGGGTCGCGCACGCCGTCCAGAGCGGATAGTCGGGGCTGGGAATCAGGATCTCGTCATCGTTATCGAGCAGTGCGTTCATCGAAAGCTGAATGAGCTCGGACACGCCGTTGCCCGTGTAGATGTGCTCCATCTGAACATTGGGCAGCCCCTTGATCTGCGAGTACTGCATGATCGCCTTGCGCGCAGAGAACAGACCGCGCGAGTTGGAATAGCCTTCGCAGTCGGGCAGTTGCTGGCGCATGTCCTTAATGACCTCATCGGGCGTGCGGAAACCGAAGGGTGCCGGATTGCCGATGTTGAGCTTGAGGATGCGCTCGCCTTCGTCCTCCATACGAGCAGCCTCGTCGACGACGGGGCCGCGCACGTCATACAGAACGTTATCGAGCTTGGTGGATTTAGAAAAAGTACGCATGGTGGTGCTCCTTGCAATTTGAGCTGAGGGATGGGGTTCGGGCTTGGAATCGTTGCGAGGCGATGATGTCTCGCCTTGACCGGCGTCGCCGGCGAGCAGCCAGGTAACATCGACCTCCAAAATGCGGGCGAGCAGCTCTGCCACATCGCGCCGCGGGATCGTCTTGCCGCTCACATATTGGCTCATCTGACTCTTGCCGAGTTTTTTGCCGAGCATCTCCGATGCGCGGATTACGTCCGACTGGCGAACGTCGCGATTGGACATAGTCTGTCGCAGGCGATCGCAAAACGTCTCTTGGGCCACAGGAACCTCCTTGCTGGCAAAGTTCAATTTATAGAACACGAATTGAACCATGGTTCAATTTAGCAAGCAGTATAACGCGGCACCTCATTCGAAAGTTCAATTTCATAAGAAAATGTACCGGACTCCGAGATTTACCCAAAGCGGATAATGGCGTGTACACGTTTAGAGGTATTCGAGGAAACGGGCGGCAGCAAGCGAAACATCGGCCGTTCGATATATGGCGTTGATCTGCCGATGGGGATGTCCCTCGAGCGAACGCACGACAACATCGAACTGACAGCGACGCAAGATGAGCGCGGGAAGAATGCTCACGCCCAGGCCGTCCTCGACCATAGCCATAATCGCATAATCATCCCAGGTCGACAGCTTGGAGCACACCGTCAGCCCTGCCCGACGGAACAGCGGCGTAATCTCGTCATCGGTGCCGCGTTCTAGCAGAATAAACTGCTCGTTGGCTAAATCGGCAAGAGAAACGACCTCCGCCGTGGCAAGCAAAGAGTCTGCCGGCACTACTGCCATCAACTCGTCGCGCACCAAAGACCGCGATGCCATGCCGTTTTCTCGGGGTTCACGCGGGATAAAGCCCAGGTCGCAGCGGCCTTCAGCCACCCATTGTTCAATCTCTGAGTAATCGCCCATCAGCAGCTCATAATCGACGTCCGGATGATCGGCACGAAAGCGCGCAATCACCGGCGGCAGCACGTGGGTCGCCACGCTCGAAAACGTACCGATGCAGATTTTGCCGCGCATGAGCCCGCGCATCTCATCCACCCGTCGCTGCAAGCGAGTGAATTCCTCGCAGAGCGCCTCGACAGCCGGCATAACTTGCCGCCCGTCGGCAGAAAGCACTACGCCCTCGCGACTGCGGTCGAGCACCTTAAAGCCCCAATCGGCCTCAAGATCGGCCACCATACGGCTCACGCCCGATTGCGAATAGCTCAGGCGCTCGGCAGCACGCGTAAAGCTTCCGGCGCGCACCGTCTCCAGCAGCACCTGCATCTTTTGAATATTCGTTTCCACGACACGCCTCCACCTTTACATGAATTTTTGTCATGTTATCCATGCATTATATTCGCTTTTCTTCTATTGCCAGTTCACCCATAGTGAACATGCTCGGATATAGAGGGGATGTCAGCGCATGAACAACGGACTGTTTACGTACTTAGCAGCATTGCTATTGTTTGGCTCCAACGGCATCATCGCCGCCGCCATCGCGCTGCCGAGCTCCGATATTGTGCTACTACGCACGTTTTTGGGCGCCATCTCGCTTGTCACCATCCTCGCCATCACCCAACGCCATAAACTGCAGGCGCCATCTCGTCCCCGCGAAGCCGCAGCACTCCTTCTCTCGGGAACCGCGCTGGGTGCCAGCTGGATTTTTCTGTTCCGTGCCTACCAGACGATCGGCGTCGGCGTATCCTCGCTGCTGTACTACTGCGGCCCCATCATTGTCATGGCGCTCTCCCCGCTCATCTTTGGCGAAAAGCTGACCGGCGGCAAAATCGCCGGCTTTATCGCTGTTGCTTGCGGTGCTTTTCTCATTGCAGCGCAAGGTCTAGGCGGCAATATGCCCATTGCTGGTATCGCCTGCGGCATCGCCTCGGCATTTTGCTATGCGCTGATGGTCATCGCGAGCAAGGGTGCGCCACACATCGAAGGCCTCGAAAACTCCACGCTCCAGGCGAGCGCCGCCTTTGTGACCGCACTGGCCCTCACGCTCATCACGCAGGGCGCCCCCTCATTCCTGTCCCCCGACATCGCCGCAGGCATCGATTGGCGCGCCGTCGCTATGCTCGGCGTCGTCAACACCGGCATCGGTTGCCTGCTCTACTTTAGCGCCGTCGCCAAACTGCCCGTGCAGACCGTCGCCGTCGTCGGCTACCTCGAGCCGCTTTCGGCCGTCGTGTTCTCCGCCGTCCTTTTAGGCGAAGCCATAACACCGATCCGCCTGATGGGCGCCGCACTTATCATCGGCGGCGCGATTTTTTGCGAACTCGCCGGCAAACGCACAAACGCCAAGGCTGGCATAGCCCAGACAGCACATGCTTAAAAGCCCCTGTTTTGAAATGCTACCTACGTACATAAATAATCCCCAGCTGGGGATTATTGTCTAAAATAACCCGATGTGCCAAACTGCTCTTGTATGTATAAAGACGGCATAAAGTTTTTTGTCCTAGACAGATAACCGGATGTCTAAGGGAGTCCTCGTGGCACACAATAAACTGGAGGCAAACCTCCAAGACCAGCGCGGGCAAGGCGGGCACAGAGCCATCCCCCTCTCCGCTGGCATGCTGCTCGTAACGCTCGGCGTCGTCTATGGTGACATCGGCACGAGCCCCATGTACACCATGAAATCAATCGTCGCCAACAACGGCGGCATCGGTACCGTCAGCGAGGACATGATCCTGGGCGCGCTTTCGCTCGTCATCTGGACTATGACGCTCGTGACCACGGTCAAGTACGTGGTAATCGCCATGAAGGCAGACAACCACAACGAAGGCGGCATCTTCGCCCTGTTCAGTCTCGTGCGCAAGGTGGCGCCATGGCTGATTCTGCCCGCCATGATCGGCGGTGCGGCGCTGCTCGCCGACGGCATCCTCACCCCCGCTGTCACGGTCACCACAGCCATCGAGGGTCTGCGCACCATCGAGTGGGGCCACGCGCTTTTGGGCGACGGTCAGACCAATGTGATCATCATCACCATCATCATTATCTGCGGCCTGTTTGCCATGCAGCGCGCCGGCACCTCGTCAATCGGTAAGCTGTTCGGTCCGCTCATGACGCTGTGGTTCCTGTTCCTGGCAGGCGCCGGTCTGTTCAACATGCTCGGCAACCTGTCCATCCTGCGCGCGCTCAACCCCATCCGCGGCATCATGTTCCTGTTCTCGCCCATCAACCACTCGGGCATCATGGTGCTCGGCTTCGTCTTCCTGTCGACGACCGGCGCCGAGGCGCTCTATTCAGACATGGGCCACGTAGGCAAGGCCAACATCTACGCATCCTGGCCGTTTGTTAAGGCGGCGCTAATCCTTAACTACCTGGGTCAGGGCGCTTGGCTGCTCGCCAACAATTCCAATCCCCAGATGCTCGCGATGGATATCGTCAACCCGTTCTATATGATGCTTCCCGAGCCCCTGCGCCCCTTTGCCATCGTGCTTTCGGCCGTGGCGGCCATCATCGCCTCGCAGGCGCTCATCACCGGCTCGTTCTCGCTGGTATCCGAGGCCACGCGCCTCAACCTTATGCCGCATCTGCGCATCCACTACCCCAGCGACACCAAGGGCCAGCTCTATATTCCGCTCGTCAACAACATCATGTGGGTCGGCTGCATCTTCATCGTGCTGCTGTTCCAGAACTCCGAGCGCATGGAAAGCGCCTACGGCCTCGCCATTACCGTGACCATGCTTATGACCACCACGCTTTTGACGAGCTATATCGCTGGCATTCTCAAGCACAAGCTGGGCGCCTGCGTCTTCGCCCTGCTCTTCGGTGCCATTGAGCTGTGCTTCTTCGCCTCGTGCCTCACCATGTTCTTTGACGGCGGCTATGTGATGATCTTCCTGGCCGCACTGCTGTTTGGCCTTATGTATGTGTGGCGTCGCGGCACCGCCATCGAGCGCACGCAGACGATCCTGCTGCCCGTCTCCAAGTACATCGACCAGCTCAACCGCCTGCGCAATGACGAGACCTACCCCGTGCTCGCCGACAACCTGGTGTTCCTCACCAACAGCCCCGATCCGCTCACGCTCGACCGCGACGTGCTCTATTCCATCCTGGACAAGCACCCCAAGCGCGCCAAGGCATATTGGTTCATTAACGTGCACGTTACCGACGAACCCTATACGCACGAGTATTCCGTCGAGACCTTTGGAACGGACTTTTTGTTCCGCGTGCGCCTGGACCTGGGCTTTAAGGTCAACCAGCGCGTTAATGCCTACCTGCGCCAGATCGTTGGCGACTTGATGGCATCGGGTGAGCTGCCGCCGCAGCATCACACCTACTCCATCTACGAGACACGCGGCAACGTAGGCGACTTCCGTTTTTGCATGCTGCGCAAGATGCTTGCCCCCGAAACGGACATCAACCGCAACGACCATCGCGTCATGGCCATCAAGTACGCCGTCCGCCGCGCCTGCGGAAGCCCGGCGCGTTGGTACGGTCTTGAGAACTCGGCCATCATCATCGAGTACGTGCCGCTGTTTGCCCGCATGCGCCCGGCCGTTAAGCTCGTGCGCACCCAGGTGCCGCTCGAGGTTCAGATCGAAGAAGCCGAGGAAATGGAAGTCGATATCTTCTCGGACGACTTGGTCAACGGCAACGAGGCCGGTAGGGACATGAACGTCGATCCCACCGAGCTGCTCGAGAGCGTCGCCGATACACCCGAACAGCAACAGCTCGACGGCCTCGAGAGTGAACAACTCAACGACGCCAACTTCTAGCAACGTCACAAATCAACGACAGCGGCCCTGCACCTCACGGGAGATGCAGGGCCGCTTTGCATTGCGGTAAAGCTATCGGCTACGAACGGCGCGGCTCGGGAACCACGAGCCTATCGGGGCTCGCGCCCTCAGCATCCATCAGGCTCACGTAGCGAATCGACGGATCATCATACATCGCGTAGTAATAATTGCCCGTGTGCGCGCTAAAGCATCCGGTGTAGATAGTCTTCTCGAACTTGCCATCGCCCATCCTGGACGCTCCCTCGATCATCACCACGCCCTCGAGCGAGCGGAACATGCGAACGACGTTTTCGGTCTCGCTCTCCTTTTGCGGGTAATTGGCATTGAGGTACGCCGCCTTTACAAAACGGCTCGGCGAATAGCAATCGCCCGGAATGCCGCGCATGCCGGCACCGGCTCCATAGGGCTTGAGCTCGGCGCCACGCCATGTCGCCGTCTGCGGAAAATCGCTTGTGGCGGTGATATAGGTGCGCAGGTTTTCCATGTGCCACGGGAAGGTCGGCTGGTTGGCAAGGGTGTCGACCGGATCGTCGTATACATGCAGGCCGTCAGCCATCATCTCGACCACGATGCTGCGCTGGCTGTCGCCGATAATCCAATGGAGCAGTGACACGCCCAGCCCCTCTCCGGCAGATTTGGCGACAATCACCGTATCGCGCAGCGAGGCCTCGACCTCATCGACCGTCGAGAACGTCGCTGCCACCCACAGGGGGAACTCATAGGCCGCGATATTGGTCTTGCCGTCGACAGGGTCCTCGGCATACTCGGCATAACCCGGGAAATTGAGACCCGCCACGGCGAGGCCCGCATCGTTGCCGCAATCGAAGAACATAGGGTAGTTCCTGTAATCGATGCACATACCGATCACCGCGTGCGCCGCTGTCGCGTCGTCGATAAACGAATACGGAATGTGAAACCCGCGCGGCATCACGCGAACCTGTTGGCCGTAGTCAAAGCTCCAGTCGAGATTGCGGCCCAGATACATGTGGCCAGAATTATCGGTAAATCGAATACTCGTACACATAGCGCCTCCTAGCTTTACGTTCTTGCTAATTTCATTGTCTCCAAACAAAAAGGCGCTAAACACAAAAGCCCGGACATGACAACAATGTCATGCCCGGGCCAAAAGAGGCGAAGTGCGGTGCTGTGGTCACCCTAGACAAGTTTACCTTGGCAGTGGTCGATCATATGCTGGATCATTTGCGCCTCAAAGCCCGCGTAGTCGCGGCGGCACTCCTTCATCTTGCCGTCGACGATCTGGTCAAAGGCAACCTTGCACTTGATATAGCGCGTGGACTTGGTGACCTCCTCGTGCGTCAGGCAGCTCTCCTCCATCTTGCTGGCGCCCAGGCCAAACACCAGACGGGGGTTGTAGAGCACGTGGGGCTCGCCGGCGTCGTCCAGATAGACGCAAACCTTCTTGGTGACGCCAATCTGGTTGGCAGCAAGGCAGCCGGCATCGTCGAGCGACTTGATGGTATCGATCAGGTCCTGTGCGACCGACTCGTCCTCGACGGTCGCAACCTCGCAACGCTGGGACAGGATAGCCTCGTCGTGGCAAAGCTCTTTAATCATACGTTCCTCCATAGGGGTCGTTGTAACCGCTTAAGTATACGGTACCCACACATTTTCATGCGAAAAATACCGTCCGTCTGCTACAAAGCGCCGAACATCAACATGCGAGGAACAACAGCGTCGTAAAGGGGCTATAGTGGGTGAGTTCGTGTCAATCGGCCTAAACTCGGGGCCGAACAAGGAAAGGGTATGCATGGACGAACTATTTCACGTCAGCGAGCGCAAGTCCACAATCGGGACCGAACTTCGCGCTGGACTGACAACATTCCTGGCGATGGCCTACATCATCGCCGTCAACCCCGCGGTGCTCTCGGGCGCCGGCATCGATGCGGGAGCGCTCGCCTGCGCCACCTGCCTGGGCGCCGGCATCATGACCATCTGCATGGGCATCTTCGCCAACCGCCCGCTCGCCTGCGCGTCGGGCTTAGGCGTCAACGCGATGATCGCCGGAATCACCACCACCGTCTGCGGCGGTGACTGGCACGTGGCCATGAGCGTCATCTTCCTTGAGGGCGTCGTCATCTTGCTGCTCGTGCTTTGTGGCCTGCGCGAGGCCATCATGGACGCCATCCCGGTTGTCCTGCGTCACGCCATCTCGGTGGGTCTGGGCCTGTTCATCGCCATGATTGGCCTGTGCGATGCCGGCATTATCACCGCTGGCGCCGGTACACTCGTCGGTCTGGGCGACATCACCTCCCCCACCTTCATCGTCGGCATCATCTCCATCCTGGTGACGGTCGCCCTCGCCTGCCGCAACGTCCCCGGCTCGCTGCTCATCGGCATCGTCGTCGCCGTCATCGCCGGTATCCCCCTAGGTGTGACCCAGGCTCCGACCGGTATCATCGCCCCGCTCGACTTCTCGAGCATCGGTGGCCCCATCGCCGACGCCGGCGGCGTGCCCGCCATCGTCAAGGTCCTTACCGACCCCGCGCTCCTCGTCATCTCGTTCTCGCTGCTCATGAGTGACTTCTTCGACACCATGGGCACCGCGATGGCCGTGGCCAAGCAGGGCGAGTTCCTCACCGACGACGGCAACGTCGAGAATATCAAGGAGATCCTGATCGTCGACTCCGCCGCCGCTGCTGTGGGCGGTTTCATGGGCGTCTCATCCATCACCACCTTCGTCGAGTCCACCTCTGGCGCTGCCGACGGTGGCCGCACGGGCCTCACCTCCGTCACCACCGGCGTGCTGTTCATTCTCGCCGCGTTCTTCTCCCCCATCGTCACCATCGTTTCCAGCGCCGCCACCTGCGGTGCCCTGGTCTACGTCGGCTACCTCATGATGAGCGAGGCCTCCGAGATCGACTGGTCCGACGTGTCGCAGGGTTTCCCGGCGTTTATGATTGTCGCCGGCGTGCCCTTCACCTACTCCATCTCTGCCGGCATTGGCCTGGGCTTTATCGCCTACGTGGTCGTCGCGCTCTTTAAGGGCGAAGCTTCCAAGATCAAGCCGCTCATGTGGATCGCAGCCCTCGCCTTCCTCGTCTACTTCTTCGTAGCGTAGCGGCAAAGCTGCCAAAGCAGAACACCAAAGCGCGGAGTCGCCATGCGGCTCCGCGCTTTTCTTTTAAAGCCAGGCAACGCACGGACGCGCGATGTATTGCTTCCCGAGTTTTGGACATTTTGCCCTCCAAACGGCACGACCGCCGGCTACATCCTGCAGATATGCTGGGCTTAATCGCATAGGCCCTATGAGGATGGGAGTAACCATGGCCGCCTTGTTCACGACCCCCAAGCGCAATGACAAAACCTCTGGAGCCCATTTTGTCGAGCCCGACGTGCGCCGTCGCACGCTGCTCGCACACGGAAGCTGGCGCCGCGTGACACGCCGCATCGTTGTAGGCGCCGTATGCGCGCTTACGGTGAGCTCGCTGCTCATGCCGAGCGTCTCGCTCGCGGCCGAGTGGATGGACGTCGGCGGCGTCCGCCACGGGGCCCGCGGGAGACGCCGCCGGCACCTGGAGCTGGGACGGTGCCGACGATATGAAGCTCAACGGCTATGACGGCGGCGCAATCAATGCTGCAGGCAAGCTCAACATTACGTACGAGGGCAAGAACACCGTGAAAACCGAGCCCGATTACACCGGAGCCGCCATCAAAGCGCAGGATGGCACTAACCAGAAAGCGGAGTTGAACATAACGAGCTCGAATAGCACGGATGAGCTCAATGTGACAGCCGAGGCCGATGCAATTAAATCCACAGGCGACCTCTCCATTTCTGGCCCAGGCACTGTGAACACCACAAGCACTACTTCCGACGGAATTGAGGCAAAGGGCAATCTTTCTATCACGGGCTCGGGCACCGTGAATGCAACGGGCGGTACCGAAGGCATCCAATCCAAGGGCAAGACCACCATCGATTCCTCTGGCAAAGTGATCGCTAAAGGAAGCGAAGGTTACGGCGTCGCCGCGGGCAGTGACCTCATCATCAAAGGCGGTGGCAAGGTAGAAGCAAGCTCGATAGAAGAAGCGGCGATTTGGGCTAAAGACGGCATCAACATCTCGGGCGGCAGCCAGGTCGAGGCAAGCTCCCAGGGAGATCTTGCCGTCGACGCTGAGGGCAGTCTCGCGGTCACGAACGCCTCCCTTGACGCAAGCGGTGTTGAATATGGTGTCTATGCCTACAAGGGCGTTACGCTCGATCACGCGACCGTGACGGTCCGCACAAGTGCGAGCGGCGGCCAGGCCATCGCCCTCATCACTGACGGGGACGACATCGTCATCAAGAATGGTTCCATCGTGGACGCGTTCGCGGAAGGCAAATTCTCGGTTGCAATCTCTACCAGAAACCACCAGCCAAACGTCGCTGGCGGTCACATCTACATCAGCGACTCCGTTGTTAAGGCTATAGCCCGCTATGTCGAGACCGGTGGCGATGGCCCCGACTGCTACAGTACAGACCAGGATGGCGAGATCACCCCTGAGCGCAGGGGCGTGAACATCGGCATCTTTGCTCAGACCAGCGAGGGCATTATGCCCGCGACCATCTCCATCGTCCGCAGTAAGGTCACGGCCGAGGGAGACACGGCAGCGATCTTCGCCCTTGCCATGAGCGCGGACGGCAAGGCAATCGGCACCATCGAAATCGAAGGCTCCACCATCCTGACGCCTGAAGGCGGCAAGGTCATTGGCTATCGCAACAAAGAAGAGCTCAGTGAAGGCATCATGTACGAGGCAGGCCAAACCATCGGCACGGGCGATGCCGTAGTCGACTCCCCCTATAACGAAGCTGTTGCCAAGAGCACGGTCATCGCACCGTCCGAGGAGACCAAGCCCGAGGAGAAGCCCGGCGAGACCAAACCCAAGGGTTCCAAGTCCGAGGGCACAAAGACGATCAAGACCGTTGCAGTTGCAGCCACGGGAGCCAAGACCACCGGCAAGCTTGTGGCAACCGGCGACGCCTCGAGCGCAGCCATCGTGGCAGCCGCCCTTGCGGGAACAGCCGCCATCGCCGCAGGCGCCGTGGTGAGCCGCAAGCGCTCATAGACGCCTTTGGCCTTTAACGCACGGGACGGCACCCACAGAAGTGCTAGCCTGCACACCGTTTAGCAACGCCACCGTCGAGCTCCCCTCCGGCGGTGGCGTCTTCCTGTTTGTGCTCACGCGGTGCGTATGCGATTGTTCTTAATGCAGCCCAACCTGTATGTGCCAGCGTGCGACAATTGAGACCGTCGATATCACAACGCTGAGAGAAGCGGGCCATGGAAGCGCACCAAAAGCAGATAACCGTCTATTCGAATCATGCGGAAAGCGCACCTGTCATCTACCTCCCCGTGGTCATGGGCGACGGCAGCGAGGTCTACAACCGTTGTCTTGAGCTCGACTGCCCGCCATTCACCCTCGTCGCCATTGGCGGGCTCGATTGGAATCGCGAGCTGAGCCCCTGGGCATGCGACGGGACCGTACGCGATGCCGAGCCTTTCGGCGGCCAAGCTGCCGGTTTTCTTGATGAGCTGCTGAATCAGATAATCCCCCAGGTCGAGTCGTCGCTTCCTCAGCCGCCCACCTGGCGCGGCATTGCCGGTTACTCGCTCGCGGGCCTCTTCGCGCTCTGGTCCCTCTGGCAAACCGACGCCTTTGACCGCGCCGCGAGCGCATCGGGGTCCCTGTGGTTTCCTGGCTTTATCGACTATGCGCACGAGCACGCGATGGCAGTTACGCCCGACGCCGTCTACCTGTCACTCGGCAAAAAGGAGGCCAAGACGCCCAACCGCATGATGCGGCATGTACTCGACGACACACGCACGATGGAAGCGTTGCTCGTCGAGCGCGGCATCCCAACAACGCTGGAGCTCAACCCCGGCAATCACTTTGCCCAAACCGACTTGCGCATGGCCCGCGGCATACACTGGATACTGACGCATTAAAATGGTGCCCACGCGCATATTCGCATGGGCACCATATCTTGTTTTAGCTGAACGCAGCTGCTACTCAGCAGCCTCCTCAAGCTCGGAGACATCAAACTCAAAGTCGTTACCCGGCAGGATGGCGTTGAGCACAATGCCCACCAGTGAGCCCACGGCAATGCCGGACAGCGAAATCGTCACGCCGCCCAGCTCCAGCACGATGGCGCCGGCGGTGCTGTACGCGATGCCGAGCGAAAGCACGAGCACCAGAGCGGTCACCAGCACGTTGCGGTTGTTTTGGAAATCGACCTGGTTCTCGATGAGGTTGCGGACGCCCACAGCGCTGATCATGCCATAGAGCACGAGCGACACGCCGCCGATAACGCATGCCGGCATGGCGGCAATCACGGCAGCGAACTTGGGGCAGAACGAAAGCACGATAGCGCAGCACGCGGCAATGCGAATCACGCGCGGATCGAACACGCGCGTCAGGGCAAGCACGCCGGTGTTCTCACCATACGTGGTGTTGGCCGGAGCGCCAAAGAGCGAAGCCAGAATCGTGGCAAGGCCGTCGCCGAGCAGCGTGCGATGCAGACCGGGATCGGCAATGTAGTTGCGCTCGCAAGTCGAACCGATAGCAGAGATATCGCCGATATGCTCGATCATGGTCGCGAAGGCCAGCGGCATGATGGTGATGATGGCCGTCGTGGCAAGACCGCTATCGAACTGCGGCCCAAAGAGTGCAAACACGGTGTTGTCCCACACGATGGGCAAACCAACCCAAGGAGCGGCTGCGACGCCAGAAAAGTCGACCTCGCCGAGCGCAGCCGCAACGGCATAGCTCACCACAACGCCCAGCAAAATCGGCACGATCTTGACCATGCCACGGCCCCAGATGTTGCAGATGACGATAACGACAACGCCAATGACAGCCACAAGCCAGTTGGTCTGGCAGTTAGCAATAGCGGAACTTGCCAGGATCAAGCCGATGGAAATGACGATGGGGCCAGTCACCACCGGCGGAAAGAAACGCATGACACGCTTGGCGCCAAACGCGCGGAAGAGCGCCGCCAGCACCGGATAGAGCAGACCGGCACAAGCTACGCCCAGGCAGGCGTAGGGCAAAAGCTCGGCCTCGCCGTTGGGCGCGATTGCGGCATAACCGGCAATAAAGGCAAACGATGAGCCTAAGAATGCCGGTACCTTACCGCGCGACAGGAAGTGGAACAGCAGCGTGCCCAAGCCGGCAAACAAAAGCGTTGCCGATACCGAGAGGCCGGTGAGCACGGGCACCAGCACGGTGGCGCCAAACATGGCAAACAGGTGCTGTAGGCCGAGCAGGAACATGCGCGGGCGGCCGAGCGACGATGCGTCGTAGATGGCATCGCTGACGGCGGGCGTCGAGGACTGGGACATGGATGTCCTTTCGAATGGAAGGGCGATCAGGCATATCGGATAACCTGCCCGAACGATACGATCCGAACCATTGTACGCGATACACTATGCCTCGCACGCGCCGCCACCTGCAAACACTAGCGCTATTTCCAAACGCGCTCGGCAATGCGCTTGACCAGCGCGATCTTTGCCCATTGCTCATCCTCGGTCAGCTTGTTGCCAATCTCGCAGCTGGCAAAGCCGCACTGAGGCGACAGATACAGGTTCTCGAGCGGCACGTACTTTGCAGCCTCGCGGATGCGCTCGACGATAACATCCTCGTTCTCGAGCTCTGCCGCCTTGGTGGTTACCAAGCCCAGCACGACCTTCTTGCCCGGGGCAACGTACTTGAGCGGCTCAAAACCGCCGGCGCGCGGCGTATCGAACTCCAAGTAAAATGCGTCGACATCCTCGTTTGCGAACAGGTACGGCGCGATGGGGTCGTAGCCGCCCTCGAAGGCATAGGTAGAGTGGTAGTTGCCGCGGCATACATGCGTGTTGATAACCAGATCGTCGGGCTTGTCCGCGATGGCGGCGTTGTTGAGCGCCACGCCCAGCTCGCTTACCTTTTGCAGATCGACCGGGCTCATGCCGGTCTTGGACACAAAGTCGGTATCGCAGTAGATGCCCCAGGTGCAGTCATCAAACTGGATGTTGCGGCAGCCTGCTGCGTACAGGTCGGCGATCACCGTACGATAAGCGGCTGCAATGGCGTCGGCAAGTTCCTCATCGGTCTTGTAGACGGCGCGCAGGCTCTCCTGCTGGCCATCGCAGCGGTCGAGCGTGACCTCAGAGAACGTTTGAATCGGCGCCGGGATGGTTTGACGCGCGACCTGGTCCTCCCCCTCGAGCGCCTTGACAAATTTAAAGTGCTCGACGAACGGATGGTTCTCGCCGCTGATGGGACCGGTCACCACGGCGGTGTCTGCCGTCGTCTCCTCGTCATGGAACATATAGCCCGTGCGCGAGGTGCGACGCTCGACGCCGTTCAGCCCCCACATAAAATCGAGGTGCCAGTAGCTGCGGCGAAACTCGCCATCGGTGATGACCTGCAGGCCGGCGGCCTTCTGCTTGGCCACTAAGTCGCGGATGGCCTCGTCCTCGACGGCCTTAAGGCCGGAAGCGTCGAGTTTACCCGCGACATAGGCGGCGCGGGCGTCCTTGACGGCCTGCGGACGAAGAAAACTGCCGACGATATCGGCGCGAAACGGCGCGTTCGGTTGAATCGAAGTGCTCATAGATATCTCCCTTTGCATTGGTTGCTTTATCGAGACAGAGTATGAGCGCTCATGTGGTCATCGTAAAATATACGTTTATGACAGTTTGATATAGATGCTTCCTATATCAGTCTGGACTGCCATAAAGAGATTTGACCCGCGCGGAGCACAGCAGCCTAGATATGCTGGCGAATCGCGTCAATATAGGCCTGCCCGTAGCGCGTGAGCGTCGTGTTCTTGCGCGTAATGATGCCGATCTCCATGTACTCGTCCACATCGAGCGGAATCGAGATGATGCCGGGGCCGTTGAGCTCGTGACTGATCACGCCTGAGCATACCGTGTAGCCGTTGAGGCCCATGGCCAGGTTGAACAGCGTCGCACGGTCGCGCACGCGGATATTCTTGCGACGCTCAAACGTCGAGGTCAGTTCCTCGGAATAGTAGAACGAGTTATAGCTGCCCTGCTCGTAAGACAAAAACGGGTAGTCTTCCAAGTCCTCGAGCGTCACGCTGGAGCGGCCCGCCAGCGGATGGTCTGCGCACACAAAAACGTGCGGCGTGGCGCAGAAGAGCCCTTCGAACACGAGCTCGTTGGCCGCCAGCATGCGCTCGATGACCTCGCGATTGTGCTCCGACAGATACAGGATGCCCAGTTCGCTTTTCATATGCGCGACGTCCTCGATAATCTCGTGGGTCTGTTCCTCGCGCAGGGTAAAGTCGTAGCGCGCGGCATCGAACTCACGGATCACATCGACAAACGCATTAACGGCAAAGGAATAATGCTGGCAGCTCACACTAAAGTGCGGCACCTGCTCGGATGCACCCTTGTACTTGCCCTCGAGCAGGTCAGCCTGGTCGAGTACCTGACGCGCGTAGCCCAAGAAGGTCTCGCCTTCCTCGGACACAATGACGCCCTTGTTGGTGCGCTCAAAGATGTGCACACCCATCTCGTTTTCGAGATCGCGAATCGACGCGGTAATCGAAGGCTGCGACACAAAGAGCCGGCGCGAGGCCTCGGTGATGCTGCCGCATTCGGCGACTTTGACGACATACCTGAGCTGCTGAAGCTTCATGGCTTTCTCCCTAGATGTTCGTGACGTCGAAACCCGTCGCATCCATCTGACGCATAAACGGCGGCATCTCCCCCGTCGCGGCGCAGGCGGCAATCTGATGCAGAGCCCCGGCAACCGCATCGTCTGCCGCAGCGCCGATATGCCAGCGCGCGGCAGCCGTGACAGCCTCGTTGGCATTGGCGACTGCAACGGAGTTGGGAACGGCATCGATCATGGGCAAATCGTTATCGGAATCGCCAAATACGGCCACCTCATCGGGCGTCAGACCCAAAGCGCGCGCCAACTCCAGCGCAGCGCAGCCCTTGTCCCAACCAGCCGGAAGGATGTCAAACAGGCGCACTCGGTTGTTGGGAAACACAAGCGAGAGTTCCGGCACCTCAGCGGCAACGCGCTCGCGTAGCTCCGCGAGCTCCTCACGCGAACGGGCACTCCAGATATTCGCCTTGAACACCGGCGCGTCATCGACGACGGGACGGCACGGGGCTTCTTCGCCTTTGAGCCATGCGTTACCGCCCGACTCCATGGCGCGACGAACGCGCTCGGGGTCACTCGTCACGCAATAGGCATCGTTGCCCCAAAAGTCATCGCCCAGGCTGTAGACCTTCAGATAGGTATCGTCGGTCTCTTGCTCAAGATAGTCGGCAAGGCGCATGAGGGCACCGTTGTCGGTCGCGCGCGAAGCGACCACCTGACCGTCGACAAACATTACCTGTCCGTTACAGAACGCGCCAGTCGAAAAGCACTCGGAACGATTTTTGAACATCCAACCCATCGCGGACGGCTGGCGACCCGAAACCGGGCCAAAGTGCAGACCCGCCGCCTGCATGGCATGAATGCCCTCGATGGCGTAGTCGCTAGCGCCGTCATGCCCGGCTGGAATCAGCGTATCGTCCATATCGGTCAGCACAAGTTTAATCATAAGGCCCCCCATTCGTATCGGTCCTACCTATTGTAACGACCTGCCAAAATAAACCTGTCCCTTTTTGGCAGGTGCGCTAGTATAGGGAACAACAGATTCGATGCGGGAGTGCCGGCGGTGCAAACCACAAGGCTGAGAGGGCATGGGGCCCAATCCTTTGAACCTGTCAGTTAATGCTGGCGTAGGGAGCATGCCGCCTTTACAGGGGCGCTGTCTATGCACAGCGCCCCTTTTCTATGCCAAGGAGGCATGTGCAGTGATTGATTCGGAACAGCTTAAGCAACATATGGTCAAGGCCGTAGAGGAAATTCGCGCCACCAATCCGATGGCCGGCTCCATCACCAACACGGTGACGATCGACTTTGTCGCCAACGCCCAGCTCGCCGTGGGCGGATCGGCCGCCATGGTCTATCTGCCCGACGAGGGCGAGGCACTCGTTGCCGGCGGCGGCGCCATCTATCTCAATATGGGCACGCTCTTCCCCATCTACGAGCAGACGATTCCCCGCGCGGCCAAGGCGGCACACGACGCCGGCAAGCCCTGGGTGCTCGATCCGGTGGGCCTGGGCATCGGCAGCCTGCGCACCCAGTTGGTAAACGAGCTCAAGCAGTACAAGCCCGCCATCGTGCGCGGCAACGCCTCCGAGATCATCGCACTCGCCGGCCTGTGGGGTCTTGAGGGCAAGGCAGCCGATTTGAGCCGCGTGCGCGGTGTCGATACCACCGACACGGTAGACGCCGCCCGCGATGCCGCCGTGGCGCTCGCCCGCTACACCGGCGGCGCCGTTGTGGTCTCGGGCGAAGTCGACCTGATCACCGACGGCACGACGGTGGCCAAGTCCCACGGCGGCAGCCCGCTCATGTCAAAGATCACCGGCTGCGGCTGTTCGCAGGGCGGCGTGCTGGCCGTGTACGCCTGCGTCACCGATCCGTTTACGGCGGCAGTCTGCGGCACCGCGGTCTACAACGTTGCCGGCACGCGTGCCGCCGCTGTCGCCGATGCCCCGGCAAGCTTTAAGGTCGCCTTTATCGACGAGCTCTACCGCGCGACCGCCCAAGACATCGCCGATAACCAACTCGAGCTCGAGGAGGCATAAGCCATGTCCGAGCCTGCAACCAATACCGGCATGAACACGCTCGTCGCTGTGGCCATCGCCCCGTGCGGCACCGGCGATGAGCTGTCCGCCGAGGTCGCCGAGGTCGTGCGCGTCATTCGCGAGAGCGGCCTTCCCAACCGCACCACCTCGATGTTCACCGAGATCGAGGGCGACTGGGACGAGGTCATGCAGGTCGTGCGCGACGCAACCTTTGTGTTGGCGAGCAAGGGCATCCGCACCGAAGTCGTGCTCAAAGCCGATATTCGACCCGGATTTACCGACACCATGACCGGCAAGCTTGAGCGCATGGAAGCGCAGATCAAAAAGCAGGAGGAAGCACGATGAGCATCCACGACAACCTTGATATCTCGGCCTATCTGGTACTCGGCCCCGAAAACACGCTCGGGCGTCCCGTGGGCGACGTGGTGGCCCAGGCGCTCGACGCAGGCTTTACCTGCATCCAGGTGCGCTCCAAGGTGGCAAGTGCCCGCGAGATCATCGCGCTGACGGGCGACGCCGCGCAGGCAATCGCTCAGGCCGGCAAGACCGGTCAGGTCGCCCTGTTAATCGACGACCGCCTTGACTGCGTACTCGCCGCGCGCGAGCAGGGTATTGCCGTCGACGGCGTGCACGTGGGCCAGAGCGATATTCCCGTCGAGGTCTGCCGCAAGCTGCTGGGCCCCGATGCCATCGTGGGCCTTTCGGCCCGTTGCGAGGAGATGCTCGAGTACGTCAAGACCGCCGACATGAGCCTAGTCGACTACCTGGGCATCGGCCCACTCCACGAGACCGAGACCAAACGCGATTGCGGACGCGCGGCCGACGGCTCTATCATCACCAAGAGCTTTGAGGACCTGGCCGCCCTCCACGCGGCAAGCCCCGTGCCCATCGTGGTGGGCGGCGGCGTCAAGACAGCCGACCTGCTGCAGCTCAAGGCCACCGGCGTCGATGGCTTCTTTGTGGTGAGCGCCGTCTGCAGTGCCGACGACCCCTACGTCGCCGCCAAGGAACTTGTCGATACCTGGCAGCAGACATAAGTCGAGGCCGAGCAGTTGCTCCGCAGCCTCATATCTTCAATAACGGAAAGCGCATCCCAGTTTGGACCTCCATTCCGGGATGCGCTTTCCATATAGAGGCTCAACGGGAAACTGCGTCCCAGTCTGAACGCATATTCCGGGACGTACTTTCCGAAACCCCACCGTTTGGGAAACTGCAACCCGTTCTGAGCGCAAAGCCTGGGACGCGCTTTCCGCCGAGGCCACGGCAGTTTGCTCTACCCCGCCAGATATGCTTTCAACGCCGGCAAAGTCGCCTCCGCATCTCGACGACCGATCTGATAGATGCGCTCGAGCTCATCGGGCTCGCGGCACAGCGACGGCACCTTCACCGATTCGCTCGGACGCACCACAAAGATTTCGCCGGCGGCCTCGCGACGTGCCAGGTCATCGAGCGTGGCATTGTAAACCTCATGCCGATGCTCAAGCGCTGCGACAAACTCCGGGTAGTGACGAAACACGCGACGCAGCATGGGCATCACGCTGTTGGGCTGCTTCACAAAGCCCGCCGGCTGTGTGAGCACCACGATATTGCGGTCATATCCCTGCGTAAACAGCCATGCGCTGGGAATAGAATCAGCCACGCCACCATCCAGATACTTATGCCCGTCAATAGCAACGGGACGCGTCGCCACGGGAATCGCCGACGATGCCCGGATCCACTCGATATCCCTCTCGTCGCCATAGGGCAGGTCGTGGTAGACGGCCTTGCCCGTCTCGATATCGGTACACACGCACGTAAATCGCATGGGGCAGGCGCGATACGCCTCCAAGTCAATGGGATCGCGCTCGATAGGCACCTCGTGATAGGCAAAATCGGCATTGAACATGTCGCCGGTCCGCAGCCAGCTTGCTACACCCGCATAGCGCTTATCGGCACAATAGGCCTTGTTGTAGCGAATGGCGCGGCCGATCTGGCGCGATTTAAAGTTGTAGCCAAACGCCGCTCCTGCCGAGACGCCCACCATATGGTCGCAGGTCAAACCGTGCTCCATCCATACGTCGAGCACGCCCGCCGTATACATACCGCGGTAGCCGCCTCCCTCGAGTGCCAGCCCCACCGTGCGCGTCGTATCCGGCTGTGCCATGCGACCATCTCCGTTCCTGCGTTTAAAACCGGAACAAGTATACCCGTCAACATATATCGTCTCAGTCGCATTTTCATCGAACATCGCATCGTCGCGCTACCGCCTGTCGAATAATAGCCGCCCGCAGCATGTACACCCATATATAATTTTGCACTGTTGTTTATACTACTCAGCAGTTATCAACAGCGAACATTAGCCGGTAAATTAACCCAACAACGCAGCAAGGCGGGGGCCTAGATACACGCAAAGCGCCGAACAACAACGCGTGTGCACAACGAGCTCGCCCGACGCAATTCGCCCGACCTCAGAAAGCCGCTTACGACATGGATACTGTCAGCAATTACACCGAAACGCTCGAAAAGACCGTCCGTGACCTTCTCGAGCGTCAGGATGATCTGATTAGGACCGCCTTTACCGACCAGCTTACCGGACTTGGCAACCGCGGCGGCTTTGCCCGTTCCCTCGAGGAGCTCTGGGAGCAGGACACCCCCGTTACCATGGCGTACATCGATATCGACAATCTCAAGCACTGCAACGACGTCTTTGGCCATGACGAGGGCAACCGCTATATCTTGCAGGTAAGTCTCTATCTTAAGCTGTATATGAAGGTGGGCGAAGCGGCGTTTCGCATAGGCGGCGACGAGTTTGCCATCCTATCTACGATTGCAACCGAGGACGACCTCGCCGAACGTCTGAAACACTGCCGAACGGTTCTGCTCAAAAACAACGATTCCGAGATGCCCCGCTCGTTTAGCTACGGAGTGTCACATGCCGACCCCGCCCTGGGCGAAGCTTCCAATCGCATGACGCTCGATGCCGACCATCGCATGTACGACTACAAGCTACGTCACGCCATGCACCTCGATCGACGCAATATCACGCAAGTTCACGCCGACGACTTCGAAATAAGCGATCGAATTTTTGACGCCTTTTCGATGCTCAACGAGGGCCGATATTTCTTTATCGAGAACTTGGACAAACATCGCACCCTTTGGTCACAAGGTGCTTTGCGCGATCTTGGCCTTCCCTCGGAGCACATAGACAACTGTCGCGATTACTGGAAAACGCGCGTCCATCCCGACGACCTTGAGGCCTGCATCAACGACATCGACCAAGTCTACAACGGCACCAAGCACCGTCGCGTCATGCAGTATCGTGTGCGCAATGCCGTCGGCGACTACGTCCTCTGCCGTGCTCGCGGGTTTCGCATCGACGGCGACGAAAATGTCCCCTCGCTCTATGTCGGCGAGCTCGTCAACCACTCACTTGCCGAAACCGTCGACGCCGCGACAGGCCTCGGAACCCAGCGCATGTTGGTCAATGCCATCGACGCCTGTCGTTGCGACCGTTGCGAGACGGGCCTTATAGCGGTGCGCGTTCGTGGCACGACAAAGCTCAACGAGCTCTACGGAGCCGAGGCTGTCGACAACATGCTCGCCGAATACGCAGGCCGCATGCTGTCGATCACCCGCGGCAGGAGCAGGGTCTACCGTTCACGTAGCGTCCAGTTCGTCGTGCTCAGCAATGACCTGGACCACGAGGCATTCGAGCAACTGACCCGCCACCTTAAAGAGGCCGTTTTCGCTCCTGTGCAAATCGCAGGCGACACCATTGCTCCCGTCTGTCTTGTCGTCCCGACCTTTTACGAACGCCTGGACTCCCAAGCATCGACTGTTTTGGGCGAACTCGATCGTCGCCTTCGCACGGCCGGCGGACTTGTTCCCAACGACAGTCTGCCCATACCCGAGATGGAACGCAAAGGCGCCGTCGCCGAGCACCTCGACATGCTCACAGGCCTCTACCGCCCCAGCGAGTTTATGCGCCGTGCCAATGCCTTCATCAAGGCAAGGCGCGACGGCGCTTGGTGTATCGCCACCGTCGACATGGGCCACATGCGCCTATTTAACGAATGGTATGGACAGGCTGAAGGCGACCGTATGCTTGCCGATGTGGGCACGGTGCTCAAGGATATCGAGAACGCCAACATGGGTGTCGCGGGATACTGGGGGCAAGACGACTTTTGTCTGCTCATACCCTTTGAGCACGATTTCGTTCACCGTGTCTATGCGCGCGTGCGCGAGGCTGTAGCCAAGCACAACGACGGCGTAGGTTTTTGGCCGTCCATGGGCGTTTACCCCATCGACTCCAATGAGGAGATCACCATCGATGCGCAGGCAAAGGCCATGTTTACCAATCGGCGCGCAAAAAACGACTTTAAGGAGCGCATTGCCATTTTCTGCCCCGCGGAGTACGAGCGCGAAGTCGCGTTCCACCACACGCTGACCGAATTCCAGTACGCGCTCTCAGATGGTCGTATTACCTACCACTTGCAGCCCTAGGTCGATATAGAAACCGGTGAGATTATTGGCGCCGAAGCACTCACCCGCTGGATTGACAAGGACGGCTCTCTCATTTCGCCCGCAACGTTTATCCCCGCACTCGAGGAAAGCGGCTTTGTGGTGACGCTCGACAAGTACATTTGGCAGGGTGTCGCCTCGTGGCTGCGCGAGCGCATCGATCGAGGGCTTCGTGTGGTTCCGGTTTCGCTTAATGTGTCGCGCGTGGATATCCTTGCCTGCGACGTTGCCGAGCATATGGGGGCGCTCGCCGCCCAATACAACCTACCGCCCGAGCTCATGCGTATCGAGATCACCGAGACGGCTTATACGGGAGAGTCCGAGGCCGTGGACAAACTGACGGCCGACCTGCACACCCGCGGCTTCTCGACCTATATGGACGATTTTGGCACCGGTCAGTCCACACTCGCGATGCTCAAGAACGTCAACGTCGACGTCATCAAGCTCGACCGCGCCTTTGTACCCACCGATCGCGATCAAGGCCGCAGCACGCAAATCATTTCATCGATGCTCGAAATGGCGCAGTCGCTCCATCTGCCCGTCGTGGTCGAAGGCGTCGAGACAAATGAGCAGGCGAACATGCTACGACAAATGGGCGCCCACTACGCTCAGGGCTTCCTCTACTACCGCCCCATGCCGGCGAAGGATTTTGAGGCATTGCTCGATGGTGGCAATAACAACTGATACGCTCGCGCGCAAAACGCCACCGTCGAAGGGGGCATTTGTCTCCATTAGCTAACTTATATCCCCAGTTCAAACCGAATTGGGGATATGATACAAACCGTTGTTCCGCCCAAGGAGGTTATCCATCATGAACGAGTCATATCGCCTGGGCGAGCAATCGATTATTGCCTATCTTCAGCGACTTGCGAACGGCGTCTCGACCGCTGAACTCGATGTTGCCGCGCTGCCTGCTGAGCTACGCGCCGTTGGTGAGCAACTGCAAAAGACGCATGCCATCCTGCAACAAGAGCGCCAGCTGCTTGAGCGCAACGCCTATATCGATCCGCTCACCAACTTGGGCAACCGCAACGGATTCGACCGTCACGTCGAGCAACTCTGGCGCAAAGGCGACCCCTTCACCTGCGCCTATATTGACATCGACCATCTCAAACATTGCAATGATAGGTTTGGCCACGCCGAAGGCAATCGCTATATTCTGAGCATCTGCCGCACGCTCTCCGAAACCATGGAGCACGATGAGATGCTGTTCCGTATCGGTGGAGACGAGTTTGTGCTCATCTCGCTCTCCGCAAACGAGATTGAACTCGAGCAGCGCTTGGAGCAGGTACGTACCAGGCTGATCGAGGCGAGCTCAGGTGGCAAGGCGCCCATGATCGCCAGCTTTAGCTTTGGCTGCTCGCGCGTCGATCCACTTGCCGGCGACACGCGTCGCCAGATGACGATGGATGCCGATCGCAAGATGTATCGCTATAAGCTTATGCATCGTGTGCAGCAACCGAAAGACAGTGACGCGCCGCAACGCCCAATCGTCGATCAGCCTCCCTGCAACGACCGGGTGTTCCAAGCGATCTCCATGAGCTCCGAGACGCGCTATCCGTTCATCCTTAACCTCGATACGGGCGAATCGCAATGGTCGGTTAACGCCGTGCGCGATTTTGACCTGCCCTCCCAGCACCCTTTTAATTCGGTCGATATGTGGCTTGCCCGCGTTCATCCCGAGGACCGCGACAACGTACGCGCCGAGCTCGACATGGTGATAAACGGCACGTGGCACTTCCACTACATGCAGTATCGCGTAATGGACGCCACCGGAAAATACGTGCTTTGCGACTGCACGGGCTACCGCTTGGACGGCACCGATACCGAGCCCAACATGTATGTGGGCATTATCATCAACCGAAGCCTAGCGGATACGACCGACTCGGTAACGGGCCTGGGCGATATTCACGCCCTGGTCAACGCCATTGGCGAAATGCGTCGCGTGGCGCGCGAGGCAGGCTTTATTGCCATTAAGGTCGACGATATCGCCGAAGTCAATGCCCGCTTTGGATTCGATGCAGGCGACCGCGTGCTCGCCGAAAGCGCCGCCTGCCTTATGGAATGCTCGCGCGGCAAGGGTCGCCTGTTCCGCTCGACGGGACCGATGTTCGTGGCGCTTTTCGACGACTTTGATCCCGAAGAGACCAACTCGATCGCAGACGAAATCGAGCGGTTCCTGGGTTCCCCCGTGCTCATCGGCTCGCTTGAATATCAGCCGCCCATTCGTGTGGCGACGCTTCATCTGGACGCTGTCGATCGACAGCCCGTTTCCATTTTGAACGAGCTCAAAGCGTTGCTCGGTAAAGCCGTGCAGGTGCCAGGTACCAAACTGGATTAGCACCGCGCCCGCACCGCCTCCCCCATCGTGCGATAATCCTCTGCAGAAGTCACCAAAAGCAGAGGGAGTTTGTGATGAAGGTTCTTTTGGTCAATGGCAGCCCCAAGGCAAACGGCAACACCGTCCGTGCACTCGCCGAGGTCGCCGAGCAGCTCAATGCAGAAGGCATTGATACCGAGGTGTTTCAGCTGGGCGCCAAGCCCATTCGCGATTGCATCGGTTGCGGCCAGTGCGGCAAGCTTGGCGGTCGCTGCACCTTTGACGACGACGTGGTGAACGAGCTCATCGCTGCCGCCGAGCAGGCAGATGGCTTTGTCTTTGGCTCCCCCGTCTACTATGCGCATCCCAGCGGACGCATCCTCTCAGCCCTCGATCGCGCCTTCTATGCAGGCGGGCATGCCTTTGAGCACAAGCCCGGCGCCGCGGTCGCCGTCGCCCGTCGCGGCGGCACGTCGACCACGTTCGATGTGCTCAACAAGTACTTCACCATTAAGCAAATGCCTGTGGTTGCCTCCACCTACTGGAACAACGTGTTTGGCCGCGTGCCCGGCGACGCCGATGGGGATGCCGAGGGCCTTGCCACCATGCGAAACATCGGCAAAAACATGGCCTGGCTCCTTCGCTGTATCGAGGCAGGACAGGCCGCCGGCATCGATGCACCCGAGGCCGATCGCGCAACGACCAACTTCATCAGGTAGAACGGCAGAACAAATACATGAACGTGCAAATTTTTGGCACCAAAAAGTCTTTCGATACCAAGAAGGCCCAGCGCTATTTTAAGGAGCGCCGCATTAAGGTGCAGTTTATTGACCTTAGGGAAAAGGAGATGAGCAAGGGCGAGCTCACGAGCGTGATGCAGGCGGTCGGCGGTATCGACAAGCTGCTCAACCCCAAGGCCAAGGACGAGGAGACGTTCGCGCTCATCCAGCACCTTACCCCCAGTCAGCGCTTCGACAAGCTGCTCGAGAATCAGCAGGTTCTAGCCGAGCCCATCGTGCGCAACGGCAAAAAGGCCACCGTCGGTTATTGCCCCGATGTATGGGGAGCCTGGGAGTAGCCTGTGTTATTTGCCGGCGCGTGGGTATAAGAGCAGGCGTTTGGCATAAGATTCAACTGTAAGCCATGTCTAACAAAGGAGGGCACATGCCCAACAAACCCGTGAAGATCATCATGCTTACCGGATACCTCGGTGCCGGCAAGACCACGCTACTCAACCACATCCTCGCTAACGACGGCGGCATCCGCGCCGCCGTGATCGTCAACGATATCGGCGAGATCAACGTCGACGCCAGCCTCATCGCCGACGGCGGCCTTTCCGAGACCGACGACCTCATCCCGCTCACCAACGGCTGCATCTGCTGCACGCTTTCGGACGACCTGGCCAACCAGCTGCAGGGCATTGCCGATTCGGGCAAGTTCGACTACATCATCATCGAGGCATCGGGTATTTGCGAGCCTATCCCCATCGCCTACACCATCTCGAGCTTCTGCGACGAGGCCAAGGTGGGCGGCGAGCCCAAGCTCGCGCTCGACAACATCGTGGCCGTGGTCGACTGCGCCCGCATGTACGACGAGTTCAACGGCGGTCGCGACCTGCTGGCTGAGGATATCGACGAGGACGACATCGAAAGCCTGCTCATCCAGCAAATCGAGTTCTGCTCCACGCTAATCCTTAACAAGACCGATACCGTGACGCCCGAGCAGATCGCCGAGCTCAAGGCCATCGTGCGCAGCCTGCAGAAGGACGCCGTGATCGTCGAGGCCCAAAACGGCGAGGTCCCCATGGAGGAGCTGCTCGATATCGACCGCTTCGACTTTATGCGCGCCTACAACTCCGCCGCCTGGATCGAGGCCATGGAGCATCCCGAAGAGCACGACGACCCCGAGGTGCTCGAGTACGACATCGAGACCTTTGTGTACTCGCGCCGCAAGCCGTTTGACCTGCAGAAGTTCACCGATTTTGTTGAGCAGGAGTGGCCCGATGAGGTCATTCGCGTCAAGGGTCCGCTGTGGCAGACCGGCGATCCGGACATGTGCTACATGTTTGAGCAGGCCGGACACCAGATGCGCCTGATGGAGAACGGCCTGTTTGTAGACTCGACGCCCGAGGGCGAGAAGCAGAAGATCATCGACGAGAACCCCGAGATCATGCAAATTTGGGACGACGAGACGGGCGACCGCATGACGAGCCTGTGCATCATCGGCCGTCACATGGACAAGGATGCGCTCATCGCCTCCCTCGATGCCTGCCTGACCGACTGGCACCGCGCCTAGGTTTTATCGGGGCGAACCTTTCCGCCAGCGTAACCGCCAAACCACCACGAAGGCGCCTGTCCCCTTCGTGGTGGTTTTTCATTCCGAGCCAAGGAGATTCATGTTCAACATCGTGCTGTATGCGCCCGAGATTCCAGCCAATACGGGCAATATCGGCCGCACCTGCGTGGTTACCGGCGCCCGCCTGCATCTGGTGGAGCCGCTGGGGTTTTCGCTCGACGACAAGACGGTGCGTCGCGCCGGCCTGGGCTACTGGCAAAACTTGGACGTGACCACCTATGCCGGCTGGGAGGATTTCCTTGCGCGCAATGACCTCTCCCCCGCCGATGGTCGCCTGCATCTGCTGACCAAAAAGGCGCGCCGCACCTATGCGCAGAGCACCTATCGCGACGGCGACTTCTTGGTCTTTGGCAGCGAGAGCTCGGGCATTCCCGAGCCACTGCTTGCCGCGGCGCCCGAGCGTTGCGAGCGCATCCCGATGCTGCGCGATTGCGACTCACTCGATAACGCCGAGGCCTGGGAAGCCCACGAGGAATCGCTGGGACATACCGAGGACAGCCACAAGGCCATCCTTCGGCAGGATATCTGCGGCAACTTCGTCAACCCGGACGACTACCGCATCAGCGCCCTCAACCTTTCCAACAGCGCCGCCATCGTCCTCTACGAGGCCCTGCGCCAAACAGGCTTTCCGGGAATGTGACAAAGGGACTGTCCCTTTGTCACATTCGGTTATAGGTAGCGGCCGGTGATGCTTGCGGAGCAGCCCGCGATGTCGCCTGGCGTACCGGCGCAGACGATTTGCCCGCCGGCGCCACCACCGCCCGGGCCCATGTCGATCACATAATCGGCGTTACGGATAAGGTCAAGATCGTGTTCGATCACGATAACCGTGGCGCCCTTGGCAACGAGTCCGTCGAACACACTCAGCAACACCTGAACATCGAGCGGATGCAGGCCAATCGTGGGCTCGTCGAATACGAATACGGCATCGTCCTGCACGCGGCCCATCTCACTCGCGAGCTTAAGGCGCTGTGCCTCACCGCCCGAAAGCGCCGGTGTGGGCTCGCCAAGCGTGAGATAACCCAGGCCCAGGTCGTGCAAGGTCTGCAAGCGCACCTGAACTTTCTTGAGTCCCACCGTGGCGTCGAGTGCCTCGTCCACGCTCATATCCATAAGCTGCGGCAACGTAAGCAGACTGCCATCCTTGCCTTCGCGATGGATATGCGAGGCGGCCTCGGCGTAGCGCGAACCACGGCATGCTGGGCAGATGATCTCGACGTCGGGCAAAAACTGCACGTCGAGCGATATCGAGCCCGTGCCGTCACACGTAGGGCAGCGCAAGGCGCCGGTGTTGTAGCTAAAGGCGCCCGCCTTGTAGCCGGCTGCCTTGGCCTCGGGCGTACGGGCGAAGGCGCGGCGCAGCTCATCATGGATGTCGGCATAGGTCGCCACCGTCGAGCGCACGTTGGCGCCGATGGGCGTAGCGTCAATCAGGTTTGCGCGGGCAATACCCTCGGCATCGACCCAACGCACGTGCCCCAGCAGGCGCTCGCCAGCTGCCTGCGCCTTAAGCGCCGGGATGAGCGTCTCGAGCACCAACGTCGTCTTACCCGAACCCGAAACGCCCGTCACCGCAACGAGACGGCCGCGCGGGATATCGACTTCGAGCGGCTTGACGGTATGGATGGCATCGGTTGCCATGCGGATATGTCCCTGGTCGAACATTTCGTCGTCAGTCACCTGCGGACGCAAGCGCTTGGACTCTGCGCGCAAAAACGGGGCGATGCGGCTGCCCTGCGATTGCTCGACCTCGTCTACCGTACCAGCGGCGATTACACTGCCGCCGCCTGCTCCGGCAACGGGGCCCATCTCGACCAGATAGTCGGCTTCCGCCAGTACGCGCGTATCGTGGTCGACAACAACCACGGTGTTGCCGTCATCCACCAGATCGCGCATCACGCCCACCAAGCCGTCGACATTGGCGGGATGCAAGCCGATCGAAGGCTCGTCCAGCACATAGAGCACGCCCGTCGATCGGTTGCGCACCACGCGGGCGAGCTGAACGCGCTGGCGTTCACCCGTGGAGAGCGTGGCGCCGGCGCGGTCGAGCGAGAGATAGTCAAGCCCCAGGTCGACCAGACGACGGGCCACGCTCAAAAACGAATCGCAGATATCCGCTGCCATGGGCTGCATCTCGGCCGGCAAGGACGTAGGCACCCCGCGCACCCACTCAATCGCCTCACCCAGCGTCATGGCCGCCGCTTGCGCCAGATTGATACCGCGTACCTGGGGCTGGCGCGCAGCCTCGGAGAGACGCGTGCCGCCGCAATCGCGGCATGCTCCCTCGCGCAAAAAGCGCGCAACGCGTTTTAAGCCCTTATCGTCCTTGACCTTGGCGAGCGCATTCTCGACGGTATAGACGGCGTTGTAATAGGTGAAGTCGAGCGGCGTGGCGCCCTCGCCGTTTTTGGGAACGTAAAGAATATGCTTTTTAACCGCCGGGCCGTGGAACACGATGTCGCGCTCTTGAGGCGTGAGCTGGTTAAACGGTACGTCGGTGCGCACGCCCATCTCGCCGGCGACCTGCTTCATCAGATCCCACATGAGCGTGCCCCAGGGAAGCACCGCGCCCTCGTTGATAGTCTTTGACTCGTCGGGCACCAAGCTTGCCTCGTCCACCTCGCGCATGACACCGGTGCCGCCGCAGGTGGGGCATGCACCGCCGCTATTGAAAGCCAAATCCTCGGCGCTCGGCGCGTAGAACTCGCGGCCGCATGCGGGGCACGTGAGCGACAGGCCCGCAGCCACGTTAAGGCTCGGCTCCACACGCGCCCCGCAATGCGGGCACACGTGATGGGCGCAGCGGCTAAAGAGTAGACGCAGGCTATTGTTGAGCTCGGTCATGGTGCCAAAGGTGGAACGCACGCCCGGCACGCTGGGGCGCTGATGCAATGCGAGCGCCGCCGGCACGTGCAGCACCTCGTCCACCT
>ENA-ORUF01001187-ORUF01001187.1-human-gut-metagenome-genome-assembly--contig:-NODE-1187-length-29613-cov-3.925130_pt1 | contig 29613 bp, 20 predicted proteins | sample MGYA00242077_ERZ509203 | MGnify/ENA primary metagenome ERZ509203 (study PRJEB26280, sample SAMEA2338834) | human gut metagenome | biome: human gut; feature: human-associated habitat; material: faeces... | reverse complement strand
GGTAAAACGACGCTGGTAGACCAGCTGCTCCGCAAGGTCTGCACCCTGGGGTGAAGACCGACTCCAGGAGAAATATCCTGGGGATCATCCTGGCTGCCGCCGCTGCCATCTTATGTACGATCATCGATCAAGTGATGAAGGAGGAATGAGTTATGAAAGAAGAAACCTATATCTGCGCGATTTGCGGACGCAAATACCCCATCTCCCAGCGGGAAGAGTTCGACGGGCAATCCCTGTGCCCTCACTGTTTCACAGAAGAGACCGTGGCCTGCCATGTCTGCGGAGAACGGGTCTGGACTGATGACAATGCTGGGAACAGTGACACGCCGCTCTGCGAGCACTGCTATGACCGCTATTACATCAACTGCGTCCGCTGCGGAGAGCTGCTTCACAATGATGAAGCCTACTACGACCGGAACGACCCGGACGAGGAAGAGCCGCTCTGCCATGCCTGCTATGCCCGGACCGCCGGCGACCAGCCCATCCAGGACTACTGTTACAAGCCGGAGCCTGTCTTCTATGGAGACGGCCCCAGGTTCTTTGGTGTGGAGCTGGAGATCGATGGGGCCGGGGAATATGGCTCCAATGCCAGAAAGCTCCTGAAAATCGCCAATGACGGCGAAGAGAGGATCTACTGCAAGCACGACGGCTCTCTGGAAGAGGGGTTTGAGATCGTCACCCATCCCATGTCCCTGCACTACCAGCTCCGGCAGATGCCCTGGGAGCAGATCTGCAAGGGAGCCGTGGATCTGGGCTACACCAGCCATCAGGCAGGGACCTGCGGCCTTCACATCCATGTGAGCCGTCTGGCCTTTGGAGAGACCGAGAAGCAGCAGGATGCCGTCATCGCCCGTATTCTGTACTTTTTCGAGAAGCACTGGGAAGAGCTGCTGAAATTCAGCCGCCGGACACCCCGCCAGCTGGAACGGTGGGCGGCCCGGTACGGCTATAAGGAGCAGCCCATGGAGATCCTGGATCACGCTAAGAAAGGGTATCACGGCGGGCGCTATACCTGTGTGAACCTCACCAACCAGGACACCATCGAATTCCGGATGTTCCGGGGAACGCTCAAATCCAACACATTGATCGCCACGTTGCAGCTCGTTGACCGGATCTGCGACGTGGCGATCTATCTGTCTGACGACGAGCTGAAAGCCCTGTCCTGGACCACCTTTGTCTCCGGCTGTCAGGCCCCGGAGCTGGTACGGTATCTGAAGGAGCGGCGTCTGTATGTCAACGAGCCGGTCATGGCGGAAGCGGAGGTGTGAATATGTGCTGCCTGTTTGGACTGATCGACACGGAGCTGCGCTTTACTGGAAAGGAAAAGTCCAAAATGTTCCACGCCCTGGCCTCCGCCAGCGAGGCCAGGGGGACGGACGCCACGGGGGTGGCCTACGATTACAGCAGGACGCTCCACATCTACAAGCGGCCCATTCCCGGCCACAAGCTGAACTTCTATCTGCGGAACGATACCCGCTTCGCCATGGGCCACACCCGCATGACGACCCAGGGCATTGCCAGGAGGAACTATAACAACCACCCCTTCCGGGGAATCATGCAGGCCGGGACCTTTGCCCTGGCCCACAATGGAGTTTTAGACAATGACTTCAGCCTGCGGAAGAGCCTGCACCTGCCCAGGACCAGGATCGAGACGGACAGCTACATCGCCGTCCAGCTGATCGAGCAGAAGGGCATCCTGAACTTCGACAGCCTCCGGTATATGGCGGAGCTTCTGGAAGGCTCCTTCACGATCACGGTGCTGGGGGATGACGGAAACCTGTACATCGTCAAGGGGGATAACCCGTTCTGCCTGTACTTCTTCCCGGACTGCGGCCTCTACCTCTATGCCTCCACGGAGGACATTCTTTGTCAGGCTCTCCGGAAAATTCAAGCGCCCCTCGGAAAGAGCAGGAAGATCCCTGTCCGATGCGGCGAGATCCTGCGGATCAACCAGACCGGGCGGCTCGACCGGGAGACCTTTGACGACAGCAAGCTGTTCCGGTGCAGATATCCCCGGCTCCTGATGGATGATCCGTACTGCCGCAGCTTCCCCCATACGGCAGAAGGCCAGACCCACCTGGACGAGCTGAAAACCGTGGCGCTGGCCTTTGGGTATTCTCCGGAGGATGTTGACCTGCTGGCCGCCCAGGGCTTCACCGCCGACGAGCTGGAGGACCTGTTTTACTGCGGTGAGATCTGATCCATTTCCCCTTTGGGAGTGGACACAAAAAAAGAATCGCTTGTCAGAGCGATTCTTTTTTTGTGTTCATTGCCATGATGAAGGTTTTCAGAAGCTGTTCCGCATAGGCCAGCTCAGAGGGGGAACAGCTGCGGAGCAGCTGGGTGATGGGGCTGGAACTCTCGGCATTCTCCCTGCCGAAGAGAATGAAGTCCGTGGACAGGCGCAGGACCTCGGAGATCCGGCACAGGGTCTGGACGGACATCCCCTTGACACCCAGCTCAATGTCCGAGCAGAATTTCGGCGTCACGTCCAGCAGCTCCGCGAAATGCTCCCGTGTGTAGCCCAGAAATTCCCGCTGCCTGCGAATTCTCCCGCCAATCGAAACCCAGTCCATAGCACCCCTCCGTTTTTCATCAGTTTAACCCGGAGAGTTAAGATGATAAATGAACTTGTAGGGTTGAAGAGTTGGAACTTTTAGGGTATAATCACATTGAACTTTCAGCGGATTTTTTCACATAGACAGAAACTGTCTATGCTTTCTGCTATGATAGAGACAGGAGGTGGTGGCGTGGAGACGGATAAGAACAGCCGCCTGCTGTATCTGTATGAGGCTCTGATTTGTGGAGAGAGTTTGCAAAAGAAAGAGGCTGCGGCCCGCTTTGGGGTCAATGAGCGCAGCATCCAGAGGGACATCGACTGTCTGCGCAATTTTTTTGCCGGGCAAAATCCGCCCCGCGAGATTCTGTACAACGCGAAGGAGCAGCGATATGAGCTGACCTCTACCGCCGAGACCTTCCTCACCTGCGGGGAGCTGCTGGCAGTATGCAAGATTCTGTTGGACAGCCGCTCCATGCCGAAGGAGGAAATGGAGGCGATTCTGGATAAGCTGCTGGATCGCTGCACATCTCCGCAGAGCCGAAAACTTCTGAAACAGATCCTGGCAAATGAGCGGTTTTATTATATCGAGCCGCACCATGGAAAGAGGCTTTCGGAGCGTCTCTGGACTCTGGGACAGGCTGTCTGGAGCCGTTCTGTAATCGAAGTTACCTACCATACCCAGAGGGGCGAGCACAAGGAGCGAATGCTCCAGCCTGTGGGCCTGCTGTTTTCGGAATACTACTTTTATTTGACCGCTTTTATTGAGGACATTGACCGGGCAGCGCATTTTGACAATGCCGAAGATCCGTTCCCCACCATCTACCGGGTGGACAGGATTGAGAAGATCCGGGTGCTGGACGAGCACTTTCATGTGCCGTATAGCCGCCGTTTCTCTGAGGGGGAGTTCCGAAAGCGGGTCCAGTTCATGTACGGTGGGAAGCTGGAAACGGTGCATTTCATCTATAAAGGCCCTTCTGTGGAGGCGGTACTGGACCGGCTCCCCACGGCGGAGATCCTCAGTGAGCGCGACGGATGCTATGAGATCCGCGCGGAGGTCTTTGGCAGGGGCATTGAAATGTGGCTGAGAAGCCAGGGGGACTATATAGAGAGGATGGAATAGGCAGATGGATGTAACGCATTATTCACGCACTGTCGATTGCGATGGTCTCAGTGTTCAATATGACTTGTACTGTCCCGGAAAGACTCAATCAGAAAATGGCAAGAACGAAACCCTCACATTGGATGAAAATCTCACCTATGAGCAAAAAGTCCTTGCCTTTGAGCAAGCCTATGGAGAAGCCCAGGATGAAATCGAAAGGCTTACAAGTTCTGGTGATAGATTTGACTATGCTGTTGCGGCTTGCAGCGGAATTATAGCGGGGCTTATTGATATCCTCTTCGTTGGGGAATTATCAATAGATAGAGCTAACGAATGGGGAAATCAAAAAGTCGAAGACTTCGTGATATCGATTGCCAAAAAAAGCGGCTACCAGGGAAATGATTTAGCTGGTGCAGTAGAGTACTTAGAAGATCGGAATTCAATTGCTGCTGATAAGGTGACAAATGCTTTTGGGGGAGGAAAGCAACATCACCTGCGAGATTTTTCACACCATCCGACTCCTGTCGGATTATTCTTTTCGCTATTAACACAGTTCACTGGAAAGGTCTACGGTACAGACGTTACCGGTGTATTTAAAATTGAACCTTTAAGTGAAAGCGATTTTTACTTAATTGGTAAAGATATCCCTCAAAAGCTGACCTTTGGCATCATAACTTGGTTTTTTCACATGGCTAGCGATATGGCGGGATCTTCCGGATCCATAAGAGAGGGGAGCCTTGGCACAGGCCTTCCTGGTCCCCTGGTATCGCTTTTAAAAGAGCTATCAGCTCTTCCAATTTTTAGACACACGAATTCGAAAGGTTATAAAGAATTCTCCGTGTGGATATCTAAACTTTTCAATGGAACATTGTTAGCCAACAGGGATCAAAATGGTAAAATTATTGAGGCCGTCAAATTTGACTTGCGTACAGAAATAGGATTAGGTCGTGAACTGGGTCGGCAAGCTATACCAGTCGTTATAAACGAATGTGTTGTCAGAGCGTTCTATTTCATTCGAAGATTGCTTGGCGAACTTAAAGAAAAAGATGTTAGAAATATAACAGAACTTGAGAAAATTAGTTGGAAGAATACCCTCCCTGTCAAAAACCGCACCATTGTCCGGATGCTGACGATTTCAACTGTGGCACTGGAAGTCCTCGATTTAGCGGACGCTACCCTCCGCTCCGGCGGGAACCTTGGTATGTTCATCCTCCGTGTCAACTTTGTCGGTGTAGGTCGCTTTGCAGTAGCGGGAAGTGCAGATATTCTGATGGGAATTAAAAAGAGCAGATTAGAGCTTGCCATGTCTTCGGCAGAGGTTGCAAAAACAGCACAGGCTACCCATTCCGTAATAGAGAGCGTGGAACAGAGAAGAGCGCAAACACAAAGCAGGCTGGACCAGTTAACAAGTAAAATCAATGGTGGAAGCGCAAGCGATGTATCGGATCTCGGGAGGGAGTTTACAGTGGGATATACGATTAATGATCTGCAAATAGATCCAAATATATTTACACCCGAAGAGGCTAAAGAGGTTGCCGAGCACATCTTCTCTCTAAAAAACGAGGAATTTCAAGATCTCAAAAATGCTGCATGGTATCAGCGGTTTTTGAAGGCAATCACATTCCGGTCTGGCAGCAAAAAGCTGATAATTTCCAATATCACATCGCTCAGTAAACTCCAGCAGCTCTTTTTGCAGATCTATGCGCAGCATTATAACGGGCTGGATCAGCAGTTAAACCAGATCATAGATGCGGTTGACAATCTTGACAGCAAGGTTAGCAAGCTTTATTCCGGGCTGGAATTGCAGGCGGATATCCGGCAATTCAGTCGTGAAGAGGCAGGGGTTCTACAGCTCCTGCTCTGCGCCTATCAGTCGCAGAATGGAAGGGAAGCAGAATTTCAAAAATACCGGGGGGCTGTCATCAGCATCTTTGGCGATGTGGAGCCGCAGGGAGAATTCACTCCAGAAATGCTTAGCAGGCACGCCGGACACCATGATGTTTTCTGTAGATGCATCTACGAACTCGCCGCCATAGATGGCAGCCTTGAAAGCGAGGTCTTCCCTCCCATTATTAGGGACGCATTGGATCATCTGGCGATTGCAGAAGTAACGAAGCGGAATATCAAAAAAGCCGTCATGCGGCAGGCTGCTTCATTCGGAATACAGTATTTCAGCGATGAGAAGTATAAACCTGTGACTCTTGATTTGAATGGAGTAGAATTCAAAGATTACTGTGAAGAGAGTAAAAATCCTCAGATAGATCAGGCAATCATTCCTGATAGTGAAAAATCTGAAACCGATGACTCTTTTGGCGAAATAACGGAACTTATCAACAGCAAATATGGATTAGATGCAATAAGCATCTCAGCGAATTTGCCAGGGAAGCTATTTCAAACTGTTTTCAAAGGTAAAGGTTCTTCTGACGAAGGGGCTGGAAAAGAGCTGCAAAAGATATGCGGCCAGATTTACGATGAAAAGCATCCGTGTACAATTGCACCCAAGACCATTGTTGGCGCAATGAAAAGTACCCCTGTCATATTTACAACGGCGGGAATCCACTGCAACTTAGGTCCAAATCGTAGGCCAATGCCACAATTCATCTCCTATAAGAATATTGACTTCTCAAGGACTTCCATTATGCGCGATAATTCAGGAAATCCGTCTGGGGTCCATCTGTACTCGAAAGATGACCGTATCGTTGCCTATCTTCCCATGAATGACCCTGATACGTTCATCAGTGTGTTGCTCGAAGCGTCGAAGATGCAAACGGCAACACAAGACGTGCTTCTACCGATGAATCAAATGCCGCTTGAACTAAAACTGGCATATAGCAAGATCATGATTTTGTTTTGTCAGGAATTTGACCTGGATTGGGTCGAAGCTCTCCGGCTGGCAAATGATCTTTCGATTTCCAAAGAAGATTTTTCTTTACTTTTTGACTACACCCAAAATATTCACACAGATGCGGATTTGCAAAAGCAAATTATAAAGTTGACAGATGTTTCTCCTTATCCAAACGAGGAAAATATTGCTACATCCTTAATTGAGGCGCTGATATCCCTCATTCAGTTTTCAACAAAAAGATGCAGAGAAATTACCATTGCAGAGCGCACCTTTATTAGCCGGATTGGGAAAATGCTTGGTGTCAACGATGGCATGATCCAGAGCCTCATCCCTGTTGCACAACTCCCTTATCGTCTATTACGCAAAGATGTCAAAGCCAACGAAGCCAAGGGGATTACCCAGGCTTTGACTTCGGCAGGAGCACTTTCACTGGGAACAGTCGCTGCATTTGGACTAGGTTCCCTTGCCGGAAGTCTTGTGTTTAATGCTACTTCTGGCTTAATTAGACATCAAAAAGAAGAAAAAGATAGAAAAGCCATGGAAGAAGCTTCCCGAAAGCAACTTGCAGTACTGAAGGGCAGTTATCATTCACTTATCAAAATAGCTAGAGATCTTCCCATTTCGGATGAACTGTCGCCAATGATTTTGAAAGCGGCGGTGAGAACATCTCCCAGTATTCCCGAATATATCAGATCTTGTGAGATGAATGCATTTCGATCAGCTCAAAAAACTGAGCAGAAAGATACTGTGCCACAATCCAGGCCTTGTGAATTGAGGATATATCAGGTAACCGAGACGGAACAGAAGAATTGCTTCAGCGTTACTGCAAAGGTAAACTACGCTCCGGTCCACAAGGGCGATATATTCGCGCTCTTAGTGAATGATTGCCCGTCTGCACGAATTATAAAAGTTCTACAAATTGGTACAGGGGATCGGCAATGGGATGAAAAAGATCCCGATATTATTTCTACCTTCATTCTTAATGGGATTTTCACTGCCGATGAACTTGCTGGAAAAACTTTTGTCCAAATCAGTTAGTGGCCCAGGATCAATTTATCAAAGCACAAGAAAATAGGGTGCGGAGGTCGTAGACAAGACTACGACCTCCGCACTCACACCGCCAAAATTTTGGCCTGCGGCGCCCTGTCGGGAATGCGTCAAATGAAGGCCTACAACCCCCGTCCAACCAGGGGGTTGCACGGCCTTCATTTGACGCGGCTCAAGCCGCGATGTCTCTGACGTTACCCTGGGGAGGATGATCGCTCGACGTGGTGCCGAAATGGTGCTTTTGCCGATCTGTGGTGATATGAAATCAGAAATTCACCAGTGTGAAGAAAAATGGAATTCTTCTATTATATAGCTACTTTCCATGGCAAAATAAAACGTTATGCACAAATATGAGCAAATATTTTATGCATTATTCCCCTCGAAATCAGTTTGCGAGCAATCGCACGAGGGTTCGAATCCCTCCCGCTGCGCCAAAATGAATGACCCTGCCTGATTTGGGCGAATGCTTGGCGTTATTTTGGGTCAGGCAGGGTTATTTTAAGTATGAACCCCTTGCATTGCAAGGGGTTCATACTTTCTTGTATTAAGCACTTATGCTGCCGGCAAAGTACAAAACATTGAAATGATAGAGGTCAAATCCCTGTTATGCCACTGAAATATGGTCCAAAAAAGAATTTTCTAAGGCAGAAGATATGATTTGTGAACTTGGCCTGAAATAAGTGTGATTTGCGGTACAAGGATTCCCTATACCTGCGGTTAATTTGAATGTCTGCATCCTTCTTCCCTGTTCTTCGTATGCCAACCCTCAGCCATAGGAGATCTGATGGATTTTTCAGAAGAGGTTGAGAACATCTGCGGGTTCTGATATAATGGAAGAAACAGATGTTCGACAGGGAGGACGCCACGATGACCGATTTGCTCTCCGGCCTCAACGCTGCCCAGCGCCAGGCTGTGACCGAAACCGAAGGATTTGTCCGTGTCATTGCCGGAGCCGGCTCCGGCAAGACAAGGGCGCTCTCCCATCGTTTTGCCTTTCTGGTGAACGAGCTGGGCATCCTGCCGGGAAATATCCTCTGCGTCACCTTCACCAACAAATCCGCAAATGAGATGCGCCAGCGCATCCACATCCTCACCGGCGACAATGACACGGGCTATATCAACACCTTCCACGGTTTCTGCGTCTCCGTGCTCCAGGAGGACAGCTACGCCGTCCAGTATCCCAAAAGCTTTCTGGTGCTGGACAACGCGGACATCGACGCTATGCTCCAAATCATCTACGAGGAGCGGGGATTGACGCTGCGGGATATGACCTTCTCCGCAGCCCGGGACATGGTCGAGATGCAGAAGCTGTTCAAGCGTCCGGACTACTATCTGGATATGATCGCCATGCCTCTGGACACGCTGAAGGAGAAGTATGACCAGGCGGACACCCCGGCAGACATCATTTTCTACGGCTATCTGTATCAGGAGAAGAAGTGTTTCGGACTGGATTATAACGACCTGATCAAGTTCTCCCTGTATATTTTCCAGCAGCATCCTGGCATTCGGCTCAAGTGGCAGCAGCGGCTGGAGTACATCATGATCGACGAGTTCCAGGATATCGACCAGCTTCAGTACGAGCTGATGGAGGTTCTGTGTGGTTACCACAAGAACCTCTTCATCGTGGGAGACCCGGACCAGACCATCTACACCTGGCGGGGCGCCGACGTGAAGTACCTGCTGGACTTTGACAAGAAGTTTCCGGGGACAAAAACGATTCTAATGATGGAGAACTACCGCTCTGCGCCGGAGATTCTCTCTGCCGCGAATTCCCTGATCGACAAGAACCGGACTCGTATCAAAAAGGAATTGCAGCCCACGCTGCCCTCCGGCAGTCCGGTCATCTGCCACTTCGCGCAGACCCAGGAGGCGGAGGCCGAATGGATAGCGGGGGAGATGAAGGAGCTTCACGAGGCGGGCACGCCATACCGGGACATGACGGTGCTCTACCGGGCCCACTATGTGACCCGGGCGGTGGAGGAAGTCCTGCTGGGAGAGAAGATCCCCTATACGATTTACAGCGGCGTCCAGTTCTTTGACCGTATGGAAATCAAGGACGCCCTCTCGTACTTGCGGATGATTGCCTACAAGGACGACCTTTCCTTCCGGCGGATCGTCAACGTCCCCAAGCGGAATCTTGGGAAGCGGCGGATGGCATTTTTGCAGGAGTACGCAGAGAGGCAGGGCCGCTCCCTGTATCAGGCGCTGCAGGACAATCTGGAGGACCCACTTTTCAAAGGAACAGGCGCCGGAAGGTTTGTCGGCCTGATAGAGTCCTTTGCCGCCGGATATGGGGGGAGACCGGTGTCCGAGGTGCTTTCGGCCCTCCTCAATGAGAGCGGCTACGAGAAGATGCTCCGCACCGAGGGCAGCCAGGAACGGCTGGACAATCTGGCGGAGCTGAAGCAGTCGGTATATGAGTACGAGACCACCTGCGGGGAGGAGGTCACCCTGGAGCACTATCTGGCCCATGTGGCTCTGTTCACCAATGCCGACACGGCGGAGCAGGGAGACAAGGTGAGGCTGATGACCGTTCACGCCGCCAAGGGCCTGGAATTTCCCTATGTGTTCCTCTGCGGCATGAATGAGGGGATCTTCCCCTCCCGGAAGGTGCGGACGCAGCAGGCCATGGAGGAGGAGCGGCGGCTGGCGTTTGTGGCGCTGACACGGGCGGAGAAGGGACTGTACCTCTCCGAGGCAGACGGACGGAACTTCGACGGCACCCCCCGGTATCCCTCCCGCTTTCTTCTGGACATCGACCGCAATCTCCTGGCCTTCACCCGGCCGCCGGAGGAGGGCTTGATCCGGGCGGCCCGGGACTATATCGGCCACAGCCAGACCTATCTGCCGGAGACCGACGGGAACATGGCATTCTCCGTGGGGCAGCGGGTGAAGCATATTCTGTTCGGCTCCGGTACGGTGCTGGATGTGGACATGGACAAGGGTGCTCATGTGGTACAGTTCGATGAGATGGAGACGCCCCGAAAGATATCCTTCCGGGCGAAGCTGGAACGGATTTGACAAATCCTGGGAGGGATGGACGGGGGCTCCTGCCGCAATGCCGATCATTGGCGGGCCCGGGTGGAAGGAGCCCTGCCTCCAAAGCAAACCAGGCTCTCCGGAAAGGGAAACAGCTCCCGCTTTTCAAACGAATGGCTTGAAAAGCGGGAGCTGTTCTTTTCGCTTCAGCACGGCGGAGTCTGATTTTCCATACTGTCCAAATCACAGCCGCCCCCCCCTCTTCCTGGGATCACGAGGCCTTTTCAAACTGGCTGTTGTACAGGTCAGCGTAGAAGCCGCCTTTGGCCAGGAGTTCCTTGTGCGTGCCTTGCTCGATGATATCGCCGTCCTTCAGCACCAGAATCAGGTCGGCGTTTTTGATGGTGGACAGCCGGTGGGCGATGACAAAGCTGGTGCGGTGCTCCGTCAGCCGGTCCATGGCCTGCTGGGTGATGAGCTCTGTGCGGGTATCCACCGAGGAGGTGGCCTCGTCCAGAATCAGCATGGGATTGCCCTGAATCATGGCCCGGGCGATGGTGAGCAGCTGCTTCTGCCCGGAGGAAATGGCAATGCTGTCATCCAGCACGGTATCAAAGCCGTGGGGCAGGGTTTCGATGAAGTGATAGATGCCGCAGGCCCGGCAGGCCTCCTCCAGCTGCTGGTCCGTGACCCCGGTCTTGTTGTAGACCAGATTTTCCCGGACAGTCCCCTCAAACAGCCAGGTGTCCTGGAGTACCATGCTGAACAGGTCGTGGACGCCCTCCCGGGTCATTTCAGAGGTGGGCACGCCGTCGATTTTGATGTTTCCGCTGTTGATCTCAAAGAAGTGCATCAGCAGATTGACCATCGTGGTCTTGCCCGCTCCGGTGGGACCCACAATAGCCACCTTCTGCCCCGGCTGAATATGGGCAGAGAAGTCCTTGATGATGATCTTATCCGGATGATTCGGATAGCTGAATCGGACGTGTTCAAATTCGACTTCGCCCTGCACAGGAGAGAGTTCGGGGCGCTTGCCGGTCTCATCGGGCAGCTCTTTCTCGTGGAGAAAGTCGAAGACGTGGTCGCCGGCGGCTGCCGCCGTCTGCATCTGGGTCATGCCCTGGGCCAGGGTGCTCAGGGGAGAGGTGAACAGCCGCACATAGAGGATGAACGCAACAATGACGCCGAAGGAGATCTCTCCGCTCATGGCCAGGGCGGAACCCAGGACGCAGACCGCCACATAGCCCAGGTTGCCGATGATAGTCATCAGGGGCTGCATGATGCCGGAGAGGAACTGGCTGCGCCACTCTGCGTCGTACAGAACGGCATTCATCCCGCCGAAGGTCTCTTTTACCTGCTCGTTGGCCCGGGAGAGGCGCACCACGTCGTGGCCGGAGTACATCTCCTCAATATAGCCGTTCAGGGTGCTCAGGTTCTCCTGCCGGGCGGTGAAGTACTTCTGGGACCGGAGCATCACCGCAGCCATGATGAGGAAGCCCAGTGCCGTGACGGCAATGGCTGCCAGCGCCATACGCCACTCAGTGACAAACATCATCACCAGACAGCCGAGGAATTGGGCCACTGCGCTGATCATGGAGGGCAGGCTGTTGGCCAGGGCCTGCTGCAGAGTACTTACGTCGTTGGTGATGCGGCTGAGGATGTCACCATAAGACACCTTGCTGAAGTAGCTCATGGGCACCCGGTTGATTTTTCGGGACAGGTCCTGCCGCATATCCCGGGACAGCTCCAGGGTGACCGTAGCCATGATGAAGTGCTCCACATAGGTAAAGACGGCACTGAAGCCGTAGATCACCAGCAGGATTACGCCGGTGCGGCCGATGGCGGCCAGATCGATCTCCCCGTCCAGGGCGTCGGAGATGAGGTCCGTGATCCGACTGAGCAGGCTGGGGCCGATGATGGTCAGCACTGCGCCGGCCACGGCGAAGCAAAAGGCCGCAACAGAGGGCACTTTCAATTTGTTGGAATAGGTGAACAGTTCTCTGAGCACACCGCCGATGCCGCGCCTGCTCTTTCCCGGCGCGCACATTCTGTTCTGCATCATCTTTGGCATCTTGGTTTCCTCCTTAAGCCCCCAGTTCTTCCTGGGAGAGCTGGGACCGGGCGATCTCCTGGTAGATCGGGCAGGTCTGCATCAGTTCCTCGTGGGTACCCATCCCCACCATCCTCCCCTCGTCCAGAACGATGATCTTGTCCGCGTTCCGGATGGTGCCGATCCGTTGAGCCACGATCAGTCGAGTGGTATCCTTCAGCTCCCGGTCCAGGCCGGCACGGAGCCTGGTATCCGTCCGGTAGTCCAGGGCGGAGAAGGAGTCGTCGAACACCAGGATCTCCGGGCGCCTCGCCAGGGCCCGGGCGATGGAGAGCCGCTGCTTCTGGCCGCCGGATACGTTGGTGCCTCCCTCGGCGATGGGGGCATGGATGCCTCCGGGCATCCTGTCCACAAACTCGCTGGCCTGGGCCAGCTCCAGAGCCTTTTGAACGTCCGCATCGGAATCCTTGCCCCGGCTGGCGCCGAACAGCACGTTGCCGCGGACGTCTCCGGAGAACAGGATGGCCTTCTGAGTTACATAGCCGATGCGGTCATACAGGGCGTCGAAGGTGTAGTCCCGAACGTCCACCCCGTCCACCAGCACAGTGCCCTCCGTGGCATCATAGAACCGGGCGGCCAGGCTGACCAGAGTGGTCTTGCCGCTGCCGGTGGCGCCGATAAAGGCCACGGTCTCCCCCCGCTTGGCCTGGAAGGTGATGTGCTCCAGGACATTCTTGTCCGAGGAGGGATAGTGGAAGGAGACGTCCCGGAACTCCACAGTACCGGTTTCCAGGGCATCGATGCGGGCGCCCTGAGTCAGGCTGTTCCGGGTCTCCAACACCTCATTGATCCGCTGGGCGGACACCTGGGCCGCCGGGAGCATCATGATAATCATGACCATCATCATAATGGACATGATGACGTAGGTGGCGTAGGTGCCGAACACCACGATGTCGCTGAAGGCGGCCAGCCGTGCGGCGGTGTCCGCAGCAGGGACGGCGTTCACGATGGAGGCACCCACCCAGTAGATCACTAGAGACAATGCGTTCATGGCCAGGGTGACGCCGGGCATCAGGAGGGCAAAGGCCCGCTGGTTGAACAACTGCGTGCGCATCAGTTCCTCGTTGCCCTTCCAGAACTTGGCGTTCTGGTAGTCCTCAGCGTTGTAGGCGTGGACAACATTGATACCGTTCAAGTTCTCCCGGGCCACCAGGTTGATATGGTCGGTGAGCTTTTGCACCCGGCGGAACCGGGGCACCACCACGCCGATGATGACCGCCATCATCACCAGCAGGGCGGCCACAAATCCGGCGGTGATAGCGGAGAGGGTCCAACTCTTGCCCACGATTTTGATGATGGCCCACACTGCCATGACGGGGGACTTGATTAGGATCTGCAGGCCCATGGCCGTCAGCATCTGCACCTGGGTGATGTCGTTGGTGGTGCGGTTGATGAGGCTGGGGACGGAGAAGGTCATCATCTCCTGTTGGCCGAAGTCTGCGATCTTATGAAACACCGCCTCCCGGATGGAAAAGCTGAACCCGGCAGCCACCTTGGCAGTCAGATAGCCGCAGATGACGCACAGCACCGCGCTGGCCAGGGTGCAGCCCAGCATTTCCAGGCCGGTATGCAGGATGTCCGACAGGGTGCTCCCCGGCGTTTTAATCAGAACGGTCAGGCTGCTCATGTAGTCGGGCAGCGCCAGATCGAAATAAATCTGCCCCAGGATGAGCACTGCGCACACGGCGGCCATGGCCCACTCCTGCCGCCGTAGGTTACGAAGTAATTTCAGCATATAAATCCTCCTTGTGGTATCATCAATTGCTGTTTTGCCGCCAGAACCGGCCGGAGAAGCAGGCGCGCAGGATCGAGGCCGCATCCTGAAAGATCAGCAGGCTCCCGCTGAGGATGCTGAGGTGCGGACGGCCCGGAGAGGGGCGCAGACCGGGAAAAATCCGCCCGCTGGCAATAGAAGAACCAAGGCGGTGCACCGGCCCCGGCCTGGTCCCTCCGGCCGCTTCAGATTAAAGGAGCTGACAAGTTTGCTGAAGCCCGGGTACAGCAGCCGCATTCCAAAGAGATAGGGGAGTCCCGCGGCAGAGATCACGTTATCCACCGAACCGGAGATCATGCCGGATCTGCGTGGCGAAGAATCCCAAATAGGACCATATTCAGCAGTTCGCCTGCGGTTTCCAGCATGGCATGGAAATCCTGCGCGGGATGTCCGCCCTGATAACTCACAATCATATTCTGGAAAAGAGACTCGATGGTTTCCAAATAGCGGGTCACCATTTCAGGCTTCAAATCCGGCCGCAGCGGCATTTTGTCTATGAGCCCCTCGATAAATTCCTGATTCAAGCGCCGCATCGGTGCGCGCAGGGCCTGAATTTGCGCGGCCAGATGTTTGGGCGGACGGAGCATGGCGCTTTCAAAAACGAGCTTTTGCTGGGGATGAAGCTGGAAAAAGCACTCCCGGATCATGAAGAAATCTTTGACTGCGGCTGCCGTATCCTCCCCTGACAGATGGGCCATATCCCGTTCCACATGGGCCCTGAGCTCCTGGAAGGTGCGTTCGACGCACAGTAAAAACAACTCGTCCTTATTGGAGTAGTAGTGGTACATCATGCCCTTGGAGATCCCGTGGTTCCCACAGATCCGCTCCATGTTGACCTTGTCGTAGCCGTAGGTCCCGAACTCCTCCAGGGCGGCCTGATAAATCTCTTTTCTGCTGCGTTCCTGGCGCTCTTTCTGCGTCATGCTGCATATCCTCCTTCTGCCTGATCCAAAACCCCCGGCCCTGCCAAAACCCGGAACCAGGGAGACACCCGGGCGGGCAGCGGGAAAACGTCCGGACGGACAGGCCATTTTGACGTCCGACCAATTCCGCGCCGGTATGGGACCGGACACACGCCGTCAGGTTTGCAACCCGCGGCGGCTACTGCCTGAGGATTTTACAGACGATCTCGTCTATACTTTTGGAAGTATACTACTCCCGGATGGCCTCATCTATGTTTGCCTCGTGAACGGTTCATGAATTTTTTGAAAACGAGCCGGAGAGGCTGAGGCCGGGAGCAGCTGTCTGCCGCGGGCACGGCTCCCGGGCCCTTGACCGGCAGGGAGGCGCTCTGCTCCCGCGCACAAAGAAGCCGTGAGTCTGCGGAGAACCGCTCACAGCAGCGGTGCCAGCAGCCGCAGAAGCCCTTGAAACAGGCGGAACAGCGGTCCGCGACGGCAGATTGCGGCGGCTGTCTCCTGGCAGACGCCTTTTATTCCCCTTGCAGGACTCTGATTGAAAAAACATACGGGAAATTACCCAATTGAGCCCACGGCATTGGATATAACGAGAATGAAGTCAGCCGCTATTTAAAACCCCCAGGGACCGCTGCGCAGCAGTTCCTGGGGGTTTTAAATCTTTGCGGCAAGATGCGTGCAAAAGGCGTTCCTGCACACGCTGTCGGCAATGTTTGGAGCCATCGCACCAACAGGGACACACGCCGATGCGGACAAACTGCCCTGTGGGAGGCGGCACGCCGTTTATCCGGAATAGCGCTTGTGCAGGCGGTCAGTCAGATAGCGAATGAAGTGCTTCTCTCTGGGGCGGAGCGTAAATGTCCGGGAATGCAGCAGGGCCACGGCCATGGGAGCGCCGTCCGCGATGGGACAGCAGACGCAGTTCATCCGCCGGGCATCCTCCTCCGGAATGCTGATGCCGATGGCGATGTAATTGCCTTTGCGGACCGCGTCGAAGATCGTGCCGCGGTCGCAGATGTACAGCAGGTCTGTGTGGCTCTGGAGTCCCAGCACGTCCAGCGTATCGTCCGGATCGATGTGCGCGTCGGCGATGAACGGATACCCTGTGAGATCCTTGAGCGAGACACGGGAAGAGTTGGCCAGTGGATGGGACTTGGACATCAGCGCGGTGACGGGAATGGATCGCTGGAGGACCGTCATCTCCAGATTGTACTGGTCCGCCAGATCCATGTACTTGGGGATGACCTGCTCGAACAGCACCAGGATGCCCAGCCTGCAGTTCTGGGCCACGACGTTTTTCAGATTTTCCCGGAGGCCGGCCTCCAGAAATTTGTCGTGGGTCCTGTTCAGGTTGGGGAAGCAGTTTTTGTAATCAAAGAAACACTGGAGCACAAAGGCGGAGCGGGCGCAAATGATGGAGAGGCTGTCGCTCTCGGACATGGATTGCGGGATCTTCTGGATATTATTGCGCTCGGTGACGATCTTCTCAGCGTGGCTCATGAAAATCAGTCCCTCCGGCGTAGCGGTGATGCCGTTGGCCGTCCTGTGAAACAGGGGATAGCCGATCTCCTGTTCCACGTTCTTGATGATGGTGCTGAGATGGGACTGGGAGATATAGCAGTTTCGGGCGGCTTTGTTGACGGAGCCGCACTTGTACGCCTCCAGGATATAGACGAGGTGTTCTGTGTTCATGTCGCGCTCTCTTTCTCAAAACGGCGGAGGGACCTAATCCCAAATAGCGAAGGCTTAACAAAATCCCCTATAATCCGACAGCCAGGGGAGCATGTTATAATCGTAACAGGCAAAACAAAGGCGCCCGGTCAGAGGGGCGTTCAGATTTTATCAATCATTATAGCGCCAATTTTCAAAGAATACAAGATCCGCACCCGGCGGTGGAATGCGGATCAAAATGAGGGAAAGGAAGAGAGGCATGGCAGAGAAGAAGCGCGAAAAGTCCGTTGACGTGCTGGACCGGCTGTTCTGGACGGTGCAGCCACCTATGGGGCTGGTAAAGGGAGACTATTACCGGGCTGAGAATTGGTTTGCCCCGCATTTCCCGGGGGACAAGGGGTATCACGGCATTCTGGAAGTGGTCCGGCGGGACGGAACCCTGCAGATGGTGGAGTTTAACGAGATTAACAACCCCACCTATTACATCAGACGGTACCAGGGCGTTTCCAAGCGGCTGTCCGACTACGGCTTTCTGCAGGCCACCAAGGAGCGGACCGCCAAGTCCGGCGTGGTGCTGGTAAACGGCCTGACCCATCTGGAAGAGCAGATGGTGGCGGAGAACCGCCTCACAGGCGAGTTTGACCTGCTCACCGGCGCCTCCAACAGCATCAAGCGGTCTATGCTCCCACTGGCAGAGGAGATCGCGGGGCGGCTGGACAAGCCCTCCGGCCAGGTGTATTACGGCCTGTCCCAGGCGGTGGAGCCCGGCGTCACCGGGCGCTTGCAGATCGTGCTGGAGGCGGGAAAGATCATCTCCTGCGCCTACGACGAGATCTTTGCCGACCGGCAGGAGGAGATTGAGGACCCGGAGCTCAAGCCCTATTACCGGCAGTCCAAATACCACTGCCCGGACTACATCTCCACTATCGGGGCCGGGTTCAACAGCATCTTCGACCTGCTCAGCGCCCGGGTGCTGGAGACCCAGAGCCTCACCGACCTGACCGGACTCCCCTTCACGGAGGAGCCCAAGCGAGCGAAGGAATGGGACAACTATCTGGAGCTGGTGAGGCGGATGGAGGATGCTCTGGCGGCCGACGGCCTGCGCTGAGCACACAATCAGGAATGTGACCGCCGGGGGCGGTTTCAGAAATATATCACCACCACGTCAGGAGGAGTACGATGAAGAAGAGAGTTTTCGCACTGTTCACCGCAATGTTCCTGCTCTGCGGGATGCTGGCCGGCTGTGGCCCCACCGGTTCCAGCTCGACGACCACGGACGGTTCCGACGATGGCGCCAAGGATACCCTGATCGTTGCTATCCCAGAGTCCCCCACCTACATGGACCCCATGGTGCAGGCCTCCATCGGGACCTATCGTGTCACCACCCAGATGTTTGACCGTCTGGTGATGATGGACAACGACATGAACCTGGTGCCGGGCCTGGCGGAGAGCTGGGAGGTTATCGACGATACCACCACCGTGTTCCATCTGCGCCAGGGCGTCAAGTTCCACAACGGGGAGGAGATGACCTCCGAGGATGTCAAGTACAGCCTGGAGCGCTGCATCGCAAACCCCGGCGTGAATTACAACTACCTCATCATCGAGAGCATCACCTGTGACGACGACTACACCGTCACCATCAAGACCTCCGCGCCCTTCAACGCGCTGCTGTACCGCCTGAGCCTGGACGCGGCCTCCATCATCTGCAAGAGCGCGGACACCAGCGCGGAGGAGTTCAACAAGAACCCCGTGGGCACCGGCCCCTTCAAGTTCGTCTCCTGGGAGCTGGGCGGCGACGTGGTCCTGGAGGCCTTTGAGGACTACTGGGGCGGCGCTCCGGCCGTCAAGCGCGTCATCTTCCGCACGATTCCCGAGGCGCTGAACCGCACCATTGGCCTGGAGACCGGCGAGGTGGACCTGGCCTATGACCTGGGCATCACCGACCTGGAGAGCCTGGCGGGCAATGAGTCCGTCACCACCCTCACCTCCCCCAGCACCACCGTGTGGTATGTGGGCATGAACGTGCAGAAGGCGCCCTTTGACAACGAGAAGGTCCGGCAGGCCGTCGCCTACGCGCTGGACCCCCAGGGCTACATCGACCTGGTGTTCAGCGGCGAGGCCACACCCGCCAACTACACCATGCTGCCCCCCAGTGTGGACGGCTACGTCTCCGACTGCTCCGACTACTCCTGCAACGTGGAGAAGGCCAAGGAGCTGCTGGCCGAGGCCGGCTATCCTGACGGCTTCTCCACCACTCTCTGGTGCTCCGATACCCAGGTGATGCGGGACTCCGCCGTGGTCATTCAGGAGCAGCTGCGCCAGGTGGGGATCAACGCCGAGGTCAAGACCCTGGAGAGCGGACAGTTCCAGTCTGAGACCGGCAACGGCGCCCATGATATGTTCATCATGTCCAAGACCTCCATTGACCCCGACTCCATGCTGCGGTCCATGTACCACACGGAGGCTCTGGGGCCCTCCGGCAACCGCTGCTTCTGGACCACGCCTGAGGTGGACGCCTTGATCGATGAGGCCAGCACCACCACCGACACCGAGCACGCCATGGAGCTGTATGCGGAGATCCAGAGCAAAGTGGCGGAGGCCGCGCCCCTGGTCCCCATGGCGGTGGAGCACCTGAACGCCGGTATGCAGTCCAATGTGAAGGGATTCGGCCTGTATCCGGGCAAGTCCCACTACATCAACGGCACCTATTTTGAATAAGCGCATTCAGGCATTCCAGTGAGCGGGCGGCGGCAAAAGCCGCCGTCCGCTTGCGCGAATTTGCGTTATGGAAAAGGAGAGTGACAGATGTACCGTTTTATTCTCAAACGGCTGCTCATGCTGATTCCGGTGCTGCTGGGTGTCAGCTTCATCGTCTATACGATCCTGAGCTTCACCCCCGGCGACCCGGTGCAGATGATGCTGGGCGACAACTACTCCGAGGAATCCTACGCCGCCATGCAGGAGGAGCTGGGCCTGGATGATCCCTTCCTGGTCCAGTACGGCCGGTTTATCATCAACGCGGTCCACGGTGACTTCGGTACCTCATACAGCACCGGCAACCCGGTGGCGGCGGAGATCGCCGCCCGGCTGCCCAATACCATCCTGCTGTCGGCCTGCGCCATGCTTTTTGCCATTCTGATCGGAATTCCCCTGGGCGTGATCTCCGCCACCCATCAGTATTCGGCGGTGGACAACATCTCCATGGTGGGCGCTCTGTTCGGCGTCTCCATGCCGAACTTCTGGCTGGGGCTGATGCTGATCGTGATCTTCGCAGCGGGGCTGGGGTGGTTCCCATCCTCCAACTTTGAGACCTGGGGCGCTCTGGTGCTGCCGGCCGTCACCCTCAGCGCCAACTCCCTGGCGATGATCACCCGCATGACCCGCTCCTCCATGCTGGAGACGATCCGGCAGGACTACATCCGCACCGCACGGGCAAAGGGCCTGAAAGAGAGCGTCATCACCATCCGCCACGCTCTGCGCAACGCCATGATCCCTATTGTCACCACAGTGGGACTGCAATTCGGCTTCTCTCTGGGCGGCGCAGTGCTGGTGGAGACGGTGTTCTCCTGGCCCGGCATCGGCCGGCTGCTGGTGGACTGCATCGGCCTGAAGGACACGCCCGTGGTGGTGGCCTGCGTATTGGTGCTGGCCACGATGTTCACCATCATCAATCTGTGCATTGATATCCTGTACGCATTCCTGGACCCCAGAATCCGGGCCCAGTACAAAACGGCAAAGAGGTGATGCGGATGACTGGGAAAGTGAAAAACAAGAACAAGAAAAAGTCCCAGGCCGCCGCAGTATGGCGCCGCCTGAAGAAAAACAAGATGGCCGTTCTGGGACTCATCATTCTGGCCGTCATCATCTTCTTCGCCGTCTTTGCCGATGTGTTTTTTGACTACGAGACGCTGGTGATTCAGCAGAACGCATCCCTGAAGCTCCAGCCCCCCTCCGTCGAGCACTGGCTGGGCACCGACGAGGTGGGCCGCGACATCCTGGCCCGGATCGTCCACGGCGCCCGGATCTCCCTGCCGGTGGCCTTTGCCACCATCGCCATTGCCACAGTGGTGGGCGGCCTGCTGGGGGCCATCGCCGGTTACGGCAGCCGCCGGGTAGACGATGTCATCATGCGTGTCATGGACATCTTCCTGGCGATCCCCAGCATCCTGCTGTCCATCGCCCTGGTGTCCGCCATGGGCACCAGCGTCACGAATATGATGCTGGCCATCAGCATCTCCAACATCCCGCCCTTTGCCCGGATCGTCCGCTCCGCCGTTCTGACCATCAAGAACGAGGAGTACATCGAGGCGGCCCGCGCCATCGGCGCCAGCGACAAGCGCATCATCCTCAAGCACATCCTGCCCAACTGCATGGCCCCCATCATTGTGCAGGCCACGCTATCCATCGCCGGGTCCATCCTGGCCATTGCCAGCCTCAGCTTCATCGGCCTGGGCATCAGCCCGCCCACGCCGGAGTGGGGTTCTATGGTCAGCACCGGCCGGCAGTATTTCCGGGCGGCCTGGTGGGTGTGCGCGTTCCCGGGCTTTGCCATCATGTTGACCATCCTCTCCCTGAACCTGCTGGGAGACGGCCTGCGGGATGCCCTGGACCCCAAGCTGAAGAACTGAGGAGGGAGGACGCCACATGGAAGAGAACAAGCAGCACAAGACCGCTTTGCCAGAGACGGAGCCCATTCCCTCCGCGCAGGCCCCGGAGGCCCTGCTGGATATCCGCGACCTGCGGGTGGAGTACCACACCGACGAGGACGTGGTCTACGCCGTCAACGGCCTGGACCTGACCATCGGAAAGGGCGAGAGCCTGGGTCTGGTGGGCGAGACCGGCGCCGGCAAGACCACCACGGCCCTGTCGGTCCTGCGGCTCATCGCGGACCCGCCGGGAAAGATCATGGGCGGCGAGATCTGGTTCGAGGGCGAAGATATGCTCCAGGCCAAGCCCGCCCGCCTGCGGGAGATCCGCGGCAGCAAGATCTCGGTGATTTTCCAGGACCCTATGACCAGCCTGAACCCGGTCTACTCCGTGGGCGATCAGATCGCGGAGGTCATCCACCAGCATGAAAAGTGCAGCAAGGAGGAGGGCCGGAGAAAGGCCGGCGATATGCTGGAGATGGTGGGCATCCCCCGGGCCCGCTATGACGAGTATCCCCACCAGTTCTCCGGCGGCATGAAGCAGCGGGTGGTCATCGCCATGAGCATCGCCTGCTCGCCGGAGCTGATTCTGGCGGACGAGCCCACCACCGCCCTGGACGTGACCATCCAGGCCCAGGTGCTGGAACTGATGAACGAGCTGAAGGAAAAGCTCCGTACCTCCCTGCTGCTGATTACCCACGACCTGGGCGTCGTGGCCCAGGTCTGCGACCGGGTGGCTATCATGTATGCCGGTGAGATCGTAGAGAGTGGCACCATCGCGGAGGTGTTTGACCACCCCCATCATCCCTACACCATCGGCCTCTTCGGCTCCATCCCGTCTCTGGATGAGACGGCGGAGAAGCTCAAGCCCATCTCGGGCCAGATGCCGGACCCCACGGAGCTGCCGGAGGGCTGCGCCTTTGCACCCCGGTGCCCCTACGCAACGGGGGCCTGCCGTACCCGCAAGCCGGAGATGACCGGCGTCGGCGGCACCCAGATGGTGCGCTGCCTGGCCCACCAGGGCGTTTTCGAATCCCCCGAACTGATGGAGGAGGTGCGACATGGCAGATAAGGATATCATCCTGGAAGTCCGGGACCTGAAGAAGTATTTCAAAAGCCCCACCGGCACCCTTCATGCGGTGGACGGCGTCAACTTTTCCATTCGGAGAGGCGAGACGCTGGGCCTGGTGGGGGAGTCCGGCTGCGGCAAGTCCACCATCGGACGGCTGATCCTGGGCCTGCACCAGTCCACCAGCGGCGAGATCCTGTTCAACGGACAGGACATCTGCAAGATGAATAAGAAGCAGCTTCACGACCTGCGCAAGGATCTGCAGATCATCTTCCAGGACCCGTTCTCCTCCCTGAACCCCCGGATGTCCATTGGGGAGATCATCGGGGAACCGCTGCGGATTCACGCAAAGGCCCAAAGCCGTGCGGAGCTGGATAAGGAGGTCTCCCGGCTGATGGACGTGGTGGGCCTCTCCGCCCGGTTGTTCAACGCCTATCCCCACGAACTGGACGGCGGCCGCCGCCAGCGGGTGGGCATCGCCCGGGCGCTGTCCCTGCAGCCCCAGTTCATCGTCTGCGACGAGCCGGTGTCCTCGCTGGACGTGTCCATCCAGGCTCAGGTCCTGAACCTGCTGAAGGATCTGCAGGCGGAGTTCCACCTGACCTATCTCTTTATCACCCATGACTTGTCGGTGGTGAAGTTCTTCTCCGATAAGATCGCGGTGATGTACCTGGGCCAGTTGGTGGAGACAGCGGATTCCGCGGAGCTGTTCCGCCAGCCACTGCATCCCTATTCCCAGGCTCTGCTGTCTGCCATTCCCATCCCCAGCAGCCGGCAGAAAATGCAGCGGGTGAAGCTCATCGGCGAGCTTCAAAGCCCCATTGACCCGGAGCCGGGCTGCCGCTTTGCCAAACGCTGCCTGTACGCCCGGGAGGGCTGCACCGGCCGGGACCTGGCGCTGCGGGACTTCGGCAGCGGCCACTTCTGCGCCTGCTGCCGGGCCGGCGCCCTGGAAGAGCAAACCCCGTCCAAGTGACGGACAGAATCATAAGGAGGAATTTGACATGACTGACAAGACGAGATGGCTGGGGCTGGGCCCCTGGCATGAGGACAACGAGAGCGAGCTGATCGACTGGACGGCGCAGCCCCAGTACAAGGGCCTGGTCAAGGGCGATTACTATCACGCCGAGCTGCGGTACAGCGGCCGCTGGGGCGACCCCGGCCACAAGGGCGAGCTGGACGTGGTGTTTGACGACGACGGCAAGATCGCCTTCGCCGAGTTCAACGAGACTACCATGGGCAACTACTATGTCCGCCACTTCCAGAATGTCAGCAAGCGCCGCACGGAGTTCCAGTTCTTCCAGGACTTCCATGACAAGCGCCGCAGCGTGGCCTATGGGCGGGTGCTGGCCAACGGCTTCAAATATGTGGAGGACCAGATCCTGGAAAAGCAGGACCTGGACGCTGACTATGACCTACTGACCGGTGCCTCCTTCTCCATGAAGAACATGATCGGCCTGAAGGACGACGTGTCCGCTCAGCGGAAGGACTCCAACCACAAGAAGCAGCGGTACTACGGCTACACCGAGGATTACGGCTACGGTATCACCGGCTGGCTCCAGGTGGTGGTGGAGGACGGCAAGATCGTCAGGTGCTTCTACGATGAGATCTTCGCCGATCACACCAAGGACATCGTCTACGACGACCTGAAGCAGTTCTACCGTCAGTCCAAGTATTTCTCCACTACCTATGAGGACCCGTTCCCCTCCGGCTGGGACCGCCACGCCTGGCTGGTGTGCTTCAAGGACCAGTCCGATGCCATCAACAAGAAGGTCTGCGAAACACAGGATATGTTCGATATCACCGGACTGCCCTGCGTGGAGGGCCCGGACATGGGCGTGGTGTGGGACAAGCCACACAAGGACGATGTGGCGCTCGTCTCCAACAGCGACGCCACCGCCCGCTCCGTCACCCGGCCCCGCTCTCCCGTGTGGAACAACTATCTGCGCCTGGCCAAGATCGTCCACGACGAGATGGTCAAGGACGGCGCCGTGAAGTAAGGAGGGACGAACATGGATAACGCAGGAAAGAAGCCGGTCTGGTCCGTTCAGCCCCCCAAGGGGATGTTGAAGGGCGACTACTATCGGATCGAGGAACGGTTCCCGCCCTACTATCCCGGCGTAGAGGGGGAGTTTCCCGCCGATCCGGGTCACCTGGGCATTGTGGAGGCGGTGAAGGCCGACGGCAAGCTGATCTTTGTGGAGCTCAATGAGATCACGGCTCCCTCCTATTACAACCACCTGTACCAGGGCATCTCCAAGCGCCGCTCCAGCTACAGCTTCTGGCAGTACACGAAGCCCCGGATGCAGAAGGCCGGCTCCGTGCTGACCATGGGTATGCAGTACGTGGAGCAGCAGATGCTGGAGAAACAGAGCCTGAGCGGAGACTTCGATCTGGTGGCCAGCGCCTCCGGCAGCGTGAAGAAGCTGCTGACCTTCGCGGCCAAGCTGGACAAGGAGCTGGACGAGCCCTCCTCCAAGAAGCTGTACAGCTATTCCGAGGACTATGGCTACGGCCTCACCGGCTGGCTGAAGGTGGTGGTGGAGAACGGCAGGATCCGCTCCTGCCGCTTTGACGAGATCTTCGCAGACAACGAGGAGGACATCGTCCACCCCGAGCTGAAGAAGTACTACCGCCAGTCCAAATACGACTGCCCCACCTATGAGGATCCGTTCCCCTCCGGCTGGGACCGCCACGCCTTCCTGGTGGGCTTCCGCACCCAGATGGACAACCTGAACCAGAAGGTCTGCGCCACCCAGAACATGCTGGATCTGACCGGCCTGCCCCACGCCGCCGGACGGGATATGGGCATGATCTGGGACAATCCCAACCCAGACCATGCGCATCTGGATATGGATCCCAAGAACCGGCCGATGTATCCTGCGTTCATCAACTACCTGCGGATGGCCAAGGTTGTCCTGGAGGAGATGCGCAAGGACGGCGTTTTCCAGTAAAGACAAGAACCGGAAAGGAAAACCGTTATGGAGCATACCCGCGCATTTTTGGCGTACGACACCCTCTGCAGCATCGCGGCGGAAATCCCGGAGGACGGGGAGCAGCTGCTGGAGCAGTGCGAGGAGGAGGCCCACGGGCTGGAGCGCACCCTCAGCATGTTCGATCCCGACTCAGAGCTTTCCAGGCTCTGCCGGGACATCCGGCCCGGCGAGGCTGTGCCGGTCTCTGAGACCCTGTACACCTTCCTGGAGCAGAATCTGGAGATCTGCCGCCTGTCCGGCGGAGCATTCGACCCCACGGTGGGGCCGGTGGTAAAGCTGTGGGATTTTCTGTCCCAGACGCCCCGGATCCCCTCTGCGGAGCGCATCCGGGCGGTGCTGGACCGGGTGGGCTATCAGCACGTCCGCCTGGACCGGAATACGCGGACCGTGACGTTTGATCTTTCTGGAATCGGTTTGGATCCAGGCGCGGCCGGGAAGGGCTTCGCCCTGGGCCTGACCGTGGACCGCCTGCGGCAGGGCGGCGTCCGGCAGGCCGTGCTGGACTACGGCGGGAACCTGTTTGTGATCGGCGCGCACCAGGACGCGCAGGGCGGGACCCGGCCGTGGAAGGTGGCGATCCGGGACCCGGACAACACCGGCTCGGTGTTTGGGACGGTGCAGCTCCAGGACGCGGGCATCGCCACATCCTCCTGGTATGAGCACAGCTTCCAGAAGAATGGGACCGTGTACCACCATCTGCTGGACCCGCGGACCGGATACCCCATGCCGCTGACACTGAAGAGCGTCTCCATCCTGTCCTCGCGGCCTGTTTACACAGACCTGCTCTCCACTGCCTTTTTCATCCTGGGGGAAGAGGAGGGCGGCGTTCTGGTGGACCGGCTGCGCAGGGACAGCGGCGAGATGATCGAATATGTGGCCGTACGGGAGGATGGGACTGTGGCCGCGTCTCCGGGCGCGGCGTTCGCCCCTGCCTGATCGATCTTGATGCAAAAAGCGATCCCCCTCAGTGCACACACTGAGGGGGATCGCTTCGTCCTGCTTGTGCCCGGCCGCCGGATATGGCGGGCGGCTCAGATCTTTTCAAACTGCGTCACATCGGAGACGAACAGCGTGGCACCGCCTACGGTCACCTCCGTGGGATAGGCCGCAGAGGGTGTGGCCAGCTGCACGTTGGAGGAGATCTTCTCCGTCCGGCGGGAGCAGTTCTGGCGGATGATGGCGATGGCCTGGGGCACCCGGTCCTCCTCTGTGCCGATCAGCAGTGTGGAGTTGCCGCCGGTGAGAAAACCACCGGTGGAGGCCATGCGGGTGAAGTAAAAGCCGGCGTCTGTCAGGGCGGCGCAGACCTCGCTGGTGTCCCGTCTGTTGACGATGGCGGTGATGAGTTTCATGGCAGTCGCTCCTTTGCGTTCGGGTTTCGGGGCCGCGCCCTTGCAGCGGTCCCAGATGTGGATGCGGTGGAGATAGAAGCACAGGCCCAGCGTTCCGGTCACGACCTCCGCAATGGGAAAAGCCAGCCACGTGTAGGCCAGATCGATCCTGGAGAAGAGCCAGAATACGGGAATCAGGCAGAGGATCTGCCTGGTCAGGGAGAGCAGGACGCTGGGCAGCGCCGCCCCGATGGCCTGGAAAAAGACCGGCAGGATCAGGGAGGGCACGGCGGGCAGAAAGCTGATGCCGATGATGTGGAAGGCTTGGACGCCGATCTCCAGGACCGCGGGCTCCGCGGTGAAAATGCGCAGCAGCTGTTCCGGGATCAGCTCGAAGCAGGCGATCCCCACCAGCATGAAGGACATGGCCAGCAGGACGGAGTTCTTCACCACCCGGCGGCAGCGGCCGTAGGCACCCTTGGCGTATGTATAGCTCAGCAGGGGGACGATGCAGGTCTGGAGTCCGGAGAGGGGGATGAAGAAGAAGGACTGCACCTTGTAATACAGGCCCAGGACCGTCACGGCGTCATCGGAAAAGCCGGCCAGGATCATGTTCAGGGCCATGATATAGACCGTGAACAGAAGCTGCATGAAGATGGAGGGAAATCCCAACCGGTAGATCTTGGCCGCATAGGAGCGGAACACCCGGATGGGGGGCGGCTTCCGGAATCCGGAGACAACAATGAGCGCCGCCAGCACCTGGCCTGACACCGTAGCAAAGGCGGCACCGGCCACTCCCAGCGCCGGTGCCGGGCCAAGGCCGAAGATCAGAATCGGGTCCAGCACGATATTGGCCGCGGCGCCGGCGATCTGGGCCAACATGGGCAGGCGCATGTTGCCGCGGGCTTGGTGGACCTTGCTCCAGGTACTCTCCAGAAACACACCCGGACTGCCCACGCAGACGATGGTACCGTATGTCACGGCAAGGTCCGCCACGGAGGAGGACTCCGTGGAGATCGCGGCAAAGGGGCGCATCAGCAGGCCGCTCAATACGGCGAAGATCAGCCAACTGATCAGCGCCAGGACCGTCCCTGTTCCGGCGGTCCGGTCGGCTAGGTGGTGGTTCCCCTGGCCGTCGTACCGGGACATCAGGGTATTGACGCCCACGCCGGTGCCGACAGCGATGGCGGTGACGATCAGTTGAACAGGGTAGACGATGGAGAGGGCGGTGAGGCCGTCACTGGAGAACTGGCCCACAAAATAGCTGTCCACGATGTTGTACATGGCCTGGATCAGCTGGGCCAGCATGACCGGAGGCGCGATCCGCATCAGGATGGCCCAGACACTCTCTGTATCAAAGAGGCTGTATGCAGAGGATGCTCTCATGATATGGCGGTGCTCCTAACAGGTTCGGGATCTTCCAACCTCCCGCAGAGGGGCGGCCGGGACTTGCGGGGAAGATTATAGCCGGGCCGGAACTGTTTGTCAAGACGCGCAGGGGGCCGGAACAGGCAGAGGAGGCGCTTTTGGAAAAACCTCCAAAAGCGCCTCCGCTTTTTCTTGCGAGTCTGTGGGAGTAAGAGAGGGAACAACGGCGCGGCAACCGGGTCTCAGATGTTCTCCGGCGGGCGGTCCGGCAGGCGGCCCAGGGGACGGTACACGGTGAAATACATGGTGAGGCTGCAGGCCAGGCCGCCTACCAGCTGGGAGATGGCCTCGGCTGTGAATACGCCGGTGGTGCCCATCCAGATAGGCAGGACGACCGTCAGCGGCGCATTGATGATGGCTTTGCGCAGCAGAGAGAAGAAAACCGCCTGCTTGGAGCGCCCCAGGCTCACGAACACACCCTGCCCCGCCATTTGGAGGGACATGGGGATAAACAGGCAGAAGTAAATGCGCAGGGCGGGGATGCCGGCAGCCACCACCTCCGGCTCACTGTTGAAGACCCGGATCAAAAGCCCGGGGAACAACATGGCGGCGGCCCAGAAGACAGCGGCGTAACCAACCGTCACCGCCACGCTGAAGCGGATGGAGCTCCGGACGCGGCTGTATCGGCCGGCGCCGTAGTTGTACCCGGTGACCGGCTGGGCGCCGTTGGTGAGCCCCTGCACCGGCATGAAGAACACCTCCCGCAGGGAGTTGATGATGGTCATCACGCCTACGTACAGGTCGCCGCCGTATGCCTGGAGCGTGGCGTTGCACACCACCTGCACCAGACTGTTGGTGAGATTCATGAAGAAGCCGGACAGGCCCAGGGCCACGATGGATTTCACCCGCCCGGCGCCCAGCGCCAGATTCCGCAGGCGGAGCCGCAGGATGGCCTTCCGCCCGGTGAGGAATTTCAGTACCCACACGGCGGAGCAGCCCTGGGCGATCACGGTGGCCAGCGCCGCGCCCTGGGCCGCCGTCACCCGGCCGCCGGATACCCACAGCTCTGCCACGCCGCTGTCCGCCTGCGCCTGCTCTGCCAGAAAGGCGTCCACCGCCGGGCGGCCGCCGGAGAGCAGGGCGGACTGGGCCAGCAGCAGCCGGCCCCATCGGTCCAGGTCGGGAGAGAGCCCGTCCCCTG
>ENA-ORUF01001163-ORUF01001163.1-human-gut-metagenome-genome-assembly--contig:-NODE-1163-length-30051-cov-2.876684_pt1 | contig 30051 bp, 22 predicted proteins | sample MGYA00242077_ERZ509203 | MGnify/ENA primary metagenome ERZ509203 (study PRJEB26280, sample SAMEA2338834) | human gut metagenome | biome: human gut; feature: human-associated habitat; material: faeces... | reverse complement strand
AGATTTAATTCGTTCTATTAATTTAGGATGAATATGATTATCATTGAAACCATAGCCAATGCATAAAAAGGCTGATGCTTGTTTGAATGATTGATCTACACGTTGCATTATTGTCCGCCATGGATTTTCTAATGATTTTTCGTATTTATTCGTACCAGGCGTAATTATACTAGGAGTATGACGTTCGGGAATATTGTTAGAATTTTGATAGCATAATACATCCCCTGTTTGATGAAACCAATCTAATGATCCATGAACTTTCCAGATATTGATAAGTCCAATATAATCTTTTAATTGACGATAATGTTCTAACGTTTGCTCATCCATGAATTTACCTATCAAACAATGTGTAAATCCGGTATTTACAAAAGCCCTTGTTTGAGACGCTGCATATTCAGCAAGTCTGTCATAGTTTGTTGTAATGACATTGATTGATCGATTTGCTGTATGGCCAATTAAGTGGTTAAATAACGATGTTAATCCCAATTTTTCATTTGCTTGTAACCGATTAAATACCTCTTTATCTCCTTGATTAATTAATTCCCATGTTATTCTTTGGATTTTATTTTCAACGTTTGAAGTTATTTTGACAGCTAATAAAGCTTGTTCCAGGTCCTTACAACGTTTCAATTCGTTAAAAAAGTTATTAATACAGGATTGATCTTCAGGAATGGCTGTATCTCCTAAATGTTCTTTCAATTTAGTCGCTAATATAGACATTGTCGCAATTCCATAAGGCGCAGAAGCTCCAGACCCTAATAAAATAACAGGTATTGAGTTTACATATTTTTGGATAATTTCAAATATTTTATCTTGTTCCATAAAATCATCGCTATAATAATATACCTTGAATCCTTAACATCAAAGATATTATAAAATTTCATATCAGAAATAAATCATTTAGATAGTTTAATCTGTGAATACTGTTACTCGGTTCCATTAATGACAATTACAGTAAACCATTCCAAAATAACAATCAAATCAAGGGCCTTGTTTTGCTTCACCCTCGCCACAACGCCCCACCTCTCCGATACTCTCCCCGGCGGTCGGAACGGCCGCCGCCTCCATTCCACACTCCGGCCCATTCCGGTCGGTAGCGATCAGCACAGGGACAGGGGATATAAGATACAAGGCCGCCCGCAAGGGCGCTCCGTATAGCCTTGTATCTTATATCCCCTGTCCGTATCTTTGCGTTCGGTTGGAATGGGTTTTATTTTCGCCGTTAGAGTTTCGGCCCCTGCGATTTCTTTTTTGACGTAACGGACGACGGTACGTGCAATTCTTCCTCACGCGATTGTTTGGGCTTCGGTTTTCTCGGATCGTCATGGGAACAGTCGTAAAAACCGGTGCTTTCTTTCCAGAAATATTGCCTTGATTCGGGCTGCGTTGGCCCCCAGAACCTGACCTTCGCCCTCACCACATACCCCTGATCGGCCAAAAGTTTGTCCATTTCACGGATATAAAACTTATCCTCTTTCACTATTCTGTCGGGCGGGGATTGATATATCCACCCCTGCTTCATGTCATCGGGCATGACCATATACCCCGAAAACAACGTCCCGTCGTCCTTCCGCATGTTTTCCAGATAGATATATTCCCCGTCCTTAATATCCCGCACCTGCCTGTCTGTCAGCCGCACCCCGTAAACGACCGGGTTTCGCGCATCCTGCTTCTGTCGCTGGACTTGCCCGGTTTCCTGCCGTTCCCATTCTGCCCGATTCGCTTCGATGGCTTTACACAAATTGGCATAGCTGAACTTCCGGTCTACCTGCGAGGCTTTAAGCGTGCGTCCCTGCATGGTAAATGTCAATCCCTGCACCTCTTTTTCAGGATCGCCGCCCCGGTGTACGAATGCCGTTGCGATTCCCTGCCGTTCCAGTTCGTCGACCAACGCCGCAAGGGAAAGACAACGGGGCAACGTTTCTTTGATCGCCTCGTAAATCGCGTACTTCACTTTGTCGGGGTCGTGCAGTTTCTCGACCTTTACGTTCTCTTTGCCCTCGGAAAAGGTCAGGCCGTGTTTTTGTTTCATGGCCTTGCAGACCGCGACGCTCCGGATTCTTTCGTTATGGCTCCGCACTAACTTTGCATCGTACTTTACCCGGTTGTAAAGAATATGCAGGTGCGGATGTTCCGTGTCGGTGTGCCGCACGATCATATACTGCGTATCGGTTATTCCCATACGCTCCATATATTCATGGGCGAGTTCGGTCATAAATCCGTCTGTCAGCTTCGGCGCATCCGCTTTGTGAAACGACAGCGAGATATGTCCTACGACCTGGGCTTTTTCGGGCCGTGCCTTTCGTTGGAAATTGAAACTGCCGATCATGTCCTTTATACTCCGGGGATCTATTCCGTCGCTGTCGAGCATACGGGCATGGCCGCTCTTTTCGAGCAGATAGCGCACGGCCCCGCCGAAGGATTTACCCGTTACGATCTTCGCTATCATAGTTCCCTTCTTTTTTCTTTTTCACTGTTCAAAAGTTAAAACTGGCGTAGGGCCTTACCGCCTTTTCCCGCTCCCCGTGAAGTAGCCGCGTATTTCTTTTGCCAATCGTTCGTAAAACTCGATCAGCATAACAAGGCGAATTACGATGCCGTCCATTCCCTTTTGGGCATTGGCTATGCGTGCCAGTTGGTTCAGATTGTTTCCCTGCCGCATCAGTTCTGCGACGGCGGCTAATATTTCCGGCGGGATTCTCCGCGGCGGTTGCCCCGTAAGTACCTTTTCCCGGCAATAGGTCGCCAGGTCCGTTCCGGCGGTTTTCGCCTCGTTTTGCAGTCTTTCTTTCACTTCGGGCGTGACATGGAATTTGACCTCTGCGGAGCGTTTTTCGGCTGGCTTTGGGCGGTCTGCCGCCTCTGTTTTTACCTGTTCCCATCCTTACGGCATTTATGGTTTAACAGGCGGCGACAGCACACCGCACCGGCCGGGCGACCGGGAGGGAGCCGGCCGGCGGCGTCGCAGACGCCGAGAGTCCCGAATCCCCTGCGACCATCGGGAGCGGGGGATGTTCCGGCGTGCGACCGAGGGGAGCGCGTCGGGCGGGACAGCCCCGCAGGGCAAGGTTGCCGGAGCGTCCGAGAAGCCCCCGGATGGGGGTTTCGAGGGCCTCCGGATACAACCTTGCTGCCTTTGCTCTCGGGAGCGTCCGATGCCGGGGCCGAGGCCCCGATCACGGCACGCCGAAGCTGCCCCGGTTGCCCCGCCGCACAGAGCGGGCGGTGGCAAGGGGCGGCGAGTGCGGGACGTGCAGCATCGGTGCTCACGCCGGGAAACGCGCGGTTGTGCGGAGATGTTCAGAGGCCGGGAAGGGGCGGATAGGCGGGGACGTTTAGGCTGCCTGACGGGATGGCGGCAACGGTCGGATTATTCGTAACGATTGGGTGTGAACGGGCTGTAACCTGCGGCCGGAAAGTTCAGCGGGGACGGTATGCGATGCTCCGGCGTAGTAAGGATCGTGTTTTCACGGGCGGTATGATTTACGTTCGCTTGCCAAGATAACGCATTTACCTTTACGTTGTTATACTTGGCATGGCTTTGCCGTACGTTGCAGCGTATTGCACCGCTGACGGGTAGCGCATATAGGAAAGTATGAGGGGGCATGTGCGGCCATATTTCCTGTCGTTTTTAGTTGTTTGTGTGTCCCACCCCGAAGCCGCCCACCGCCAGAAACTGCCTCCTATCCCCCGGCGTAAAACATTCCGCAGAAAGCAGCCGTTAAGGGTTTATAAAGCAGTAATGTCCCGCAAGGGAAACGGACAATAGGGGACTCTTAGTGACTGTCGGTGACACCGAGCGCTAAAACGGTATAAACTACCCTTGTCGAATGTATATTGCGGATAATTACCACAACCCGCCCCTTTTTGTAGGGCGGTATAAAATAAAACACGGAAACATGAAAAAACAAGCGCACCGGATACGGGACGAGTGAGAGTGACGACCTGTCGCACGTAAAACAACCGATTCATTAACCGAAAAACGATTGAAAAGATGGAAAAAGTGATTTGTATCGGGGAGAAAACATGAACGGCCCTCCTCGACAGGCTGAACGAGTTATCCGCCCTTGCCATGCAGGTACGGCAAAAGTTCGACCCGCAGACCTCGGACGGATGAATCGACAGCGCGGACGTGTGCCGCCTGCTGAACATCACGAAACGCACCCTGCAAACCTATCGGGACAAAAGGATCTTGCCCTACACCAACGTAGGCGGCAAGTTTTTCTACCGGGGAAAGGACGTGGCCGAATATCTCAAAAACAGAACCGTTAAAAATCAGTAGGCCATGTCGTGGGATTATTTGAACAGCGAGAGCGAAGAAGTGAAAAAGGCTTTTTCACAGATACGGGACACGGAAAGGGCATTGCAAAAGGCGATGGACAACTACCGCCCCTCGGTCACGGGGGAATACTATCTTAACGGAGACGAGGTGTGCGATTACCTGCATATCTCCCCGCGCACGCTCCAAACCCTGCGTGACAGGCGGCAAATCCCCTTTAGCGTGATTAGCGGCAGGGTGTTCCTTTATCCCGAAAGCGGAATCCGGGATTTGCTCGGACGAAACCTGAAACCCGCCGAAAAACGGTAAGCGAACGAAACCGGGGAGACGGCATGCCGTCTCCCCGGTTCTGTATCGTATAGAACTGTATTCTTTTATTGTCCACCTCCCCGAATCGTAATCGGTTCGGTCGTACCGCTGAGCTCCACACCGTCCTCGTTCGTGTAAGTGATCGTGAAACGGTGCGTGCCCGTCTGCTCAGGAGCTTTGGTCAGGCGGAAGCTGAAGCTGAACCGAATCAATTTACGTTGTATCCGGTTGAATTCATCCAAGTCCTCGCTCAAATCCAAGTCGATAATCGGCAAAGAGCCGTAATAAGAACTCGGCCCCGTCGTTTTTCCCAGATATTGCTTCAAGGATGTATAACCGGTCGCTAGGTAATCCTCGGCCGATTTAAAATGAATCCGTATGATGTCGTCTAAATAGGTCCCTGCAGGATGTTCATCGTCGTAGTCGGTGTCCGACACCACATGAATACCTGTCGTTCGACGGTACAAACATTCCAATACCATCGTCAGCGTTCTGCGGTTATAACCGAGGTCATTGTGGGCCTTTGAGAGCGAATCGTACTTGGCTGCATTCTGCCGTGCCAATGCTTCGTCATCGAAAGAGGTCCCCCATAAAGAATGAATAGTCGCAGCTTGATAGGAATCTCTTTGTATCATGAAAAAAGAAACATCCGGCCAATCGGTCTGCGAAGGACATCGGGCTGCGATCCGAACCATATCCTCCGAGGTCGGCGTGTCCGTATAACTACCGATTAAAGATTCACAAAACGGTAATGCTTCATTGGCGTTGTCGTCATCGCTCATTTCTTTGTCTTTGTCACACGCTGTAAATAACATGACCATTCCCACCATCACGACGCTCCGCATAAGAGCGCCCAAAGTCATTGTCCGCATAGGTTTTACAGTTTTAGAAATCGGTTAATATTTATCGGGGTCTGATTCCTGTAATTACTTTGAGGTTGCTCGTAAAGGAAGATACCCCTACATCGAACACCCCGGACGCGAAAAATCCATCCAGCCAACCGCCCCATCCCCAGTTGCAATGGACGTCCGAATACTCCGTCTCGCTGTATACCGTTCGGGACTCTGTCCGTACGAAATTCATATTGGTATCGTATACATCCCAAACTTCCAAATATGGACGAGATTTATATCTGTCTCCGTCGATTACCCAAGCATGACCTTCAGCCTGACTCGGGTCCGACCCGCTGATATATACCGGAAACGAGATGGCTTTCTCGCAAACTTTTCTCGTATCGTAGTCTTGCAGAGTGTTCGAGGGAAACAGATAATTGAGATTATCGCAGGTGTACCCCATATCGTACAATGCCTGCGGCACGTCGGAAGAGTAAGCCGGACTACCGGTGCATGTGTAAATCGTTTTTACCTCATTACCGACAACCTCCATAAGTGCAGAGACAGCTTCTATATCTGCGGAGCTACTATTATTGGTCGATAACTTCGAAGCAGACAATATCGAGTTCCAGTTCAGCGTAACGTCGCGGTTGAGTTTATCCGAATGAACGGTAGTAGGATAACGATGGTAGGCCATGATCTGAGCTATTGCGGTAGCCACACAACCGGTAGAGTGCTGAGACTGATGTGTATAACAAAAAGGTATTAACCTATTGTAAGGTCTCCCTTGATCCCATTGGGTTGTCAGTACGGGGCCGCTCTGTCTATCCGTCCACGGGCCGTATTGTGTTCGATAATTCATTCGGTAATAGCCGTCCGAGTCGGGAAGCGAATCGGGATAAGGATTATAATCGTTCAATAATGCAGCGACCCGTTCCGTTTCCTGTTCCGCATAGTCGGGCAGCGCTTTCAGAAAAGCGATCACTCCCGGAACTTCGATCTCCGCTATGTTATGAGGAATATTGCCCTGATCCGAATAAGCGAGCACATCCGGCAAACGGTTGTCGGCCGAAATAACGGCGAACCCTTCGTCGTTTTCGTAATTGACGACATAGATATTACTCACAAGCTCGTCGGGTTCCGATACATTTGCCGCAGCACGAGTGCGGACGGAAGCATCGATACCTTCCAACGAAGTAAGAGGCGTAATTTCCCTGATCGATTTAGCTCCGGCCCGTGTCGTCGGAGCGGACGAGTAATTGGCCGGAGTAGACAACGCCAGCGCCCGTATCTCATCAGGGGACATCACATAACCGACAGGCTTGCTATTCAACAGCAGGCTCCTGTCGGAGCTGTCGGGTACGGTTAGTTCTTCTTTCGCACAGCCGAACAGGACGACCGTGCAAATCAGGGAGAGGATTCGTCGTTTCATCGTCGTAAAAGTTGATAGGTAGTAGGCAGCCGGTTATCGGTCCGCTACAAATATATAATTAAATATTTTCTATGAAAGTAAAACATATGAAGAATTTTAAAAATAAATATTTTTAATAATTGGTTGATCCTCCGAATATTCGGTAATATCTCGTCATTTCCCTTATCCTTCCATTTGCTGGAACGAGCCGCAGATCCGGTACAGAGCCCGAATATCCTTTTGAGGCAGGAGGATGTCGTCGTACCGTTCCGGACGAAGCGACACGAGCCGCATATGCTCCTTCTCGTCGCTCCTGCGGATGATCCGGCAAAGCCGGTACGATTCGGTAACGATCAGATAAAAGCGGCCGAACACGACCGCTTCGATCGTACAGGGAGCCAGAAACAGATAGGCCCCGGGCAGGAGGTGGGGCTCCATCGCATTGTCGCGGCATATCGTTACGAGTTCCGCCGAGGGACATAGGGCCGTGTCTATCGTCAGCATATTATCCGTTTCACGCAGAGTCCCGTCCGGAAGGAAGTCCAGGGCCGTGTACAGGGGCAACTGTTGGGTGGCCTGAGAAACCGTCCGGGAGAGCTCCGGCTCTCGGAACGGCTCGCCTATGCCTGTAGTCAGCCAAGTGATACTGAACCACGGGAAGCACTTAGCGATCCGGCAAGCCAAGTCTTTGCTGATGCCGTTGTTTCCCTTCAGAATCTGATAGAGATTCTCGCTGCGCTTCAGATCGAGACTCCGGGCCAAGGCATTGATCGACGGCATGCCCGCATGTTGTTGCACGAGACGGATTCTGTCTCCGGGTGACAGGACGGCCGTATCGGATATGTCGGGAGGTTCAGTCATGGCAAACAAAATCGGGTTGCAAGTCCTGCGGAGACCGAGATACGGGCCCCCGCAGGTTTCCTCGGAAATATGGTACAGGTACTGTCGGTGACGATGCCCGGATTCTTGGCCGCATATCACAGCGCCGAGAGCATCCGTCGTATTGCGTCGAATGCGCGGGCAGATTATTCCTCTGTCCGCTCGTAGACGAATTTTAGCACTGCCGCGGCCTCGCAGACCCGTGCGACGGGCTCCTGCACGACGAGCTCCATGCGAGAGGAGGTGAGCGAAACGATATAATGCTCGCAGTTCTCCCACGTCAGAGTTCCGTGCTGCGGGTCGAGGAGGTAGGGACAGCGGCCCACCGTGAGCTCGGCCTCGTACTCTTCGGCCGTACCGTCCGCGTGGAAGCGGACGCGGACCCGGTGGGAAGCGAGGGCGACCGGGTCCTCCCATGTTTCCCGGTCCGGATCGTACAGGTAGGAATCGTTCAGTCGCCACAGGCCCACGATCTGCGAGAGGTCGATCCGTGCGGACAGTCCGGCGAGGGTTCTTTCCCGGTCGAGCAGCTTGTCGAGATCGGTGGCCGGGAGCGTTTCGTTTCGGTTCATTGCGGTTATGTATTATGGTTCTCGGATGAGCGGAACGTGTCAATGGGTGTTCTCTGGAACGGTCAATTCGATTTCATGGCCTCGATGATCCGCATGAGTTTGAGAATCGTTCCCTGCGGACGGACGAATCCCTCCTTCCAAGCGTCCATTTCCTGCAGGATAGACTGCGCGTCATACAGCGGCTTGATCTCGCACCGGAATGATAGGCCGGCCTCCTGAAAGTCGAGAATTTCCTGTAGCGTCGCTATGGCCGCATCGCCCGTTTCCGTATTGTCGAACACCAGAGAGCTCAGATACTCTCCTTTGTAAAAGAAGGTCACGACCGCGACCGTTCGGGTTTGTTCGTCGTTTGCCATGATTTACCGTTTTGAATGGTTAGAAGTGTAAAAGGAGCGCGGAGGGCTGCATGCGATTACAACGACGGATAAGTCCTCCGCGCTCCTTCCGCTGCACGATTATGTCGGCGTCGCTCGTTTATTATCTTCGAAATAAGGACCGGCGGGCCTACGGAGCGTCCCCTCCCGATATAATACTGCCGCAGGTCGTATCCGTCCTTTGTTATTAACTCGGTTCTCTGCCGAAAAGTTACAGTACGAAGTAAAATCGGGGACGGCCGATCGGTCGCGGCGAGGGGCGACACACAGCCTTGCGAGCTTGATGAGTCCCTCGGCGGCGGGGCGTTCGTAGGCGTTGATAGCCCCGCAGAGGGCCGTCCCCGATAAGTATGGCGAATGGTTCCGGATGTTTCGGGGAGGAATGCGGCGGCGGGTTACGGTCGGCGAAGTCCCTGTCCGTTTCGACGATAGCCGTGCATTCCTCCGAGTTAATGAGTACAAGAAAAAAAGCACGGGGAACGGTTCTCCTCCGCTGTTGCCTATGGATCGAATGATTGGCGAAAGAGGTCCGAACCCCGTGCGGGGAAATATATTGAAAGTGTTGAAAAGGGTTAGAGACAGACGGTAGGTCCGTGCAGTCATGGAACGCCCCTGCCGCCGAAAACCTTTGGCGGAGGAGTGTGTAATACATACCGGGAAAAACGGGCGGGACCGGAACATATCGAGAGGGGTTGAAATGTGTAATTTTGTTCCCCGGGCCCTGCTAAGAATAAAAAAAGCAGGAGCGCAGGTACAACCCCTTTCAGTCGGCCTTCGGAGCCTTCTCCGGTAAGTTGCCCTTACGCCCCTGCTGCCCCGGCAACTCGTACCGGGGCATGACAGAGGTTTCAGACAAGATTTATACCAGAGAAAACCTGCTATATCGCTATAACAGTCCGAAGTTTACTGAAAGGCATAAAGGTTGTCTTAACCTTTAAACGATATGTTACGGACTATGCCGTGTTGTTACCCTGCAAAGATAGCATAACTTTTCATTTTTAAAGTTTCACTATCCGCCGGAATAAAAACGAACGTGGGCCCTGCTTATGATATACTTCGTAAAGGCTCTGGTAAACCGCTGAGAATATAAGCACAAGAGGCCCACGCCGTAAGCAGTGGAATCCAAAATACGGAATGCCCCGCCCGGCATGGGCCGTTTGTGGGACTTCGCTTGCGCTTTGCTTCTCAAAATGTACCAGATTTTATACGAAAGCAAAGCCGCCCGCCGTTTCCGGCGAATCGTTACCCCAAATATAAGGAAGTTATTGCAATATGCAATACTCCTGGTATTCCGTTTTTTCGTTTCCTTATATCATTCGGCCCGTTTGCCGTATCGCCTGGAGCGATTCGCCGCCCTGTTTCGGCCCGTCATTGTTTACGGATGCCGCAAATGCAGCCGTACTGCCGTGCAATGGCGGCTTGCTCCGTTTCTCAGCGAGACGATTTGAATAAGCCGGAATAAATAAAAAGTGTAAAAGCACGGACCGGAACAGTCCATGCCGTCTAAAGGAATGGACTATTTGCTCCGCCTCGTGCAACTTCGTGCACTCCTGTCGCTGTCGGCAAATAGGTCGTTCATCTGTTCTTCGTTTTGTTCGTACAACGGTGCAAACATACGAAATATTTTGAAATATAGGCTATTCACAGCACGATTGTTACAAAAAAATCGGAAGACGCGTTGCGTCCCCCGATTTTCCATTACTCCGACTCCTGCCGGATTTACTGCGCTAAACGGAACTTGTCGCCGATTCGGGCCCGTAAATCATCCATATCCCGCTTGATCTTGTCGTTGGTGATTTTCGCATATATCTGCGTGGTCGTGATATGCTTGTGCCCGAGCATCTTCGATACCGTCTCGATCGGAACGCCCTGCGACAGGCAGACCGACGTGGCGAACGAGTGCCGTGCTACGTGCGTGGTCAAATCGGTTGCAATCCCTGCCAGCCGGGCTATCGCTCTCAAAGACCGAATCGTCGAACAACAGCTTTTGACAGGAAAAACAGTCCCGCCCGGCTGCGAGAAGCTGCGGTATCTCTCTACCAGTTCTCGCGCGACGGGCAACAACTGCACCCGGAACTGCGTGCCCGTTTTCTGTCGTCTATCGATAATCCACATATCCCCGTTGCCGTCCGTGCGTATATCGTCGTGGGTCAGCTTCTTGACGTCCGCATAGGCAAGACCCGTGAAGCAACAGAACACGAAAATATCCCGGACGACAGCCGTTTTGTAATTGGGCAGGTGTACTTCCATGATCTTCCGTATTTCGTCCTCGTTCAGGAAGCGGCGTTCGCGGTACTGCGGTACGACCCATACGTCCGGGAAAGGGTGAACGCTTATCCAACCTTTGCGGACTGCCGTATGAACCAGCAAATGTAATTTTTTCAGCGTCTGGGAAACTGTTGCGGAACGGAGCCCCCGGACGGTGGACAGGTAAACGATGAACTTCTCGGCGAAATCGTGCGTCAGTTCCCGAAACGGAATATCGCTTAACCCGTACTCGTATTGAAGGAACGAGGCCAGACGGTCGCGGCGGGTACGGTATTCCCGAAGGGTCCCCGCACTGCGATCCTTGCCTACGCGCTTCCCCGCGAACTCCTGTAAATACTCGTCGAACGTCTGGAGCAAAAGGCGGTGTTCGTCCCCGAAGCCTAACCACGCATTTTTAACCTTCTCGGCGGTGACAAAGCTGTCCCGATCGCTGATACGCTGGTATTGTTTGCCGATGTTGGTTTTGATATTCTCCAGTTTCTCGTTGATCCGGCGGGCCTCGACGCTCTTGCCTGCCGCACGGTTACCCCCGGTATCCCATAACTTCGGGGATACGGACAGTTTGCAACTGAACTGCGATACCGTGCCGTTGATCGTGATACGGCCCATAACAGGGGCCTTGCCGTTTTTCTCGCTCTGCCTTTTCAGATAGAAAAGGACTTTGAAAGTGCTACGCTTCATAACTCTAAATTTTACCTGTTAATAGTACGTTAATTAGAGTTACTTGTTGCGGTGAAAATTAGTGCAAAATACTGAAAAACAACACAGTAAAATAAAAACCAAAAGAACGGCAGGTAACGATTTGGTAACTCAAATCCTTCCTAATCCCGCTTTTTTTTGCGGTTTTTCGCATTTTTGGCAAACGGAAAATAAATACAAATGGTTAATATATAACCATTTGCATCCTATCGCTCCTTTCCTGTTTTTATAGCTTTAAATCGTTTTACGGATCATAGAACCCGTATCATCGAAATGGCGAAATACGATTCTACGATTTTTGGGGAAGCGCGTTCCGAAACCGCAGATCGTCGCTCCGGCCGAACGGAAAGAATCACCCGCAACGAAAGCTCTGCCGATTTCCTTTTGGCCGTTTCACAGCCCGTCCGACAAACGTTTTACCTGCAAAGCGGCAATCGCCTCGGCTCGCGCGATCGTCCGTCGGGAACTCCGTCGTCTCCGGCAAACGGCCGAGCGGGCTTCGTCCCGTTCGGTCTGGGACCTAAAAGCGGGATTATCGGGAGTTTTCCCGCTGCCCGGATGCTCCGGCCGGTTTGCTCGCACCCCTATTCGAACCACGGCAACGGACCGTTCTTCCTCCGACTCGTCCGGCTGCAGTCGCTTACCGCTTTCGGTCCGAACGACCGGCCACGAGCTCATACGATCGTCGGACGAGCCTTCTGATTTCGCTGTCGGGAACATCCCGGTCGAAACGGACGTTGATCCAATGCCGTTTGTTCATATGGTAGCCGGGCTCTATGCCCTCGTAGCGGTCCCGCAGATCGATCGCCTCGTCCGGGTCGCACTTCAGACAGCAGAAATCGAACTCGCGGATATGGACGAAACAGAACCATTTGTCCCGCACGCAGAACACGAGCAGTTCCCGGTCGTACTCCGAGGCCGCTTTGTCGAACGGCATCTTGTCGCATGCGCCCGGGAAAGAGAGGCAGTATGTCCTGAATTCTTCTATGTTCATTTCGGTAGCTCTGAAAGCGCTTGTCGGTCTGCGTTCTTGATGCGGGGCCCTTCACGCCGTTCGTTGCGAACGAATTTCTCCGGAGCGGGAAACGCTTCCGGGAACTTGCCGAAGCGTACCGGCCCGCGGGGAAGCAGGGATCAGGATACTTTACCGTTCTCCGTCAGAACGTGGCGGTCGCCCGGAGGTTGGCTCCGCCCTCGGCCCGGAAGCAGGAGTTGTCGGCTCCGACGTTCGACCGGACGATATGGTACTCGAACGATCCGTAGAGCAGGTTGTCGGGATCGAGCACGAAATACTCGTAGTTGAAGTCGTAAGGCACTTGTCCGCTGTTCACCTCGATGCCGACCTGCTCGATGCGGAAGAAAGAGGCCCCGCGCGTGTGGCCCGCGAAATCCGTGTCGAGCGACGTCAGGATGTTCTTGCAATTCTGGGCGTGGATGCGGCCGAACCAGCAGGAGTGATCCATCTTGGAAAAGACAAAGGCATTCTCGCAGTCCCATGCCGACAGGTCGTTGCCGTTCATGTGCTCCGAGAAGACGAATCCGTAACGGAACGCGCTCTTGACGTATACGTTCCTCAGTCCTTGCTCGGGGTTGCACCACAGCCGGGGACCGATGAAGCCGGCCGAATAATGACCGTCTTTCGACGGAGCCGTCAGGGCGGTGTTGCGGACCGACGAGTAAATCAGTACGTTATCGGTGTACACGGTAGCCGCGTAAGCCATGTTGATACCCGACAGATAGGGGTATTTTCCTTCCTCGGCCTTCGCCTGAAAGGCCAGATCCTCGATGCGGATCACGGCCTGGTTGAGGCTGTACAGGTTCGATCCCGTTCCGGCCGCCAGAATGCAGGCGGGCGTGGCCGCCGGATCGGTCTGAGGTTCTCCCAGCACGTCGGAGAACAGCACCGTCCCGTTGTCCCACACCTCCGAACGGTCTTCGCCCGTATGGTTGGCGTACGAACAGGGCGTGACGACGCAGGTTTCGCCCCGCAGGCGGATCATCACGTAATCCCGCTTGCCCGGGCTTTTCTTGGGCTTGACGATCAGGTGCGCCTTGACCCGATAGTTCTCCTGCATCGTGGCCAGGCGGTAGCGGCCGTTGGGGAAGTAGACCGTACCGCCGCCGTGATCGATCGCATGGTCGAGCGCCGACTGGATCGCTTTCGTGTCGTCCGCCTTACCGTCGCCTTTGGCGCCGAAGTCGCGGACGTTGTACACCGACTCGCAGGAAGCTCCGCTTGCAGCGGCAGGCTGCGACATCCGTTTCTGCCCGTAGCAGACCGTGCCGAGCAGCAGGGCGAGCGCAGCGGCGCAAATAGTCGTTTTCATAGCTTTCGTTTTACGGGTTCGGGCCCCTCCGGCTTCGCCGGGCCGTTCCGACGGGTTCGGACGAGCACGAGGGGCGCTTGCTCCGCACGCGGGGAACGCATGCGGTTGCGGGAGTAAAAATAGCAAGAATGATCGGATTCGGCAACCCGTAAGGTAAAAACGTTTCACATAGCGGTCAGAAAACCGGAACGCCGCGCATGGTTCATGTCCGCAGCTCGGCCGGCGGCTCGGCTTTTCGGAAGAGCCGGTCTCCGCCGCTCTTGTCCGTCAGGGAAAAAATCCTATATTTGCATGGAGGCCGGCGGAGATTCCCGTTCCGCGGGAAAACCGAGCCCGGAAGGTTGCCGACGGATACGGTCCGCCTCGGCGGTCTCTGCTGTCCCGCCCGAGCATAGCTAACCCGAACTTATGGAGACTACGACGAAGGAACACTTAGGCTGGATCGACCTGCTGCGCGTGCTGGCCTGCTTTCTGGTCGTGCTTTCGCACTGCTGCGACCCGTTCGTCGCGCAGTTCGACGCCGACCGCAGCGCATTTCTCACGGGCATGTTCACGGGGAGCACGGTCCGGTGCTGCGTGCCGCTTTTCGTCATGATGACCGGCGTGCTGCTGTTGCCCGTGCAGACCGGCATGTCCGCTTTCTACCGCAAGCGGATCGGGAGAATCGCACTTCCGCTGGTGTTCTGGTCGCTGGCGCTGCCCGCGCTCTACTGCGTTTATCTGAACTGCGGCGGAACGACGTCGAATCCTCAGGTCGTGATGGAGGATCATACGCTGCGGGCCACGCTGACCAAGCTCTATACGTTCGTTTTCAATTTCAACTATGACACCACGCCGCTCTGGTATCTTTACATGCTGGTCGGACTGTACCTGATCATGCCGATTCTGAGCGTCTGGCTGCAACAAGCCTCCCGCCGCGACCTGAAGTTCGCGCTGTGGCTGTGGGGCGCAACGCTCGTACTTCCGTACATAGGCATGGCGGCGCCCATGCTCGGCTATGCGGGCAATTACGGAAATCCGGGGATTCTGGGCGTCTGCGACTGGAATCCCTACGGCACGTTCTACTATGTGTCGGGATTCGCCGGCTATCTGGTGCTGGCCTATTATCTGGTCAAATACCCTCCTGCATGGAGCTGGCGGCGCACGCTCGCGCTCGGCATCCCGATGTTCGCGGCCGGCTATGCGGTCACGGCATTCGGCTATCTGGCCATGCAGAGCCGCTTTCCGGGCAACTACGCCTACCTCGAGATCGTTTGGTACTTTACGGGCATCAACGTCTTTCTGATGACGTTCCCGGTCTTTCTCGTCGTGCGGAAACTGCGGCTGAAACCACGCCGATGGCTCGCGCGTCTGGCATCGCTGACCTTCGGCATCTATTTGTGTCATTTCATTTTCGTGCAGATCGGTTACGACTTGATCGGAACGATCGGTTCGCTTCCGGTGCTCGCGCGCATCGTGCTGACGGCCTGCTGCGCTTTCGCGGTCAGCGCGGCGCTGGTGTGGCTCATGAGCCGTTGGAAACGGACATGGAAACTGGTCCGGTAGCGGACGGGGGACAGGTTCCCCTGTTCTGCGCCGAACCTTGTTTTGAAACACGGGGACCCCGCGGCAGCGGGAGCGCCTTTCCGGGATGAAAGCGATCGTCGCGTCTCGGCCCGGCGGTCCGCAGCGCGACTTGCGGCATGCTTGCCGGCCGGCTCGTTTTTTCCTTTGTCTTTCAGGAACGGATTTGTATCGTGCCAGGTAGCGGAATCGTCGGCGTACGCGGCTGTATCCGACCGGGGCGGACAACGCCGGTCTGCCCATGTCCGCTCCGTATACAATAATAACGGTTCTCGCTATGCTATGGACACAGGGAAAAATGTTTGCGATCTCGTGCGGGCGGAACCGGTGCGCGGGAATCGCCTCGTGTCGGACCGTACCGTGCTTCCGCGCGAGTCTGTCGGGGCAGGAGTCTCAGCGGGTCAGAATCTCCGGGCCGTTTTCGGTCATCACGAACGTGTGCTCCCATTGGGCCGAAGGCAGCCCGTCGTCGGTCAGGACCGTCCAGCCGTCGGCCTCGTCGATGAAGATGCTGCGCGAGCCCATGTTGATCATCGGTTCGATCGTGAATACCATGCCGGGCACCAGCACCATGCCCGTGCCGCGCCGGCCGAAATGCTCTATGTCCGGCTCCTCGTGAAACGCCAGCCCGACTCCGTGTCCGCACAGCTCGCGGACGACCGAATAGCCGTTCCGTTCGGCGTGGCGTTGGATCGCATGGCCTATGTCGCCGACGAAGCCGAACGGCCGGGCGGCCTCCATACCGATACGGAGGCATTCGCGCGTCACCTCGACCAGTCTCCGCCGCTCGGGCGAGACGTTGCCGATCAGAAACATGCGCGAGGCGTCGGAATAGTATCCGTCGAGAATCGTCGATACGTCGACGTTGACGATGTCGCCGTCGCGGAGAATCTCCCGCTCGCTCGGGATGCCGTGGCAGACCACGTCGTTCACGGACGTGCAGACGCTTTTGGGGAAGCCCTCGTAGTTCAGCGGAGCCGGGATCGCTCCGTGCGAAGTCGTGTAGTCGTAGACGACCCGGTCGATCTCGGCGGTCGATACGCCCGGGCCGATCATCGCGGCCACGCAGTCGAGAACGCCCGTATTGATTGCTCCGCTGCGGCGGATGCCCTCGATCTGCTCGGGCGTCTTGACGAGCTCCCGGCCGGGAACGAGACAGCCCCGACGGGCCATTTCGAGGACCCTGCGGTCCAGTTCGGTCGGCTGCCCGTCGACCTTCCAGCGGCAGCCGTGTTTTCTGTCGGACATCGTTTCGCTGTTTTCGTCGTTGCGGCGGCATGCCCGGGCCTCGCTCGCGGAACCGTGTTTCCCGTTTTGCGAAGGCAGGCCGTCACGATCCAAAAGTACGGATTTTTCCGTTGCGACGGTTGCCGCCCGGCAGTATTCCGTTCATCCGTTGCGGCAATCGCAATCCGCTTTCCCGCGGCGCGGGCCGAAGCGTTTTCCGTCCGTCGTGCACGGTTCGGCGGCCCGCCCGGAATTTCCGGGGGGCCGGGGCGTCAGATCAGTCCGAAATGCCGGAGCGCCCGGCCCACTCCATCCTCGTCGACGCTCGCGGTCACGTAGTCGGCCGCCGCCTGTACTTCCTCGGCCGCATTGCCCATGGCGACTCCGATGCCCGCATGGCGCAGCATCTCGATGTCGTTCTGGCCGTCGCCGAAAGCCATCGTTTCGTCCGGCGCGATGCCGAACGAGCGGCAGATCGCGTCGATACCGACGCTCTTGCTCCCGCCCTCGGGCACGACATCCATGAAATAGGGATTCCAGCGCGTCGACCGGCAGCGGGGCAGCCGCTCCATCAGCCACGGCTCGCGCTCGGGGCCGATGAACGGCATGAGCTGGAAGATATCGGTACGCAAGGCCCGGGACGGGCTCTCGACGGGCGGATCGCCGAAGTTGAGCAGTCGCTGCGCGGCCCGGAAATTGTCGTCGGCGCAGTTGATGTACATCCGGTCCTCCTCGATGAACAGGCACGGAAAAGGCTCCCTTTCGATCAGTCCGACCGCCGTGCGGATGTCGTTCGGATCGATGCTGCGGCGATAGATCACGCCCCGCGCGTCGTAGCAATACTGCCCGTTGAGCGTCACGTAGCCGTCGAAGGCGAGGTCCCCCAGATTGTTCAGGTCGCAGCGGTGGCGGCCGGTGGCTATGAAGAGCAGCAGGCCCCGGCGCCGGGCCTCGGCCAGCGCGTTTCGGGTCGGCTCGCCGACCCGGTGAGTCTCGAAGCTGACCAGCGTTCCGTCGATATCCAGAAAAAGAGCTTTGATCATTCGGTCGTTTTCGTAATAGTTACAGCGCAGGGATTGCCCGGCAAAGATAAAGAAATTAATTTTGCCGTCGCTGCAGGAAGGCACTTCGCCCGACCTGACGGCCGGAATGCAGAAAACGAACTTTCACACCCATACGGCCCGTTGCGGACACGCATCGGGAGAAGACGAGCAGTACGTGCGGAGCGCGATCCGGGGAGGCTATCGCGTGCTCGGCTTTTCGGATCATACGCCTTGGAGTTATGCCTCGGACTTCGTCTCGCCGATTAGGATGCCGCTCGACGCGCTTCCCGATTACGTGCGGAGCGTCCGCTCGCTCCAGAGGCGCTATGCAGGGCGGATCGAATTGCGCCTCGGGCTGGAATGCGAGTATTTCGAGGACTACATGCCCTGGTTGCGCGACACGATCCGCGAGTACCGCCTCGACTACGTCATTTTCGGGAATCATTTCTACCGGACCGATGAGCGCTATCCCTATTTCGGCTCGGACACCCGTTCCGCCGAAATGCTCGATCTGTATGCGGAAAGCGCGATCCGGGGCATGGAAACCGGCTTGTACGCCTATCTGGCGCACCCCGACCTGTTCATGCGCAGCTACGGGCGATTCGACGGGCACTGCGCCCGCATCAGCCGCGAGATATGCCGCCGGGCCTCGCGGCTCCATATGCCGCTCGAGTACAACGTTTCGATGATCGCTTACAACGAGGCGCACGGCGTGGCCGGAGTTCCGCACCCGGATTTTTGGCGGATTGCGGCCGACGAGGGATGCACGGCGATCGTCGGCATCGATGCCCACGACCACCGTGTGCTCGAAAGCGGTCTCTATTACGACCGGGCCGTTCGGGAGCTCGCGGCGCTCGGCATTCCGGTGATCGATACGATCCCCTTTTTCGAGTATTAGCCCCGGGCAAACGGCCCCTGTGACAAGGAGCTTCTCCGGTCCGACCGGAATGCCGCCGCAGACTGTCATGTCAGACGAACAGCGCGCGGATGACGTAGAATCCGATCGCGAGCGACACGGCCAGCTTCATCCCGGTACCGAGAATGAAGGCGGCGAACGAACTGACTGCGACCCTGAGCGCCTTGAGCTTGTCGCTGCCGTCATGGATCAGTTCGCCGACGAAGGCGCCGACGAAAGCGCCGATGATCAGTCCGGCCGGCGGAAAGAATACCATGCCGACGATCAACCCTACGAGCGAGCCTCGGGCCGCCTGTTTCGAGCCGCCGAACCGACGCGCCAGCCAAGCCGGCAACAGGTAGTCGAGCACCGTGACCGCAAGCGTCGCGAGCCCCCAGATCGTCAGGAAGCGGCTGTCGAACTCCGCCGCTCCGCTCCAGCGCATCAGCAGCAATGCGACGAAGCTCAGCGGAGGGCCGGGCAGAACCGGCAGAATACAGCCCGCTATGCCGACCAGAACGCACAGTACGGCCAGTACGATCAGCAGGACGCTCATGGCTTCGAGGATTTATGCCGGCGGTTCCCGGCCGCGCGGTCCGGAGTCCGGTCGATGAACAGAATACCGTTCAGATGATCGATCTCGTGTTGGAATACGACGGCCGTGAATCCCGATACGTATTCCCGCCGGCGCTTTCCGCTCTGCCCGTCCCGGTAGCGCAGCACGACCCGTTCCCGGCGCACGGCCGTGTCGATCTTCCCGGGAATCGACAGGCATCCTTCGGGACTCCGGACCGTTTCGCCCGCATACCGCACGATGCGGGGATTGACGTAGAACTCGAACGGCTCGCCCTCCCGGTCGAAGCGCTGCACGGCGATGAGACGTCGCGATATGCCTACCTGAGGCGCTGCGATCCCGACGCCCGGGTCGGCCGGGTCGATCACCGTACAAAGCATGCGTTGCTTCAGGCGGGCATACAGCGGATCGCCGAACCATGCGCGGCCTATCCGCCCGCTTCGGCCGCGCAGCCGAAGCGAGTCGCCGCCATCGGTCGTTTTGAGCACGCGCATCGCGCCTTCGCCCGGCTCCGCGCCGATCGTTGCGGCCTCCGACGCCGAGAACCGGCCGACCGAGGCGCACGACGGAAGCGCGAGCCATACCGAGGCGAAAACGAGCGTTCGCAGGAGTTTCATCTGTCGTTCGGTCTTTTCCTGCAAAGCTACGTTTTTTTATTCACTGCGACAACGCATCGCCACGAACTTCGGACAGCCGAAAAGGATATGGGCGGCCGTACCGGAAGACCGGCCGCGCGCCGATTGTTCATACGAACGGCCAATTGCCGGAAGTCCGGCCCGTCGCACGGGCCGTGCGCGCAGCTGCGACAGACGGGCGAATCTTCGGCCGGGTATTGCGGGTTTGCGTTTAATTTCTTAAATTTAAAGCACCTTGTACTGCCTGAAATCTTAAAAAGTTCAACCTAAAACAGCTTATCGAATTATGAAGACGTACACGACACACGACATCAAGAACGTGGTCCTGCTCGGCGCCTCGGGCTCGGGCAAGACCACGCTGGCCGAGGCGATGGCTTTCGACGGAGGGGTGATCGACCGGCGCGGAAGCGTCGAAAACGACAACACGCTCTCGGATTACACCGATGTGGAGCACCTTTATAAACGCTCGATCTATCCGACGATCCTGTTCGCCGAGTACATGGGGCGCAAGCTGAACATCATCGACACGCCGGGCTCGGACGACTTCTGCGGCGGACTGTTCTCGGCGTTCCGGGTGGCCGACGTGGGCGTGATGCTCCTCAACGCCCAGAACGGGTTCGAGGTCGGAACGGAAATTCAGGCGCGCTATGCCCGGCGGCACGAGAAGCCGATCATCGCGGTCATCAACCAGCTCGACCATGAAAAGGCGTCGTGGGAGGGAACGCTCGATTCGCTGAAGGCGGCCTCGCAGGTCACGCCGGTCGTCGTGCAGTATCCGGTCAATCCGGGGCCCGGCTTCGACGCGTTCGTCGACGTGCTGCTGATGAAAATGTATCGTTTCAAGGGCGATACCGGCGTACGCGAGGAGCTCGAAATCCCCGAGTCGGAAATGGAACGGGCCGCCGAGCTGAACCGCATCCTGACCGAGGCGGCCGCCGAGAACGACGAGGCGCTGATGGAGCTCTATTTCGACAAGGGCGTACTGACGCAGGACGAGCTGCGCTCGGGTCTGAAGCTGGGACTCGCCAAGCGCGACCTGATCCCGGTGTTCTGCGCTTCGGGCAAGCGCGACATAGGGGCCAAGCGGCTGATGGAATTCATCATCAACGTAGCGCCCGGTCCGATCAAGGCGCCCGCTTTCAAGACGACGGACGGGCGCGAGATCGCGGCCGACAGCTCGGCTCCGACCTCGCTGTTCGTCTTCAAGAGCGCCGTCGAACCGCATTTGGGCGAAATGACGTTCTTTCGCGTCGTGTCGGGGAAGGTGACCGAAGGCATGGAGCTGGTCAACTCGAAGACGGGCAACAAGGAAAAAATATCGCAACTGTTCGCCGTGGCGGGCAAGAACCGCGTCAAAGTGACCGAAATGGAAGCGGGCGACATCGGCTGCACGGTCAAACTGAAAGGGACCAAGACGAACCAGACGCTCTGCTCGCCGGGCGCCGACATCCGGATCGAGCCGATCCGATTCCCCGAACCTCGCTACCGGGCCGCCGTGCGCCCGCTCAAGACCGGCGAGGACGAGAAGCTCGGCGAGCTGCTGAACCGGGCGCACTTCGAGGACCCGACGATTCTGGTCGAATACTCCAAGGAGCTCAAGCAGACGATCGTGCAGGGACAGGGAGAGCATCATCTGAATATCCTGAAGTGGCAGCTTGCGAACCAGAATAAGATGGAGGTCGAATTTTTCGCTCCGAAGATCCCCTACCGGGAAACGATCACGAAAGTGGCTGCGGCCGACTACCGGCACAAGAAACAGTCGGGCGGCGCCGGACAGTTCGGTGAGGTGCACATGATCATCGAGCCCTACTACGACAACATGCCCGAACCCAAGAACTACAAGATCGACGGCCGCGAGCTGGTGCTCAACATCAAGAGCAAAGAAGAGGTCGATCTGCCGTGGGGCGGCAAGCTGATGTTTTACAGCGCGATCGTCGGCGGAGCGATCGACGCCCGCTTCCTGCCCGCGATTCTGAAAGGAATCATGGAGAAAATGGAGGAGGGACCGCTCACGGGCTCCTATGCCCGCGACATCCGCGTGGTCGTCTACGACGGCAAGATGCATCCGGTCGACTCGAACGAGCTGTCGTTCAAGCTGGCGGGCCGCAACGCATTCAAGGAAGCCTTCAAGAAGGCCGGGCCGAAAATCATGGAGCCGATCTACTCGGTCGAGGTACTCGTGCCTTCGGACCGCATGGGCGACGTGATGAGCGACCTGCAGAATCGCCGGGCCATGATCGAGGGCATGAGCAGCGACAAGGGATTCGAGCGGCTGGTGGCCCGCGTTCCGCTCGCGGAGATGTACCGCTACTCGACGACGCTCAGCTCGCTGACCAACGGCCGCGCGACCTATTCGATGAAATTCGCCTCGTACGAACAGGTGCCTTCCGACGTGCAGGAAAAGTTGCTCAAGGCATACGCCGATACGGATAAGGACGACTAACCTTTCCGGTCGATTCGGCCGAACGGGCGGCTCCGCGTTTTCGGGGAGCCGCCCGTCTTTTATGACCGGAGCGAACGGAACGAAAAACGGCGGGCGCAAAGCTCCGGAACGTATGCGGACCGTGTACCGGTCGGACAGAGAAACCGTCCTGCCCCGAAGAAGTCTTCTCTCCCTATGCCGAATTTGCGTTGGTTTATGCGGTTTTTTCTATAATATTTTCCATAAATATCCTCTTTTTACATGTACTGTTTTTATTATCAGTTGTTTATAAATAGGCTGTTTGCTTTTTGCAAAACTCGTTATCCTCTCCTGCCCGTTATAGTTTTTAACCAACGTTTAAAACGTCATTATGTATTATATTTACAGCGATTTCTCCTTGAAATCTGTTTGAAAAACAACGTAATGAACGGATGAAAAGAACGGTCCTGCTGGCGCTGCTATGTGCAGCGACGGCATTTGCAGCCCCTGCGGCCTCGCTTGTCGAAGGACGCATCTACCTCAAGAACGGCACGGTCGTCGAATGCACGGGCAACGACCGGATAAAGCTGCCGAAGAAATCGGGTCCGCTGAAACTGTTCCGTGACGCTTTCCGCAGGACGAAGACGAAAGAGGTCTTCCGGGCCGATTCGGTCGATTCGGTCGTCTGCTGGCATCCGAAAACGCCGGAATATCTTCGCAAATTCATCCCCGCCGCCGATCCGGGCTGGATGTGGGTTTATCTTGAAACGCCCTATATCAGGGTTTGCGTCTGGTCGAAGAAAGGTTACGGCATCGACACCGACGGAGGTATCCGGATATGGCAAAAACAGCGGACTTTCAGTCAGTCCCGCACGGCATACTTCCTGCAAAAGCACGGCGGGGACGGATTCCGGGACGTGGGCGGCGCCAACCGTAACTCGAAGGACGCCTTTCGCGAGCGTGTCGCCCGCTATGTCGACGACGATCCCGCACTGGCGGAGCGTATCCGGCATTCGAACGCCAGCCGTAGCAAGACCGTGCTGATGTTGCAAGACTACAATCCGACGAAACGATAACCTTAAAAACAATCGATGTATGAAACGAACGATTCTTTTCGTAGTGACCGCGTTCATTGCCTTCGGCACCGTTTTCCGGGCGGAGGCGAAGAAACCCGAGGATCAGGAGTTCCGCCGCGTGATCGTTACGCTCAAATCCGGCGAGAAAGTCGAAGGATACCTCAAAAGCGGCTGGCACGCCGATGGCGCTCTTCTGAAAAAAGAGAACTATTCGTTCAAAATCACCAAAACGCCCGATGACAAAGAGTCGGTCAAGTATACGGCCGACGAGGTAACATGCATCGACTATGCGGAAAAAACCGAGGAAAATCCCGACGGGATCCATTGGGATGCGCTCGACATCGCTTCGCCCTCCATCGGTAATCGCTATAATACGATCCGACGGCTGGTTTGTCTGGACAAAGTCGGGAAGAACGCTACGACCTACTGGTGGAAGATCTGGACAACGGAACGGGTGGGCAATATCAACCGCCGGATATTGAAAACCGTTCACGGCGTCCGGTTCCACGACGATCCCGATAAGGTAGTTTACACCTACATGCTGGTGAACACGATGTTGATGGACAAGCTGCATCCCGGGCTGCATGAGTTCTGCAAGAAATGGTTCAAAGGCCCCGAAGGAAAAGTCCGTAAGAAGGAGGCTAAGGAGAACGACGCGTGGATACTCGACATGTACGACGCCTACCTCGAACGGCAAGCGGTCCAGTAAGTCGACCCGTAATTTCCGGAATAAGCGCCGAGGAGATCGCCCGTCCCGAGTTCTGGAACGAAAGGGATCTCGCAACGAAAACCGGTCTGTACGACATGCCTTTCGTCAAGGGGAAGGGTGAAAAACGACAATATCGGGGAATCCTGTGAGGGATTCCCCGATATCGGCTTTGTTTCGCGGTCATGCGGACTTTTCTTACGAAGCGTCGGCGACACGTTACGCAGACTCTCCTCCGGAACGGGCCCGCACGCCCGGTCCGGCTATTTCTCGACGGCGATCCGGTAGACGCCCGAGCCGACATGCAGTTCGATACGTCCGTCCGCACCGTTCTTTACTGTAATATCCTTGCGGCCCGATACGGGCTTGCCGTTCTCGGTGATTTTCGCCGGATCGGTCGCGGGCAGGCAAATACGGGCCGTAGCGTTGGCGGGTATTTCGATCGTCTGCACGAACTCGTCCGGCGCGTCCTTCCACTCGCTGCGGATCAGTCCGTAAGGCGAACGGAACGATACGCGGGCATCGCGCAGATCGCCTACGATCTGGGGATCGATCACGATCCGCTTGTAGGCCGTCGAGCCGGACTCCTGCGAGATGCCTCCGATGCCGCTGAACAGCCACGAGTAGAGATGGCCGAGCATGCAGTGGTTGTGCGACAGGTAATCGCGGCTCTGCCAAGACTCGGCCAGCGCCGTCTCGCCCATAGCGATCTGGTAGCCGTAGCCCGGCACGTCGTAACGGCTGTTCATGTCGAACAGTACGTCCGAAGCGCCGCGATCCTGCAACGTCTGCACGACGTAGCGGTAGCCGATGTCGCCTGCCGTCACGGCATTGCCGCGGCCGTGGATGTCGTCGATCAGGTTTTTCAGCACGACCTCCTCGTACTGGGGTTCCGCGAGTCCCATGTAGAGCGCCATCGCGTTGGCCGCTTGGCTGTTGCGGTCGTACTTGAGCGTCCGGCGGTCGAAAAAGCGCTCGTTGAACGCCTTTTTCACCTCGGCGGCCAGCGATTCGTAACGCTCGGCGTCGGCCGTTTTGCCCAAATGCTCGGCGATCCGCCGCATCGTGCAGATATCGTAATAATAGATCGCCGTCGCGCTGACGCCGTTCGACGTCAGCTGCGAATGGGCCGGCTCGGCGGGACCTATGTCGCACCAGTCGCCCAGTCCGTAGGCCACGATATGTCCGTCGGCCTTCGACGACAGGTAATCGATGTAGTCCGCCATCCGGTCGTAGTTCTCGCGCATCGGCCGGTCGTCTCCGTACCAGCGGTAGAGGTAGTAGGGCAGCAGGATGAAAGCGCTGCCCCATTCCGGCGTGTCGAGGAATCCTTCGGCGAAGACGGTGTACTGCGGCGCGATGGTCGGAATCATTCCGTCCTCGTGCTGGGCCGTCGCCATGTCGCCGACGATTTTCGGATAAGCCCGCGAGATATCGTAGCCGTATTGGATCGACGGGCCGATCAGATGCGACTGCTCGAGCCAGCCGAGTTTCTCGCGGTGGGGACAGTCGGTGAATACGCTGGAAAAGTTGCTGCGGATAGCCCAGTCGATCAACGTGTAGATTTGATTGAAAAGCGGGTTGGAGCACTCGAACGTGCCGACCTGCTCGGCCGAGTTGGTCGTGTGCAGCCCGGTCAGCTCGACGATCTCGGGCAGGCCGTTCGGATTGGGCTCGCCCTCGGGCACCGCACCCTCGACTTCCACGTAGCGGAAACCGTAGTAGGTGAACTGCGGCTGCCAGCTTTCGACGCTGCCGTCGCCGCGCGTCGTGTAGCTGAAGAACACCGGTCCGCCCGACGAACGCTGGTTGACCGTGCTGTCGGGGCGGCAGAGCTCGCCGGGCAACATCCTCACGGTATGCCGGTCCGAAGCGCGCACGCTCAGGCGGACGATGCCCGAGGCGTTCTGCCCCAGATCGTACAGGTAGTTGCCTTTCGAGTTGCGATATTTGCGGACGGTCGGAACCCGCTGGCGGATCTTGATCGGCGTCGTGCGCTGCGAGCGCAGCGGGGAGTCGAACCGCGTGAGCACGGCGGCGCTCCACGAACTGTCGTCGAAGTCCGGCGAGGTCCAGCCGGCCTGCGCAAGGCCCGCATCGTAATCCTCGCCTCCGTAAATGCTCGAGAACGTGACCGGCCCCGGCGCCGCCTTCCACGAGTCGTCCGAGACGACCGTCTGTCGCGTGCCGTCTTCGTACTCGATCTGCAGCTTGAAGATCATCTTCGGCGCTCCGTACGATCCGGCGAACTTGCTGTACCGCTCGCGCGGGATGTTGAAAAATCCGTTGCCGAGCATCGCGCCGACCGCGTTGGCGCCCTGCCGAAGCCGGTCGCTCACGTCGAACGAAACGTATTGCACCTCCTTATCGAACTTGGTCCAGGCCGGATCGAGGAAGTGGTCGCCCGTCTTCTCGCCGTTGAGAAACAGTTCGAACTGGCCCAGTCCGCAGACATAGGCCGTCGCCCGCCGCACGGGCTTGTCGACCGTGAACTCGCGGCGCAGCAGCGGCAGCTTGTTCCGCCCGAACGGCTTGTTGCCCAGGATCGGGTTGTCGGGACCCGTGTCGAACGTGCCGTTGATGACGATCAGCGAGTCGACGTCCTCCTCGAGCGCGATCCACCGCGCCCCGGACCAGTCTTCGCGGTCGGGCAGCCCCATCGTGAAACGCTGCGCCGGACTCCACGCCGACGGCTTGCCGTCCGGTCCCCAGACGCGGACGCTCCAATAATAGGTTTCGGCCGCTTCCAGAGGCTGCCCGTCATACGGTATCAGCAACGACTGTTCGCCGGGAACCTTGCCGCTGTCCCACATCGTAGCACGGCCGGCAGCGGCGTCCTTTTCCGTTCCGGCCACGACGATGCGGTAGGCGGTCTGCCGGCATCCGCGTTCGGGCGATACCAGTTGCCAACTGAAACGGGGCGACGGAGTTTCGATTCCGACCGGATCGGTCTCCTGCTCGCACTTGAGCGAGCCGAAGCCGGGGCCGGTCTGCGCCGCGAGCGGCGCGCAGGTTATTGCCATGAGCGTCAGCCACAGGGATGTCCGACGCGCAAAGGTCGTTTTTTTCATCGTTTCGGTTTGTTAGTCCGGGGATAAAAATAGTTTTTTTAGGCGGGATTTCCAACCGCCGGGACAACGGCTGCGACAGGCCGGACTGCCGGTGCGGGGCAATCCTTTGTCCTTATCGTCTCCCGGACGGTCCTGACAAAACATCAGGCTCCGCACGTTGAGATCGGGAATCCGCACGACGCAGCCTGATTTTTCCGAGTACGGCGCCGGGAATGCCGCCCACGCATCGAAAAGCTGAAATATATCATGTCTTTCCCGTTACGGATTGTATTTTTCGTATATTCAAATGAAAATAGCAATCAGACGAAATGGAAATCAGGCGATACAAGTCCGTAGATTTAAGGCAGATATCCCGGTTGTTCTATGAAACGGTCCACGCCGTGAACATAAAGGATTATACCAAAGAACAGGTAAATGCGTGGGCGACGGGTCGTATCGACTTGAAGGAATGGGACGCCTCGTTTCAGAGACATATTGCCTACGTCGTTACGGGAAACGATTTGGTCGTAGGTTTCGGAGATATCGATAGAACCGGATATCTGGACAAACTGTTTGTCCATAAGGATTTTCAAGGCCGAGGCATAGCAACCGCAATATGTGACCGGCTCGAAAACGAAGCCGAAGTGGAATGCATCCGCGTTCACGCTTCGATTACGGCAAAATCTTTTTTCGAAAGGCGCGGCTACCGAGTCGTCAAGCGACAGGAGGTCGAAAGACAAGGCGTACTTTTAACGAATTATATCATGGAAAAGTATTTGGCTCTCCCGTAACTCGGTCGCATACGAATTCCCCGCGCTGTCTTCCGCCGGTAGTTCGTTATGCTTCCGCCGGGCCGATCGCTGTCGAAACCCCGGTCGTTCGAGAATCCTGCGGTTTCGGGGGGGGGGTGTACGGGATTTATTACCGGTTTGAGGTCACGAATACTTTGTTTCGGCTAAGGCGATAGCAATCTTATGTATATCGATGTATTCGATTGATATACTGACAAATGAACCTGATGAAAGATGGAAATGCCGTGCCTATGTCGTGTCTGCTAAAAACGAACGCTCGACTTATGAAAGGCCAAGCGTTTGAAATGTTGCTTTGTATCCCCCGACAGTTCCGACGCAGGTGAGTTCGCCGTCTTTGAATCTTGCATATTTTACAGTAAATCAATCATATGTAAATTTTATCCATGCGCGACCATTGCCGTCCGACGCATGGAAATGACCGATTCGTTTTACGTTGCAACAACTAATAGTTTATATGATGAACAGTGTGAAAGCCGTCTTTCGACAAGACAAAACGAATTGCCGAGGCTTCCGTGTATCTCCGTAATTACCGTAAATCGATCTACAAAGGTATTCCCGGCTAGCGGTCTCGCCCGACGATTGGGACGATAAAACGGAAAAAGTCGAACGGATCGGTAATTATCGAACATGGAGATGCTGGATAATCGTCATAACGTTTACGAATGAAAGATAAGATAGTAAGAATGGGGTTATCTTATTGATTGTCATAGCTAAAAAACATATTATTTTAATCAAGGCAAAGAATGATGATTTTCATGGCAGGACCAATAATTCGATGTCAAGCTGATATTGAAAGGACCGAATTCGATCTTGACAACGATGAGAAAGAAAAAACAAACCGGACCTTATCCTTATCTGTTATGAATCAATATACTCAAGTGTTTTCTCTGTTCGTAGATCCGCTCATGACAGTGCCGATCTGCGGATTGTCGTATTCCACGGACCTTATATGATTTTTATTGTCAAATGTTCGGCCGGTATGAGTCTTGCAATATTTTGATTTTCAAGAATTGATAGAGTTCGCAAACGGATGGTGTAATGAATGAAGGGATGTGCCGTCCTTATTCAGTCCTATGCGTTTTTTAAAATATTCGCGAGTCTCCATATCCGTACAATAAATATAACACCCCTTCATGCCTCTTGTCATAAGAGTCTTATAGGTATTTTTAATAATCGCTCTCAGAGTTCTTTTTGCAGATTCTTTGTCCTCCATCATGAGCTTTTTCCACCCGAAGATACTCCGGTCCATTGTTGACCGCGCAGCAGGATTAACTTGGACAACTCCGTTACGGACAATCAAATCATTGCCGATTATTACACCTATGTAATCTACTTCCAAACCCTGACATGTGTGAATACACCCTACTTCATTGATTGACGTAGGATCAATAATCCATTTTGATCCGTAAGTTTTAAGATTCCATTTCATTCGAAAATTATCTTCCGGAATGACAATATCGTATGCATTCGGATCTTTGTCGCTTACCCAATCCCAGCAATAACCTGCCACCAGTCTTGCTTTGTTGTTGATCTTGTTTTTTTCGAAAATGACATCGCGCAGTTCGGATGCAGAGTCATAAATTCGGAAATCGTAATCGGTCCCGCTAAGATCATAATTGGCTGTTTCACGTATACTAAGAACATTGTCAAGCCATGCCAGATATCCATCTGCACCATTACATCTGAATTGTGAACCTAATTCTCCTTCCGTTACTGTGCTTCCGCATTCCTGAGCGATACGACGAATGTTATCAATTGTACCGTAATCATCTATATGGACTCTCTGATCCTCGTCTATGAAAAATATGGAACATAATGAAGTTGAAATTATTTCCCGTATTTGATTATCCCCCTGTTTTAAGAAACCGGTCTTTTCTGTGAGCCTGTGAGCCTCATCTACGACAAGAGTCCTGATTGAGTTTTTAGGAGCATTTACGAACGAGCCGCTTCCGACGAATATTTTTTTCAAAGCTACAAGCGGCTGGTCACGGCATAGCATTTCAAAATAAACTTCACGAGGAGCACTCGTTTTGGTAACATATTGAGCCAGCTGTCCTCTTTGAATAAGATCAACAAGGAGGTTTATCGCTACGACTGATTTGCCCGTCCCCGCTCCAC
>ENA-ORUF01001158-ORUF01001158.1-human-gut-metagenome-genome-assembly--contig:-NODE-1158-length-30176-cov-3.795226_pt1 | contig 30176 bp, 40 predicted proteins | sample MGYA00242077_ERZ509203 | MGnify/ENA primary metagenome ERZ509203 (study PRJEB26280, sample SAMEA2338834) | human gut metagenome | biome: human gut; feature: human-associated habitat; material: faeces... | reverse complement strand
TTGGGCTAGATGGAACCGCTCTGCACCTTTCTTGCCGTCGTTGATGCAGACTTCCACCTGCACAGGTGGTCTTCGCGCATCCGCTGCATCGCTTTTCCCCTTCCGGGGGACTGTCAGCTGATGGGGATCCGCTGTCGGATATTCTGTTTACAAGGAGCACTTATCAACTGCCGGCTTCAGCAGTTGGGTTTCTGAAGGAGGCTAAAGTACCCTTCACTATTAAGCCGAGTTCAGAGGGGTGCTGAGAACCAAAAAAATTATTTTTTCATCATCTTTCGGAGTTCTTTCAAAATTTTATGTTTCCGTTTGTTGACCCCTTTCTGGGAAAGGCCAATCTGACGGGCATATTCCCGTTCTGAGAGATTTTCAAAATAAATTGCTTGACGCTTACCATCAAAATAGTAGCGGACTCTCGATATGGAATCGAGAGTCCGCTGTTTTGTAGGGAGAGGATCTTTTTTGGCAAATGCTTTTAGGAAATGAAAATATCGGGGGAATTTTGTGAGGAAGACGGGCAATTTCTTGGACCACGAAGTCCTCATATCTTATAGTCGCGCAGAGCGTGTTTCATGTGTAGTTCCATAGCAAGCTTGGCTCCGTCAGCATCTCTGTTTTGCAGAAACCGCATAATAAGTTGATGATCCAGCAAGCTGTCCTCGGACATGGTCTGCTGGACTTTGTTTTCCCGAAAGGATTGGATCAGGGCTTTGTGCAGCAGTTCCATCAGCTTGACGCTGAATTCGTTGTGTGTGGCCTGTACGATGGCGTTGTGGAACAGTTGGTTCCCCTCCAGATCCTCGTTCTTGGTGTAGCTGTGGTTGTCCACCTGTCTGCCCAGCGCAAGGATCTGTGCCAGTTCCTCGTCCGTTGCCCGCAAAGCCGCATAATAGGCCATCTGAGGCTCCAGCATCAGCCGCAGTTCGTAGAGGTCGCGCAGCTTTAGGTGCATATATTTCAGCGCGTCAAATCCAAAGTCCTCGCTTACGGGCGACTGTTTGGACACATAGGTTCCGCGGCCGATGTAAGTTTTCAGGATAGTTGAGAAATATAGGCCGGTCAAGGGGTTTGATATGAAATATCCCGGAAAAACACGGGAACTGGCCTAAAATCAAGGTATTCAAGCGGTAGAAGTGTGAAAAAGCAAGCAAGAAATTGTAGTTCTGTGAAAATGGGATTGCAATTTCTTTTTTTATTTTTTATCCTCACCAGGCCACCAGAGGGGCAGAGCGGGCCGGGGTTTTAAGCGGCCCTTTTAAGAGCGTTTAAGCGGGCAGGGCGGCAGACACGGCGAGAGGGTGAAAAGCCCGTCACGGCGGGGGCTTGCGGGATTTTAAGAACATAAAAAAGCGCACTGGGCGGCTTCTCCCCTGCTTGAAAGGTCTTTTTTTCGTTTGAAAGAGGGCTGCCCCCCGCAACCACCCGCGCAACAAAGGCCCGCAGGGGCGCAACCAGCAGGAAACCCGCTATTTTCAAAGGTTTCTGACAGGGGGGTGGTGTTTCACACTCCCCTAAATATTTGGAGGAAGTTGCGCCCCCCTCCCTCCATTTAAAAGATTTTTAAATGGTCTTTTGGAGCGGCGCACATCTAACGAAATTCGTGATTTTCTCACAAAGTAGTCACAGGCCGAAGGCAGCGTGGTAGGCTTGTCCCATGAAATACAAGGGTAATTCAAAAAGCAAAAAAATAAGAGGTTATTCCTGAGCCACAGCGCCGGATCGGTTTTTCTCCGGCCAGTGTAACACAGCGGGAGCCGTATCGTGAAGCAGCCGGAGAGCTTCCCGGCGCTGGGCGCTGTCTTTCAGCTTTAACGTGTGGCGAAGCTCCACCAGCACATCAAAAACGAGCTTTTGCTCCTCGTCGGACACCTCACGCACCGCCCGCTCCACGGTATCAAACAGGGTGGACAGGTTATCGCCGACCGCCAGGACAATTTCTGGTTCTTCCCACTTGTACGCAGGAGTCCGATCATCACTTTCTCCTAATAGGTACTCTTTGCTGACATTAAAGTATTGTGAAAGTAAGGTTAGTACGGCTGAACTTGGGGTTCGTTGTGCGTTTTCGTAATTTACAATTGCAGGCAGACTGACCCCCAAACTATCAGCCAATTGCTTCTGTGTAACCCCCTTCTCTTTTCGGAGAAATTTTAATCTTTTTACCAACCCTTCATTGTTTTCCATCATCTATACCCCCTAACAAAATGAGTATAGCAAAGAACCTATGCTCTGTAAAACAAAACTTGCGAATTTCGCTTGACATTATGCTATGTATAGGCTAAAATTCACTTGTAACCTATACATAGCATAATGAGTGAGGAGGTTCAAAGATGTTTATACCGAAAGTGAATGAGATTAAGCGCCGCCGCCTGGAGGCCGGGTACAACTGCCAGGAACTTTCCTTGCTGGCAGGGCTACCCAAAAACGCAATCTACCGCATCGAGCTGGATCAGTCCCGGTACACCTATCCCATCCGGGCCAGAGCCATCGCCAACGCCCTGCACTGCAAGGTTGAGGATATATTCACCATCACGGAAGGAGCATGAACATGAACGAGATGCAGGTATTCCAGAACAGCGAGTTCGGCGAGCTGGGTGTGCTGGAGATCGAGGGCAAGCCCTGGTTCCCTGCCACGGCGTGTGCCAAGATGCTGGGCTACGCTAACCCCTGGAAAGCAATCAATGATCACTGCAAAAAAGATGGCCTAACGAAATGTGAGGTCATCGACAACCTGGGCAGGACGCAGTCCGCGAAGTTCATCACGGAAGGCAACCTCTACCGTTTGATTGTCCACAGCAAGCTGCCCGGAGCCGAGCGGTTTGAGAAGTGGGTGTTTGATGAAGTCCTGCCCACGATTCGCCGGACGGGAGGATATGGGAACCAGAATGCCGTGATCGTAAAGCTGGCAGAGCAGATGACGCAGGTGGCCTCCGTTATGGCACAAGCCGCCGCAGCCATGACAGTGACAGCGGATAAATTGACCAGCTTGGTAGATCGCCTGAGTAGCAGCCCGACCCCTCCCGAGCGCAGGGCTGAGGAAGCCAAGGGCCTTTATTACGGCCCTGCGCGGTGTAAGCTGGAGACCTTCCCTGTTGAGATTGTGCGTCAGGTGGAGGGAATGATGGCGGAGATGCAGGAGCAGCAGAACCTGAATTTCAGCATGATTGCCCGGTTCTGCACCATCCATGGGCACACCATCAGCAGCCCGGCGGTGAAAACCTATTTTTTGAAGCATTTCAGCGAGGGGTAAAAAGCCGAAACCGCCAGATCCTGGCGGTCTGCAGGGAATGACCTCCCTGCACTGATGATGGCAGGTCAAGGCAGGTGATTAGAATGGCAATCGAACTGAGTACTGCGGAAGTAGCAAGCCTGAAAGGATGCAGCACCCAGTACATTCGGAGGCTGGCCAAAACAGAAGAACTAAAAGGGCACAAGTGCTTGAACGCTGACGGCTCACCTGGGTGGATGTTCCTTGTGGAGGAACTGCCTACAAGCCTGCAGGAGAAGTATTATAACCAGCTCCGCGCCAGCTTCCCGGAAGAGGCAAAGCCGAAGGCGGCCAAGCCGCTGGACACCTATTCCATTGATGAGCAGGAGGAAATCGCCTTCTGGCTCCGGCTGGTGAAGCAGTGGCAGGGCTACCGGAACAAGCCGGGGGCCAACAAGACCGAGGTGGACGCGCACTTCGTACAGTGGTGCAGGCTGGAATACCCGGAGCGGGCCATTTCCGTGGATACCCTATACCGCCGCTGGAACGCGGTGCGGGCCAACGACCTGGACGGCCTGATCGACAAGCGGGGCAAGTGGAAGAAGGGCAGGAGCAGCATACCGGATCCCATGTGGCAGGCATTCCTGTACTTCTTCCTGGATGAGCGGCAGCACCCCCTGAAAAAGTGCTACGAGTACACCAAGCTGGAGATGCAGAACAGCTTCCCGGAGCTGGTGGGGGATATGCCCAGCTACACGACTTTCTACCGCAGGGCGCAGGCCGACATCCCGGAGCCGCTGAAGGTGCTGGGCCGGGAGGGTGAGAAAGCCTTCCGCGACCGCTGCGCCCCGTATATCCGCCGCATCTATGATGAGATGCAGAGCAACGAGTGGTGGATCGCGGACAACCACACCTTCGACATCATCACCGAGGGAGAGAACGGGCAGCGCCACCGCCTGTACCTGACGGCCTTCTTCGACGCCAGGAGCGGAATCTTTACCGGGTGCTATGTGACCCTAAATCCCTGCTCCCAGGCGACACTGATCGCACTGCGGCGCGGCATCCTGAAATACGGCATCCCGGAGAACATCTATGTGGACAATGGCCGCGAGTTCCTTACCTTCGACATCGGCGGCCAGGGCCACCGGAAGAAGAAGCCGAAGGACGGCCAGGAGCGGTTTGAGCCACCCCCGGTATTTGAGCGGCTGGGCATCCACATGACAAACGCCATTGTACGGAACGCAAAGGCGAAGATCATCGAGCGGCGCTTCCGGGATGTGAAAGACCACCTCTCCCGCCTGTTTGAGACCTTCACCGGCGGCAATGTGCTGGAGAAGCCGGAACGCCTGAAATCGGTTCTGAAGGACGGCAGGATCCCGCTGGACGCCACCCTGGTGGAAACGGTGGAGGAGCTGCTGGACTGGTACTTCAACCAGCAGCCCTACGGCGGCGCTGTAGCCAGAGATCACGGCAAGCCCCGCCAGCAGGTCTACAACGAGAACCTGCACACCAAGCGGGTGGCCAGCGCCGAGGACTTGAACCTGATGCTGATGCGGAGCAGCCGGGCGCAGAAGGTCACGCGCCGGGGCGTACACCTGGACATCGCGGGCCAGCGCATTGACTACTGGAACGACGATCTGGTGTTCAACTACCTGGGCCAACAGGTCTATTACCGCTATGACCCGGACGATCTGAGCGAGGTGCGGGTGTACGACCTGCAAGACCGCTTCATCATGACTGTCCCCGCCGACAACACAGCGGTGCTGACCTACGGGGCCAGCAAGGAGGAGGTCAAGGAGGCCATGGCCAAGGTGCGGCGCATGGAGCGCATCACCAAGGAGGCCAAGAAGGTCAGCACCTTCCCGGCCTTCGGACGGCACACGGCGCTGGAGCTGGTCATGGAGGCCGCCCACGAGAGCAAGGCCGCACGGATCATCCCGCCCGCCGACCCGAAGGTGCTGGCGCTCCAGCGGCCTGACGAGGAGCCGCTGCTGAAGGCGGTGGCGGGCGGCCCGGATCTGGACACGATGAACCGAAACGCACTGAAACGAAATGGAGGAGCCGATCATGAGTAAAGAGTACAACAGCGCGCTGCAGGCGCGGGTGGAGCAATTCCTGAAGGAAAAGAACATCAGCCAGGCCAAGGCCGCCCCCCTCATGGGGATCAGCCAGACGGCGCTGAGCCAGTACCGGCGCAGTATGTACGACAACGGCGACATCTCCGCCCTGGAGAGCAAGCTGGAGGAGTTCTTCCGCACCCAGGAGGAGCAGGAGGCCAGCACGGAGAAGGCCCTCCCCTACCGCCCCACCCAAGACTACATTCCCACCTCCATTTCGGAGGATGTGTATAAGCTCATCCGCTACTGCCAGCTGGAGAAGGGCATGGTCATCATCCACGGGGACGCTGGCATCGGCAAGACCAAAGGGGCCGAGCGTTTTGTCCGGGAGAACCCCACGGCCAGCGTCTATATCCAGGCCACGCCCAGCACGGGAACCCTGGCAAACCTGCTGAAGGTACTGGCGCGGGCGCTGAAGGTGCCGGAAACCCGGAACAAGCTGGACTTGACGCTGGCCATCCGGGAGAAGCTGGAGGGCACCAACAAGGTCATCATCATCGATGAGGCCCAGCACCTGCAGCTACGCTCCCTGGAAGAGATCCGCACCTGGGCGGACGCCAACCCCATCACGGGGCAGCAGGGCGTGGGCATCGCACTGATCGGGAACACCGAGGTCTACACCAGGATGGTGGGCAAGCAGGAGGCGCGGTTCGCCCAGCTGTTCAGCCGGATCCGCATGAACCGCTATTACAGCACCCGAAAGGTCACCGAGCAGGATGTGGCGAAGCTGTTTCCCAAGCTGGCCGAGGAGGGCCGAAAGAAAGAGCTGACCTTCCTGCACGGCATCAGCCAGTCCAAGTGGGGCATCCGGGGCGCGGTGAATGTCTACAACAACGCGGTGAACAACGAGGACATCAGCTATGACGGGCTGTATGCCATGGCCCGCACCATGGGCATCGGCCTGGTATGAGGGGGGAGACGGGGATGAAAAAGGTCAATAAGCTGCTGCACCTGGTATTGGGCTTTTCCGCAGGGGTTCTCGCCGGGGCGTTTATCCGGCTGGGGTTTGAGATCATTGATGGCCGCCCGGCAGCCATCGGGGGCGAGGCGCTGATCCTGCCGCTGGTCATTCTTCTGGTGGGCTTCGGGTTCGCGCTTGGGAAAGAGGTCAAGGCGCAGGGACACTTCAGCAGGGTTTATGAAAAGGGGTACCGGAGGGGCTATCACAAGGGGCTGGAGGACGGGACGGTGGAGATCCACAGCCACATTGATGTGTACCACTTCCCGGAGGAATTTCAAGTCAGGAGTGAATGAACGCCTGGGGCTTCGGCCCCGGCCTTAATGCAGCTCCCCCATGGGGGAACGGTCACAAGCCCGTGGAAATGCAGAGTGAGGCATGACATTCAACATAGAGGGGTGGTGCAATGAGATACCCAAAGGGGCTGGTGAGGCGAGCGGATGAGATCCTCGCGGCCCGCCGCCAGACCGCCCAGGAGCGCCACAGGCGCATGATGGCGGCCCTGGATGAGCAGCACCCGGAGATCAGGGCCGTGGGACGGGAGCTGGCGCTGCTGTACGCACAGAGGGCGCGGCTGCAGCTCGACCCAGTCCAGGACACCGGCGAGGTTGAAGCAGCCATCCACGAGGCCCAGGCGCGCCGGGCGGCGGCGATAGCCGCAGCCGGTCTGACGGAGGCTGATCTGGAGCCAGCCTATACCTGCCCGCTCTGCGGAGACCGGGGCGTGAAGGAGGGCGGCCAGATGTGCGAGTGCCGCCAGGTCATCCTGAACCAGCTGGTGTACGAGCAGCTGTGCGATGTGTCCCCGGCGCGGGAATGCAGCTTTGCGAACTTCGAGCTGCGCTACTACGGCGGGCGGGATCGGGCGGCCATGGGGAAGGTGCTGGAGAGCAGCCAGCGGTATGTCCGGGAGTTTGGCGGCCAGAGCCAGAGCCTGCTGTTCACAGGCGCGCCGGGCCTGGGAAAGACCCACCTCTCCCTGGCCATCGCCGAAGGGGTGGCCAAGGCGGGGCACCTGGTCATGTATGTGTCCGCTCCGCACCTGATGGATCAGCTGGAGCTGGGGAAGTTCCAGAAGGACGATGCGGCGCTGGAGTTCCGGGAGGTCATCTTCGGGTGCGACCTGCTGGTGATCGATGACCTGGGCACCGAGCTGGTGACCCGGTACACACAGGCGGAGGTCTACGACCTGGTCAACCACCGGCTGAACACCGGGAAGCCCACCATCATCAACACCAACCTGGGCCTGCAGGAGATCGAGCGGACATACAGCAGCCGGGTGCATTCCCGCCTGGCGGGGATGTACGCGGTGGTGCAGTTCAGGGGCAGGGACATCCGGCTCCAGAAAAAACAGGAGGGCTGACGATGAAGGAAAAAAGCATTCTCGCACAGAACATCCGAACACTCCGCAAGAAAAGGGGCTGGACGCAGGAGCAGCTGGCGCAAGAAACAAGACTTCCATTGCGTTCAATCATCAATTACGAAAACGAGCGTCGAGACCCATGTGGGACTGCCTTGGTCGCTCTGGAGCAGGTGTTCGGGGTGAGCGGGGCGCAGCTGTACGGGCTGGAGCCGCTGCCCCATCCAGAGGCCACGGAGCCGCAGATCCAGACACACGAAACCTTGATCCCCCTCCTGCAGGATCCGACACGCTATATCATCGGCATGGATGGCGGCAGTAAAAGTGGCGATTTTCCCAGTTTTGCTATCCGCTGCTCGGAGTGCGGCCAGTTTATTTACCAAGGTACCATCGCTCCCGGAGCCGAGGCCACGGTGGAGATCCCGCAGAGCTGCCCGCGCTGCAGCGTGACGGGAGGGTGTGGTGATGAATAACTCCATGAAGCGCAAGCGGGCCTACACAGGCCGGTTCTGCACCATCTTCTACTGCGACAAGGTGCAGGCAAGCCGCTGCTGCGCCGACTGTGACAGGCGGTGCGCCAACGCCTGCCAGAACCACCCATCACGGTGCGGGCTGGAGGACAAGGCCCGCAGAAGGAGGGGAAGGAAGTGCTGACCATCACGATCCAGGTGAATGCGCCGTCCGGCCAGGCTATCGGGATCAAGGAGGACATCGCCGCCTATCTGGAGAAGTTCGGCGACGCCAGGGTGGTTTCCATCGTGGAGAAGCTGCCGGAGCAGCTGCGGATGGACAGCCCGCCGCAGCGCGGCGCTGGCCCCGCCGAGCGCACCCGGCAGGCGGTCTACGCAACCGGGAACAGGTGGGCCATCGAGAACTTCGAGGCCACGCACAGCTGAATGGGAGGTGATCCACGATGACGAAAGAGGAATGGAAGCAGGCGGAGGAGGCCCTGACCCACTTCTTCCACCCGGTGGAGCTGAAGGTGGACGGATACGACATCACCCTGATTTTAGAGCGGGTGGGCGTATATCAAAACAAGATCATGGTCTATATCGGCGGCGAGTTCCGGGGCCAGTGGATGGCAGAGGACTGTGATGAGCGCCGCCGCTTCCTGCAGGAGCGGAAGCACAGCATCCTCTCCGGCAAACAGATGGCCGAGTTTGAACGGTTACCGAAGCGGAGGCAGAAGGAGCTGCGCGAGAAGTACCCCATGCAATATTCCTGCTTCACCCCGCAGTGGTCATCCTTCCGGGCGCTGAAGAAACACTTCTGCGCCAACAACCAGAGCATCGAACTGGTCAAGGTATGAGCAGGGGGCTTCGGCCCCCGGCCCTAATGCAGCTCCCCCATGGGGGAACGGTCACAAGCCCGTGGAAATGCAGAGTGAGGCATTACAAGAACAGAAGGAGGTTGAGCTAATGCGAAACGCATCGAAGCGCATGGGGAAAAAGGGCACCCTGACCATCCCGCAGCACCTTCGGCACGAGCTGGGGCTGCAGGGCGGCACCGCCGTGGATCTGACCCCTACGGGGGACGGCGGGCTGGTGATCGAGAAGCACCGCCCCACCTGCAATATCTGCCAGGGCACCTATGAGGTGGTGACCTTCCGGGGCTTCCAGATCTGCCGGGAGTGCTTCCTGGGCATCCGGGAGGAGGTCGAGAAACTTGGCTGACACACTGCTGGAGCTGCAAGCCAAGAAGGAAGAGCGGGCCGACCAGGTACGGCGCTATGTGGACGAGTACGCGGCCCTGGCGCTGGAGGCTGACCGCATCAAGCAGCGGATGGACTGGCTGAAGGGCCAGTTTGAAACCATGGCCACAGCCGCGCTGAAGGACACCAAGCTGCTGTCCATCAGCTATTGGGGGAGCCAAAACAGCCGGGTGACGGTGACGAACACGGCCACGGTGAAGCCCATCTCCCTGACCATGGTGAAGAAGGTGCTGGGCGAGGTGGCCGGGGACTTTGTGAAGTCCGAAACCGTGGACAAGATGACGGAACCCTGCAAGCGGCTGCTGGCCATGGTCTGCCAGGGCAACTTCACGATGGGCAGCCTGGAGGAGACCATCCGGGCCATCACCGGCGACGCCAAGATCCAGGCGACCCTGCGGAAGAAGCTGAAGGGGCGCTATGAGAAGGACAAGGCGCTGCTGGAGAAGGTGGCGGGGCTGCCGGAGCAGGAGGCCAGCGACTGGGCGTTTCTGGCCGCCGAGGTCATCAACTGGGAATGGCTGGCGCAGGTTCTGGAGGCCGCAGGCTGGGAGGGCACGACGCAGGAGGCCATTGACATCATCCGCGCCGCCGTGATCGTGGAGGAAGGCATGAAGGTCGGCGTGGAGGCCGAGCAGCCGGAAGTGTAACAGAAAGGAGGGGCGGGCATGGCAGCCATCAACGCCCAGCAGATCAGGAAGATCTATGCCATCGGGAATGCCCTGGGCATTGTGGAGCGCGGGAACGAGGACGATGACCTACACGCGCTGGTGTCCGCCCTGACCGGGAAGGACTCGGTGAAGTCCCTGACCTATGCGGAGGCCCAGGCGGTGATCACCGACCTGCAGAAGCGCCAGGGCGCGGCCCCGCTGCCCCGGCACAAGCCCAAGACCCACCCGGAGCGCCCAGGCGGGGCCACGGACGGCCAGCAGCGAAAGGTGTGGGCGCTCATGTATCAGCTGGCCAAGGCGGATAAGGAGCCGAGCACGGCCTCCCTGGGGGAGCGGCTGTGCGGCATCATCCGCAAGGAGCTGAAGGTGGACTCCACCCCCCAGCAGCCCTTTATCTGGCTGGACTTCCGGGCCTGCAACAAGCTGATCGAGGTGCTGAAGGGGTATGTGAACAACGCAAAGCGAGGTGGTGGGCACGGATGAGCGCGCTGGATCGGGTGCAGATGTCCGACCTGGATGAGGAACAGCAGCAGGTCGCTGAGCTGATCGGCCTGGACAACTACAAGCGGCTGGTGTCTGTGTTCGGGGGCCTGTCCATCTACATCCCCAAGGCGGACGCCTGGGAGCGGATGGCCCGCGATGAGCAGATCCGCGAGGAGTTCGACGGATACAACTTCAAGGAGCTGGCCGGAAGGTACGGATTGACAGAAGTGCGGATCAGGAGTATTGTATCAGATAAGATGCGGGAGTTCCGCGCCCGGCCCATGGATGGGCAGCAATCCCTCTTTTAACTAATTTCATAAAGGGCTTTATTTTCCCGCTTCGCAAATAGAAGGTACAATCGGTGTAAATCCGATGTACCTTCTATTTTTTTGCGCGGGGGTTTTTGTATGAACTTTGATGCTGGCACCTGGTGGCTGGCGCTTCTCCTCCTGGGAGGGCTGACCGGGGGCTTTTGGTTTCTTTTGAAGCGCACTGTATTTGAGCGCGTGGATAAGCTGGAGCGGTCGGTCGGCGAGAGCGTCAAAAAGGGCGACTACGACAAGGACATGAAGGAAGTCCGGGAGGACATCGAGAAGATCAAGGCGAACTATATCACGAAGGAGGACTTCTTCCGGGAGCAGGCCAAGACCGACCGGAAGCTCGACCGCATCATGGATATATTGCTGGAAATGAAAGGGGATAAGAAGGGTGAGTAATCTCGAAAAGCGCGCGCTGCGGGCGGGCAGCTTTGTCCACAACAACGGCAAGGTGCTGCGGACGGTGAACATCCTCCGGCTGAAGTACAACAAGCTGACGGGTGTGCAGAGCGTCCTGGAAGATGACGGCATCGCCGAGGATGAGTTTCTGGACAGCGTAAACTTCCTGACTGAAGAGGGCTACATCCACCTGCGGCGCATCTCCAATAAAGAGCCTGCGGCCCTGGCCGACACGGACTACACGGCGCTGGAGGCCAAGCTGACCGGCAAGGGCATCCGGCTTCTGGCCGGGGGCATCGAGGACGATATGATCGAGGTGTAAGGGATGGGCAAGAAAGCGGGCAACCGAAAGCACAGCAAAATAGACGCTCTCGACCCCGCTCTGCGGGAGACAGTGGAGCAGATGCTCCTGTCCGGCAGCACCTATTCCGAGATCGTGGACTTCCTGGGCGACAATGGGGTGGGCATCTCCGTCGCCAGCGTCTGCCGCTACGCCAGGGCATACCAGGCCGAAGTGCAGATGCTGAACATGGCCCAGGAGAACTTCCGGCGCATGATGGATGAGCTGGACAAATACCCCGACCTGGACACCACGGAGGCCATCATCCGGCTGACGAGCCAAAACCTGCTCACAGCCCTGGCCAACACCTCGGAGGAGGACTGGCAGGGCGTGAGCGTGGACAAGATGCTGCGCGAGGCCAACGCGCTGGTGCGCGCGGCGGCATACAAGAAGCGCGTGGAGATCCAAAACCAGGACACCACCGAGGCGGGCCTGGATGCCGTCAAGTCCCTGGTGTGGGAGGCGATGGCCAAAGAGCGGCCTGACCTTTACCGGCAGGTCAATGAGTTCCTGAACAGCAAGAAGCAGGATGGTCTGGAAGCGAGGTGAGGACATGGTAAGGTGGTATGTCTTGCAGGTATCGACCGGGCAGGAGACGGCGGTGCGAGAGGCGCTGGAGGGCCTGGGCGTCCGGGCGGCGGTGCCCCGTGAGGAACGGCTGATCCGCAGCGGCGGGGGCTGGACAACGAAGGTCTACACGCTGCTGCCCGGCTATGTGTTCCTGGCGCTGGAGTACAGCGCCGAGAACTACTACCGGGTGAAGGCGATCCCCCATGTGCTGCGCTTCCTCGGCCCCAACGGGCTTTCCCCCTCCTACCTGACCCACCTGGAGGTGGAGTGGCTGCGGCTGCTGGACAACGGCGGGGAGCTGCTGAAGCCCTCCAGAGTGGAGGAGCTGCCGGGAGGCGGTGTGCGGATCGTGGAGGGTGTGCTGCGTAACTTCCCGATCAGCAGCATCGACTATGACAAGCGCACCCGCCGCGCCAAGGTGGAGATCAGCTTGTGCGGGGAGCCGAAAACGCTCACCCTCTCCGTGGAGGGGGACGGGAGCGAGGAGGCTGGGAGTTCTTAAACGGCGTTTACAGGAAGCCGGACAAAGCAGGCGGTTGATTCGTCCCGCCTGGGGAGGCCGGTGGAAATACGGGTGAAATAACCGGGCTGAATGACAGGCTGGGTGGCGAAGCACACCCTTCCCCCCTGTTTTTCAGCCCTGGTTTTATGTTCCTGCCCGTGGTGCCGTTTAAGCGGCGCACAGACCCCTTTAAATTCGCCGCACCGGGCAGGCGGGGGTAATTTCCCCACGCCCGCCTAAAAGCCCGCTGTGGGGCGGCTACGGCCCACGATTGAACACAGGAGGAGGAAAGGCCATTTTGAAACAGCGGAAAATGCGGAGCATCAACGCCCTGGTCGGCGCGCTGGCCGAGGCTGAAAGCAAACTATACAACGAGGACAGCACCGACTTAAAGGGCCTTTGTACACTCTTAAAGGATTTCTTAAAAAGAGATGACACCCCAGAGCGCGTCCGGCTGCGGCGGGAGTTCGAGGCAGGGCTTCCGCTGACCGGGGAGGACGGCCTGCGCCGGAAACTGGGGGCCATCGACATGGAGTTCTTCGGGCGGGCTTACTTCCCCCACTACTTCAGCCGCCCGTCCCCGGAGTTCCATCGGGAGTTGGACGCGATCTGGCAGCAGGGCGTACTGAAGGGGCGCTACCCTCTGACCCCGGCAGACACCAAGGCGATCAGCCGCCTACCGGGAGTACGCCGGGCGGTGGCGGCCCCCCGTGGCCACGCCAAGTCCACAAACCTGACCTTCAAGGGGACGATGCACTCCACCCTGTATGGATACAAGCATTATCCCATCATCATCTCGGACAGCTCCGAGCAGGCCGAGGGCTTCCTGGACAACATCCGGGTGGAGTTTGAGGAGAACACGGCGATCCTGGAGGACTTCGGGCCGCTGGCAGGCAGCGTGTGGCGCAGCAATGTGCTGGTGACCAAGACCAATATCAAGATCGAGGCCATCGGCAGCGGCAAGAAGATCCGTGGCCGGAAGCACCGGAACTGGCGGCCCGACCTGATTATCCTGGACGATGTGGAGAACGATGAGAATGTACGGACGCCGGAGCAGCGCAGCAAGCTGAAGAACTGGTTTGACAAGGCGGTGAGCAAGTCCGGCGACGATTACACCGACATCGTTTACATCGGCACCCTGCTCCATTATGACAGCCTGCTGGCCAAGACGCTGACCAATCCGGCCTACCGCTCCATCAAGTACAAGGCGGTGATCCAATTCTCCCAGGCGGATGACCTGTGGCAGCAGTGGGAAAGCATCTTCACCGACCTGGCCAACGATGACCGGGAGGCCGACGCACTGGCCTTCTTCCAGGCGCACAAGGCGGCCATGCTGGAGGGCACCCAGGTGCTGTGGGAGGAGAAGCTGTCCTACTACGACCTGATGGTGATGCGGGTGTCGGAGGGTGAGGCATCGTTTAATTCCGAGGAGCAGAACGAGCCGATCAACCCGGATGACTGCCTGTTCATGGAGGAGTGGTTTGAATACTACAACGAGGCGGAGATCAACTTCCGCGACCCGGTCTTTGACTTCTTCGGGTTTATCGACCCCTCGCTGGGCAAGACCAAGCGAAGCGACTTCTCCGCCATCGTTACCCTGGCCAAGCACCGCAGCAGCGGATATATGTATGTGGTGGATGCAGACATTGAGCGGCGGCATCCCGACCGGATCATCGCCGATGTGCTGGCCAAGGAGCGGTGGCTCCGGGCCAGCTTCGGCCACGGCTACCGGAAGCTGGGCGCGGAAACAAACCAGTTCCAGTGGTTTCTGAAGGAGGAGCTGGCCAAGGCCAGCGCAAAGGCCGGGCTATATCTGCCCATCGAGGAGGTGCAGCAGACCAGCGACAAGGTCATGCGTATCCAGACGCTGCAGCCGGATGTGAAGAACAAGTATATCAAATTCAACCGCCGCCACAAGCGGCTGCTGGAACAGCTGACACAGTTCCCCATGGGGGCGCATGACGATGGCCCGGACGCCCTGGAGGGTGCGCGCTCCATCGCAAAGAGGGTGAAGCGGTTCCGCATCGTGAATCGGGCCGAGTTTGGAATTTAAGGAGGTGGGCAGCTTTGCCGGTCATTTTTATGGAACGCTCTCTGCTGGACAGCCTGACGGAGGCGGACATCAAGGAGATCATTGACGAAAACGAGGGGCACACCAAGTACGCCAGGCTGGAGGGATACTACGAGGGCGACCACGACATCCTCCGGCACAGGAAGAAGGACAGCACCGCCCCCAATAACCGCCTGGTCAACAACATGGCGAAATATATCACGGACACGGCCACCGGGTACTTCATCGGCAAGCCGGTGGTCTACAGCTCCCAAAATGACGCATACCTGGAGGCGCTGCAGGACATCTTCGACTACAACGATGAGCAGGACGAGAACATGGAGCTGGCCAAGGGTGCCAGCATCAACGGGGACTGCTTTGAAATGCTCTACCTGGATGAGGACGCGCAGATCCGCTTCACCAAGGTGCCGCCTGACGGCTGCATTTATATCTGCGAGACGGGGTACAACACGCCCATGGCGGCCATCCGCATCGTGTACTCCAAGGACAAGGACAAGAACATCATCAAGAAGGTGGAGTTCTGGACGGCCCAGGACTGCTGGTATTTCCGCAGCATCAACGGCGGCGCGCTGGAGCTGCTGGACATCCGGGAGCACTATTGGGGGGATGTGCCCTTTGTGGAGTACATCAACAACGAGGAGCGCCAGGGGGACTTTGAAGGCGTGATCACGCTGATCGACGCATACAACCGGGTGGAGAGCAACACGGCGAACTTCTTCCAGTATAACGATGAGGCTCTGCTGAAGGTGCTGAAGATGGGGGCCGTGACCTCCCAGGACATCGCGGAGATGAAGGAAAAGGGAGCCATCATCCTGGAGGACGGCGGCGACATCCAGTGGCTCATCAAAGAGGTGAGCGACACGGCCCTGGAGAACTACAAGAAGCGGCTGCGGGAGGATATGCACATCTTCTCGGCAGTGCCCAACCTGACGGACGCGAACTTCGGCGGCAACCTGTCCGGCGTGGCGGTGTCATACAAGCTGTGGGGGCTGGAGCAAATCTGCGCCATCAAGGAGCGAAAGTTCAAGCGCGGCCTGCAGCGGCGCATCGAGCTGATCACCCACATTCTGAACATCAAGGGCGGCCAGTTCGACTACCGGGACATCGACATCCAGTTCCGGCGCAACAAGCCGCAGAATGTGCTGGAGATCGCGCAGATCATCACCATGCTGTCCGGGGAGCTGTCCCGCGAAACCCGCCTGCAGATGCTGCCTACCATCGACAATGTGCAGGACGAGCTGCAGAAGCTGGAGGAGGAAAAGCAGCAGGAGGTCAACAGCTTCGGCCAGTACAACGCCCTGGCCCAGGCGCTGACCCAGGCCAAGGCCCAGCCGGAGGACGAGGACGGTGAGGGCGCATGAGCTGCTGGACGCGCAACGAGTGGATCGAGGACGCCAAGGAACGGGTGCTGCGCAACACCAAACGGACGGACGATTATGCCAGGGAGGTAATCTTCCTGTATGATGAGGCCGCCTTTAACATCGAGAAGGAGATCGAGGCGCTGTTCGCCAGATTTGCCAAGGACAATGGGCTGACCGAGGAGGCGGCCCGCCAGCTCCTGGAGGGGAAAGAGTTCAGCGTGTGGCGCAAGTCCATCGAGGAATATATCGCCGAGGCATCCGATGCGGCCAAGGGCAGCAAGGCCCTTCTGGAGCTGAACACCCTGGCCATGAAGAGCCGGATCACCCGAAAGGAGCAGCTGCTGGCCAATGTTTACCAGAACATGATCGACCTGGCTGAGGACAGCACCACCAAGCTGGACACCCTGCTGGGCGATATGCTGCAGGTCAACTACTATGAGAGCTGCTTCACGATCCAGCGGGGGATCGGGATGGGGTTCAGCGTAGCAAAGATCAGCGACAAACTCATCAAACAGGTGCTGTCCTTCCCCTGGAGCGAGAAGCACTACTCCGAGGCCGTGTGGGGGGCCTGCGACCACCTTTCGGCGCTGGCCAAGCGGGAGATCACCCTGGGCTTCATCCAGGGGAGCAGCGTCCAGAAGATGGCCCGCGCCATTGATGAGGTGATGGACAAGGGGCGCTACAACGCCGAGCGCCTGGTGCGGACGGAGTGCAAATACTTCTCCAACCAAGGCGAGATCATGGGTTACAAGGAGAGCGGCATCGAGGAATATCAGTTCCTGGGCGGCACCGAGCATTCCGGCAGCTGCACCTGCAGTGAGCTGAATGGGCGAGTGTTCCGAGTAGACGAGGCGGAGGCAGGCGTGAACCTGCCGCCCATCCACCCCAACTGCCTGTGCATCATCAAAGCCCATTTCAAGAAAAGCGTTTTCGACAAGCGAGAGGGCGATCCCTTGGCGGACAACATCAAGTTTCGGGAATGGAAAAAGAAATATGTTGACAGCCCTGCAAGGACTGCTAAAATTGACTTAACAGAACCGGAACAGGCCGCACTGATGAAATACATCAGCAGCGATTCCTACAAGATCAATGACAAGCTGCGCCGGGGCACCGCCCTATCCAAAGGTGACCGGCAATTTGTGGAGGTACTGGATCAGGCGCTGAGAAAGCTCCCGGAGTACCGGGGGACGGTCTACCGATCCCTCGCTATGGGTCTTGAGATTGAGGATGCAGATGCGTTTGTAGCAGAATATGTTGTTGGGAAAGGCAAACAATTTCCCTCATACATTTCTTCTTCATTAGGTGTCTATGATCCTGATATGCCGATTCAATATATCATCACCTCCAGACATGGCAAAGACATGACGATGTTCAATGCCGGTGAGCGTGAGGTCTTGTTTCCAAGAGACACCTGGTTTCATGTTACCAAAGTATCCGGCCACACAATTTATATGGAGGAGATAGAGGATGACTAAGCAGCTGTACAGCGACTCTCGTTGGTGGGACAATCCCAAGCCTAGAACGCCGGTGTGCTGTACTTGTAAACATTATATCGGTGTTGTAGATGGTCATGTAAGCTGCAAGGCGTTTTCCCAAATACCTAAAGATATTCGAAACGATTATGTGATTCATGACCACCCGATTGAAGGAGACCATGGATTCCAGTATGAACCGGAGGATCCAAAGAATGTTCCGAAGTTGATCCCTCGGAAAAAACTCATGCCCTACGACTGATAAAGGGCATTCAAACACGTTAAAAACACCCCTTAAGGGGTGTTTTTATTTATGCCAAAATTGCAAAAGGAGGAATTGATTATGGCAGATATCACCACCGGCACCGCCCCTGCCGCAGGCGGCGAGGGGCAGAACCCCCAGCAGACCAATCAGCAGCCCGCAACGCCCACCGCAGAGCAGCGCACGGCCTTCCAGAAGTTTTGGGACTCCCTCTTCGGAGGCAAGGAGGAACCGGCCCCCGGCTCCGGCGAGGGCACCAAGAAGGACGGCGACCCTGCCCCCAAGGAGGGCGAGGACACCAAGCAGGAACCCCAGGGCGGCAAGAGCTATTCCGAGGCCGATGTGGAGGCCAAGATCGCGGAGGCCAAGGCCGCATGGGAGGCCGAACAGCAGGAGAAGCAGCGGCTGGCCAAGCTGCCTCCGGAGGAGCGGGCCAAAGCCGAGGGCGAGGCCCAGGCGCAGGAGCTGACCAAGCTGCGCACGGAGCTGCTGCAGCGCGACCTGAAGGACGCGGCGGTGAAGAAGCTGACCGATGAGGGCTTCCCTGTGGGACTGGCCGACCTGCTGACCTACACGGACAAGGAGAGCATGGAAAAGAGCCTGCAGCAGACCCAGGAGGTATTCAAGAGCGCGCTGGAGGCCGCTGTGAAGGAGCGCCTGCGGGGTAAGACCCCGGAGGGGCTTGGCGGCGGGGCCAAGGCGGAGAACACCGTGAAAGACCAGATCGCGCAGGGCATCAGAGGAGGCATGATGTAATATGGCCAATGTATTTGAATATGCGAGCGTATTCCAGAGCGAGCTGGACAAGGCCGCCGTGGAGCAGGCCACTTCCGGCTGGATGGAGCTGAACGACAAGCTAGTGCGCTACAACGGCGGCGCGGAGGTGAAGATCCCCAGCATGGACATGGACGGCCTGGCCGACTATGACCGCGACAAGGGCTTTGTGGAGGGTTCGGTCAACCTGAAGTGGGAGACCAAGGAGATGACCCAGGACAGAGGCCGCCAGTTCACCTTCGATGAGAACGAGGTCAACGAGACCAACTTCGTGGTGACCGCAGCCCAGGTCATGGGCGAGTTCCAGCGCACCAAGGTGATCCCGGAGATCGACGCATACCGCTACAGCAAGATCGCCAGCCTGTGCATCGCCAAGGAGCGGGCGGGCTATGAGTACACCCCCACAGAGAACGACATCCTGAAGAAGCTCTACTATGACATCGCGGCGGTGCAGGATGTGGTGGGCGATGAGACCCCGCTGGTGATCACGATGGCCCGCCCCGTGGCCGCCATCCTGGATATGTCCAGCACCCTGTCCAAGAGCCTGAGCGTGATGGACTTCAAGCAGGGCGATGTCACGGTGAAGGTGAAGAGCCTGAACGGTGAGTTCCCCATCATCCGCGTGGGCAGCGGGCGGATGAAAACCAGCTATCAGTTCTATGACGGCACCACTTCGACCCAGGAGAAGGGCGGCTTTGCGGCTGCGGAGGATGCCCAGGACATCAACTGGATCATCAGCCCCCGCACCGCCCCTATCGCCGTGTCCCGCACGGACAAGGTGCGGATCTTCGACCCGGAGACCTATCAGAAGAAGCGGGCCTGGGCGACGGACTACCGCAAGTACCATGACCTGTGGGTACCGGACAACAAGCTGACAGCCATGTGGGTGAACATCAAGCAGGCCAAGGCTGGCGGCGGAGGCGGCTAAGAGAAGGAGGATATGCGCCATGATTACTTTGAAGAGACTGAATGAAGTCCGGCAGGTGGCCAGCGAGGAGCGGGCCGCCAAGCTGGAGCAGAAGGGCTTCACCCGGATCGGCGGCTCCGCCGAGGCGGAGGGCCGTCCGGTGACGGAGGCCGATCTGGAGAAGCTGGGCGATGCCTTGCTTGACCGGCTGAGGGCAGAGAGCAAGAGCGGCACGAAGAAGGGCGGCAAGCCCAAGGAGGAACCGGATGGATCAGGAGCTGGTGAGCCGGATCGCGGCGACGGCGAAAAGTAACCTGCAGCTGCCGGATGAGCAGCTGCCCACCATTGAGCGGTATGTGAAGCGGGCCATCAGCCGCATCCTGGTATTCTGCGGGCGGGAGGACTTCCCTCCCCCGCTGGAGGATGTGGCGGCGCAGATTGTGGAGGATATGCTCCGGGCTGACCAAGTGGCCCCATCGGAGAACGACGTGGCCAGCGTCACGCGGGGCGACACCAGCATCAGCTACCGGGACAAGGCCAACAGCCTGAAGGAGACAGTGGCTTTTGTGAAGAACTATGAGAGCCAGCTCATCCCCTTCAGGCGGATGAAGCTGCCGAAGGACTGCCCTGCATGACGGAAGCCGACATCCTGGCGCTGACCTATCAGGACAGCTGCTGGGTCTACCGTCCGCAGAAAACGACCCTGCCCTCCGGGGAGAGCGTGTTCCAGAAGGGGCTGGATGGCAGGCAGGTATATGAGAATATACCCTGCGCCCTCTCCAGCCCCTCCGGGGGCAAGCTGGGGAAAAAGGAACCCACCGCCAGCATTGACACCGACTTCCTGCTCTTTGTCCGCCCGGAGGTGGAGATCGAGCCTGGGGACACGGTGAAGGTGATCCGGCTGGGCCGGGAGTACCTGACGGAGGCCGGGCTTGCGGATCGGCAGCCCTCCCACAACAATGTGCCGCTGAAGCTGGCGAAGGCGAAAGCATGAGCCGGACAGAATACCGCTTTGATGGCCTCGACGCGCTGGAGCAGCAGCTCTCCCGCATGATCGAGGAGGAATATCCCGCTGAGTTCCGGGCAATGGTCATTCAGCTTGCCTATGAGCTGCAGGGCAAGGTAAAGGAAAAGACCCCGCGCAAGACGGGCCGCCTTCAGGACAGCTGGAAGGTCGGCCCGATTGTCAAAAAAGGCGATACCTATTATATCGAGGTCTACACCAATGTGGAGTACGCAGAGCCGGTGGAGTATGGGCACCGGACACGAGGCGGGCGCGGTTTTGTGCCCGGCAAGCACATGATGGAGCTGTCCCTGGAGGAGCTGAACCAGGCCCTGCCCGGTTTCCTGCGGGAATGGCTCAGCGACTTCATTAACACCCATGACCTGTGAGGAGGAAGAGCATGGCCACCACCATTTACGAGGCCATACGCAGCAGCCTGATCGCCCTGCTGAAGGGGCGATGGCCCGCCTTCGATGTGTTCGGCGAGGGGATCGACAAGACGCAGGAGGAGGGCCAGACGGAGCTGGAGGACTATATCTATCTGGACATCATCCCCTCCGGCAACCAGAGCGCAGGCCGGGGCTACACAGACCGCACCATCCTGGTGGACGCCGCGATCCACACCAAGGGCGAGAGCAATCTGGAGTACCTGCAGATCAGCCAGGCGCTGGACGATCTGCTGCGCCCGGTATTCCGCTTTACCGACAAAGGCGAGGCCAGGGCGGTGACCATTCCCGACCTGGCCTTCAATATTGTGGACAAGGTACTCCACGCCACCTTCACGCTGGCCTTCCGCGACAGCATTGAGGAGCCGGAGGCCCCGCCGCTCATGGCGGAGCTGGAGTCCAATATCCGAACCAACCGAAAGGAGTGATTTTATGGGCTTGCCCGAAATCATCATTGAATTTAAGACCAAGGGCGTGACCGCCATCAAGCGCAGCGCACGGGGCATCGTGGCCATCGTTCTGAAGGATGACACCGAAGAGGGCCAGGCGCTGAACATCTACAAGAGCGTGCTGGATGTGGATCCCACCCACTTCACGGCGCGCAACTACGAGTACCTGAAGCTGGTCTATGAGGGTTCCCCCGCCAAGACCATCGTGCTGAAGGTGGCCACCACGGAAGAGAACCTGAACCCGCAGCTGAAGCAGCTGAACGACCTAAAGTGGAACTACCTGGTTATTCCGGGAATCACCGATGATGAAAAGACTACGGTGGCTGCCTGGATCAAGGAGGCGCGGGATGACCACCACAAGACCTTCAAGGCAGTTCTGCCCAACTGCAAGGGCGACCACGAGGGCATCATCAACCTGACCACAGACAACATTACCAGCACCCTCGGCACCGCAGCCTTCAGCACGGCGGAGTATTGCTGCCGCATCGCTGGCGTACTGGCGGGGCTGTCCCTGGCCCGGAGCTGCAGCTACTTCGAGCTGACCGACATCACCGCCGCCGATGTGCCGGAGGACGCAAATGAGCGCATCGACAACGGGGAGCTGGTCATCGTCTTTGACGGGGAGAAGTACAAGATCGGGCGCGGCGTGAACAGCCTGACCTCCTTCACCCCGGAGCATGGCCAGGACTTCTCGAAAATCAAGATCATCGAGGGCGTTGACCTGTACCAGGATGACATCCGGGAAACCTTTGAGTCCTCCTATGTGGGCAAGGTCATCAACGATTACGACAACAAGCAGGCGCTTGTGGCCGCGATCCTGGCCTATCACCGGGAGCTGGAGGGCAATGTGCTGGACAGAACCTTTGACAACACCGCTGCCATCGATGTGGAGGCCCAGGAGACCTATCTGCAGAGCCAGGGCACCGACACCTCCGAGATGGATGAAACCGCCCTGGCCCAGGCGAATACCGGCTCCAAGGTCTTTATCACCAGCAATGTCAAGTTTGTGGACGCGATGGAAGATCTGAAGCTGACCTGCAATATGTAAGGAGGGCAGAAGCATGAGCAAATTGAGAGGCAACCGTACCCTGGCGGGCACCTGGGGCGAGATTTGGGTGGACGGCGAGCTGATCGCCGAGCTGTCCAAGATTGAGGTCAAGGTAAGCGCCAACCGTGAGGATGTGCAGCTGGACATTGATGTGGACAGCAAGATGACCGGCATCAAGGGTGAGTTCACTCTGACCATCAAGAAGGCGTACACCCGCTACAACAAGGTGCTGGAAAGCTGGAAGAAGGGCGTTGACCTTCGCAGCCAGATCATCACCAAACTGGCCGACCCGGACGCCACCAACGGGCAGCAGGAGCGTTACAGCATCGACAACTGCTGGTACAATGATCTGCCGCTGGTCAACTATGAGAAGGGCGGCCTGATCGAGGAGGAGGCCACCGGCGGCTTCACCCCGTCCGACATGGTCAACCTGGACGCTATTTCTGCATAAAGGGAGGATACGGACATGGACAACAAGAAGAAATGCACCCTGGCTGAGTTTTCCCGCCGCGCCCTGCAGCGGATGAAGGACAAGAAGATCCCCAAGAAGCAAACGCTGCACATCCCCAGTATGGACATTGACCTGACGATCCGCAGCCTGGAATATGCGGAAATCATGGAGTGCCTGACGCTGGAGGACAACGGCGACATCAAGCGCAGTGACAAATACAGCATCTACTTGGCTGCTGTGGAGCCAAACCTGCGGGATGTGGCCAGGGAGATCATGGGACAGGAAGCTGAGCTGCCCCCGGAGGAACGGGAGCTGAAGGAGCCGCTGGACATCGTGAATATGTTTGACCTGTCTGAGATCACGCAGATCTCCACGGCCATCATGGAGCTGTCCGGCGCAATGAACGGCAAGGTGACCGTTGTTGAAGATCTAAAAAAGTAATTGCCCAGGACGGCGATGCATACCTGCTCCACTACTACATCCAGAAGGGATGGAAGGCAGAGGAGTTTTTAAATCTGGATCTTGAGTCCAGATTTTTTTATCAGGCATCTATGCTGGTCGCCTTGGATGAACGGGCAAAAATGTTCTCGCTTGAATAGGAGGTGAGCCGCTGATGGGCGCGGTCAAAGGCGCAATTTCCATTAAAGATAATATGTCGGCGGTGCTCCGCAGCATCAAGCAGGAGCAGAGTGCCTTCCGGCGTGATGTGCAGCGGACACGCCGGGAACTGGAGTCCACCTGGGATCAGAGACGCACAGCCAGGCTTGACGCTACAGCGGCAAACCGGACTGCGCAGCAGCTGCGGCAGCGACTTGAGCCGCTGCGTCAGAAAATCGTCACCGCCATGGCCATCAAGGATATGGCCAGCGACAAGGTCAAGGCGGTGGGTAATAAGGTCAAGGCGGTTGGAAAGATGATCGCCACGCCGGTGGTCAAGCTGAAGGACGGCGTGACCGCCGGGCTGTCTAAGATCAAGGGCCAGCTGACAAGCTTGGCAAAGACGGTGGCCATCCCGGTGACGCTGGCGGCCACGGTAGTCGTGGGCGGTGCCATCAACCAGGGGGCTGCGCTGGAACAGAGCATCGGCGGCGTGGAGACCCTGTTCAAGGAAGATGCCAGTGTGGTAAAGGCCAATGCGGACGCAGCATTCCGCACAGCTGGCCTCTCCGCCAACGCCTATATGGAGCAGGTGACCAGCTTCTCTGCTTCGCTGATCAGCAGCCTGAGCGGTGACACCGCAAAGGCGGCTACCGTCGCGGACATGGCGCTGATCGATATGGCGGACAACGCCAACAAGTTCGGCACCGATATGGAGTCCATCCAGAACGCTTACCAGGGTTTCGCTAAGCAGAACTATACCATGCTGGACAACCTGAAGTTGGGGTACGGCGGAACCAAGGAAGAGATGCAGCGGCTCCTGTCGGATGCACAGAAGCTCACCGGAACTAAGTACGACATCGACAATCTGGCCGATGTGTATAACGCCATCCACGCCATCCAGGAAAACCTGGGCGTGACGGGGACAACGGCTAAAGAGGCCAGCTCAACCTTCAGCGGCTCTTTCTCTGCAATGAAGGCCGCCGCACAGAACTTGCTGGGGAATATGGCCATCGGCGGGGATGTGACCGGCTCCATGAAGGAGCTGGTCTCCACCGCCTCCACCTTCCTGCTGGACAACGCCATCCCCATGGTGGGCCATGTCATCACTTCCCTGCCGGAGGCCATCCAGACCGGGCTGCAGACTGCCGCACCCAAAATCAAGAGCCTGGGCGCTGGGATCGTCAAGAGCCTGCGGGATGGCATCGTTAGCTTCCTCCCCTCCGGCATGGGCGGCATCGTCGATGACCTGTTCAGTGCAATCGGGGACTTCAAGAGCGGGTTTGCGGCCATGCAGCCGCAGCTGGCCAGCTTCGGTGCATCTGTCAAGGCCACCCTGCAGCAGGTGAGTGTGGCGGTCATGCCTGCCATTACCAGCATTATACAGACCGTGCAGACGGTCATCCCCTCGGTGCTGCCTGTGATCCAGACGGTGGTGGGCACCATCGGCCAGGTAATCAGTGCGGCGGCTCCGGTCATTGCCGGGCTGGTGCAGGGCATCGGGACGGTCATTTCCACCCTGGCCCCTGTGTTCCAGGTCATCTTCGACGGCATCGGCCAGAAGGTCGGCTCCGTGCTGTCCTTCATCGGCAGCAAGATGGGATGGATACAAGAGATCATCAGCACGGTGATGCCGGTGGTAGCTGACATACTGACCACTGCCTGGTCGGTCATTTCCCCAGTTATCGATATTGCAATCAGTGTGTTTAAAGTCCTTTTCAATGTAGTGCAAACGGTCTTTAATGGCATTGCCAGTGTCATCAGCAGTGTGTGGGACAAAGTGAAGCCCATTGTCGAGGGTATCGGGAACGGCCTAAGCTGGATTGCAGATAAGGTCGGCGGCCTGTTCGGGTTCGGAGGTGGTGGCGGAGGCGACACAGGCTCCAATGCGGAAGGCACCAACAACTGGCGCGGTGGCCCCACCTGGGTGGGTGAGCAAGGGCCAGAGCTGATCGACCTGCCCCGTGGGACACGGATCCTGCCCAACAAGGAGAGTGTGCAGCTGGCCAGCAGCTTGCAGAAGATGCGGGAAGCTACAGCAGCGCAGAGTGCCACCCCTGTCCCGGCTAATGCGCCGATCCGCAGGAGCGGAGGCTCCTCTTCAGCCGCGTCAATCATCCAGGTTACCCTGGCAAAGCTGGCCGACACCATTGTAGTACGGGAAGAGGCCGACATTGATAAGATCGGCGAGAAGGTCGCCAAGGAAGTGGTGCTGGCCGTGAAGAACATGGTGCCTGCGCCCGCATAAGGAGGTGGCCGCTTGAAGCAGCGCATCATTGAATTGAGCTATAACAACCATGAGGAGATGTTCAATCTCCCCATCAACCCCTCGGAGTTTGAGTTCTCTGAGGCACAGAACAACCAGAAGATTACCTTGCTGAATATCGGCGAGGCAAACCTGATCGGACACCGGGGCCTGGTAACAGGCTCCCTGTCCAGCTTTTTCCCGGCCCCATCGTCCCCCCTGGCCCGTTACGCTGACCGGGAGCCGATGGAGTATATCCGGCTGCTGGAGAAGTGGAAAACCAGCACACAGCCCATCCGCGTCATCATCAGCGACTGTGACTTCAATCTGGCCATGAGCATCGACAAGCTGACTAGGAAGCACCGGGAGGGGGACAAGGATGTGTACTACACCCTGGTGCTGTCCGAGTACCGCTTTCTGAATATCCCGGCAGTAAATATGGCGTCCCAGCAGCAGAGCGACACCAACGGGCTGAACAATCGCCCCAACACGCAGACAGCCCCCAAGAGCTGCACAGTGGTGGCCGGGGACTGTCTGTGGAACATCGCCAAGAAGTACTATGGCGACGGCTCCCAGTACACGAAAATCTATGAGGCCAACAAGGGGACAATCGGGAGCAACCCCAACCTGATCAAACCTGGACAGAAGCTGGTGATCCCATGAGCTATGAACTGAACGCCGGGGGGAAGCAGCTGGCCGAGGTCATCGAAAAGGTCACCTGGAGCGGCGACAGCAAGCAGGTGGCCCGGAAGCTGGTATTCACGGTGGCCAACAAGGACAGCGACCGCTTTCTCCCGAAAGTGAACATCAACGAGGGCGACCAGGTGCAATTCCTGGAGGACGGGAAGCTGCTCTTCAGCGGCCCGGTCTTTGATATTGAGAAGTCCGGCAGCGGGAATGTGGTGACCTACACCGCCCTCGACCTGATGTTCTATGTCACAAAGTCCGACATCAACCGGGTGTTCGACAACGAAACCCCGGAGGCCATCACTGCCTGGATATGTTCCCACCTGGGGATCCCCTTCGGCTCGGCTGCAGCCACGGGGATCCCCGTTTATATGCCATGGCTGGGAAAGAAAGCGTATGACGGCATTATGGCGGCCTACACAGCCGCCAGCCGGAAGAACGGCAAGAAATACATCCCCCTGATTAAAAACGCCACACAGCTCCATGTAATCGAAAAGGGGGCGTTTTGCGGGGTGGTGCTGGACGGCTCCTACAATTTGACGGAGGCCAATTACAAGACCAGCCTGCAAAACCTGGTTGACCGGGTGCTGATCACAGATAAGGACGGCAACCAGATCGGCGTGGTGGAGGACACAGCCGCCCAGCAGAAGTATGGCGTGGTGCAGACGGTCTACAAGCAGGAGGACGGCAAGGACGCACAGACCGAGGCCAAGGCCCTCCTGCAGACGCTGGAGCAGACCGGCAGCGTCACCGGTTGTCCAGGAGACAGCCGGGCGGTCAGCGGTTACGCGCTGATCGTCCAGGAAACCACTACCGGGCTATTTGGCAAGTTCTATATTGAGAGCGACACCCACACCTTCACGGACGGCAAACACGAGATGGCCCTGACGCTGGCCTTCTCCAACATGATGGACGAGAAGGAGATTGAAAACCAATCCCAAGGATAGGAGGCGAGAGATATGTCAAGATGGGCTGTAGAGATGGCCGAGGCTCTGCGCGGTGACGGCTCCAGCGGCACGGACGGCACCTGGCGGTTTGCAACCGTCAATACCACCACCCCGCTGACCATCAAAGCACATGATCAGGTGATCTCGAAGCACCTCTACAAAAGCGCCTCCCTGTCCCTCCAGGCCGGGGATGAAGTGCTGGTGTATGAATCCGGCGTCGCGTTTTATGTTATCGCAAAGGTGGTGCCAGCATGAGCATATTCCCCTTTATCAGCCCGGAGGTTTTGGAATCCTCCGAGAGCAGTGAGCTGCCGATGTTTCGGGAGTACGCATACGACTTTGAAAACAACTGCCTGCTGCTCCGTGATGGGAACACCTACCTGGTGGAGGGCAATGAGGCATTGCGGATATGGATATTCAAGGCGCTGACTACAGAGCGATTCCGCTACACCGCCTATGACGGCGCCTTCGGCAGCGAGATCCACACCCTGATCGGCAGCGGCCTGCACTCGGAGATTGTGACTTCCGAGCTGAAGCGGTTTATCATCGAGGCGCTGATGGTCAACCCCTATATTTTAGAATTGAGCAATTTCCAGTTTACACGCACCGACAGCGGGGTGCAAGTCGAGTTTGACTGCACCACAGTTTACGGGGCCGAGCAGATTGAATGGGAAGCCAAGGAGGTGAGAGTGGCATGAGTGAGGAAACCATGGACTTCAGCGCATCTGCTGTGCTGAAGCGTATGCGGGACAGCCTGCAAAACCCTGTGAACAAGATCGAGGGCGGCTTCAGCATGGATAACCTGCAGGCTGTGGCCGAGGAGATGGCCCGCATGGACGCGATGGAGGTGCAGCCCATCCCCGACCATGTGCTGCTGGATACCGCCGAGGGCGAATATCTCGACCGGAAGGCTCTGGACTACAACGAAACCAGAAACCCCGCCGCAGCGTCGGTGGGAAACCTTCTATTCACCGGGGAGCCGGGGACGGTTATCCCGCTGGGCACAGAGGTTTTGTACGGCACACTGGCCTTTGCAACCACTGCAACAGCACAGATCAACACGGAAGGTTACTGCGAAATCGGAGCCAGGTGCCAGACAGCGGGCACCGTGGGGAATGTGGCCATCGGCACCATTACGGCGCTGCGCACGGCCATTTCCGGTGTCGCATCTGTTACCAACACCGCCCCTTTTGGTGGAGGAGCAGAGGCTGAGAGTGATGAGTCCTTCCGAAACCGGGTGCTTGAGAAGATCCGGCGACCCATCACAAGCGGAAACAGAAACCATTTTATTTACTGGGCAAAGCAGGTGCCAGGCGTGGGCGGTGCCAAATGCCTGGGCGCAGAGGTATGTGGAGCAGGCAAGGTCAAGCTGATCATCCTCTCCGACAAGTACAGCGCGCCGGATGAGGTGGTCTTGGACAATGTAGAGGCCCACATTGAGGCGGAACGCCAGATCGGGGCCGATGTGACGGTGGTGGCCGCCACGCCCAAGGCCGTTACCGTGGTGGTTGCGGTCACGGTGGCCAGCGGGCACAACATCACGGACATCCGCCAGAATGTCCAGGCGGCTCTGCAGAGCTACATTGAGAGTGTAAACCGGGAGGACTTCGACACCGCGCCTGTCCGGGGCGATGAAAACCGGAAGAGCAGCATCAGCTATTACCGGATCGGTGACCTTATCTTCGGCGTGGACGGCGTGGCGGATATTATCAGTTACACCCTGAACGGGCAGCTTGCCTCCCTCACATCCGGCTACGAGGAATATTTCACGCTGGAGGAGGTGGAGATCAGTGCCGATCAATGATACGTTTATGCTTCCCAAGCAGGTGCGGACAATGGCGCAGATGGCAGACCTCCTCCAAGCGGAGCAGACGGAGCTGACGCAGACGCAGCGCACCATCGCCGCGCTGGAACAGCAGTTGAACATCAGCACCAGCACTTTCCTGCTCCCCCGCCATGAGCGCCTGTTCGAGCTGCCGGTCAACACTGCGGAAAGCCTGGAAGCACGGCGGGCCAAGGTGCTGGCAAAGCTGATCACGCGCGGCACCACTACGGTGGAAGCAATTCGGGAGATGGTGCGGATCGTCACGGGATGCGAGGGCGCAGTCGAGGAGCATTTCAGCCAGTATGCCTTCACCGTTATCGTCTACCTGCTGTCTGAGAGTGTTTTCCCCAACCTGCCGGAGCTCATCCGGCAGATTGATGGGATCAAACCAGCCCACCTGATATTTGATATTACGGGTGCGTTCCAACCCACCAGTTTGAAGAACAGAAACGAGTTCTCCCTGTACCGCTTGAAGATGCGTTCCTGTTTTGCCAACACCAGGGGGCAACATGTAGTGCGGTTTGACGGAGAGGCCGATTTTGATGGCAGCGTTATGTTTAACCAGTTTTTCAGCGGGATTACATTCCGGTCCATGGCCCTCCGAACTGCATTTCCTGTGCAGGAGGAGGTCAGCGCGACGGTGACCATGGATAACTGGTATGCCTTCGATGGGACGGCCATCTTTGATGGCACACGAAAATTCAATGCCCAAATTGTTCAGGAGGAGTTTTAATGAACGAAAATAGCGTGATTACCAAGACACGCCGCAGAAAGCTCTGCATGGCCGCCAGTGACCCGGAAAAGCCGCTGGCCGTCATTACCCATGTGGCCTTCGGCAGCGGAGGCGTGAATGTCAGTGGGGAGCCAATCGTGCCCACGGAAACGCAGACTGCGCTCAACAGCGAACTGGCCCGCTATGAGGTGGAGAGCGTGACTGGTTCCGTGTTCGAGAAGCTGGGCCACATGAAGGAGGCCACAGTGGGCAATATGTTCGGGCCTTGGGA
>ENA-ORUF01001154-ORUF01001154.1-human-gut-metagenome-genome-assembly--contig:-NODE-1154-length-30282-cov-2.952989_pt1 | contig 30282 bp, 27 predicted proteins | sample MGYA00242077_ERZ509203 | MGnify/ENA primary metagenome ERZ509203 (study PRJEB26280, sample SAMEA2338834) | human gut metagenome | biome: human gut; feature: human-associated habitat; material: faeces... | reverse complement strand
CGTTGACGGAAGGCGCGGCTGCGGGAGCGGGCGCGGGCTCCGCGGCGGGCGCGGGGGCGGCTACGACGGGCGCGGGCCCTGCCGGGGCGCCGATCTCCTCCATTTCCACAAGGTACTGGGTTCCATCGATCGAGATTTTGAATTTACGCAGCATCGCTTTGGGTCCCTTCCATGTCCTTCTGCTTATAGATGCGCTTTACAGCAAACGAGCTCTTTTCCAGGGCTCCCGCGCCCAGTGCCGTCGCGATGACGGCGACGCGTTGACGCTCGGGGTTGGCGACCGAAACGCGCTTAACCACGAGCTTGCTTTCTTCTTGGGCGCCTGCGGCGATGGCCGAGGCGATGATGCACGCCGGTAGGTGCTCGGCGGGGTCGACGGGAAGGTAGGCGGGTACTTCTTCCCACTCATCCTGGGGGAATCCGGGCGCGATCTCGGGGCGCGCGGCATGCGCGCTCGGCGATCCCGGGGCATCAGCCCTCCGCTTACGCTGCGCGGACCGCGAGAAGCGCTCGCGCAGCCAGGAACGAAAACCCATGTGTCCGTCCTTTCTCACGCGCCATTTGGGATGAGAGAAACACGCGGCGCGTGTGCATATGAAGATATTGTATAGGGAATGTAGTGGTTTGTGGGAGCTCGATGAAAACTCGTTGTGTGGAGGTTCCAAGCATCTTGCCGCCCTCCTCCGCCGGTGACTACCGCTTCATGCGCGCGGGCATAATAGGCGAAGTCTAACAGCGTACGCACACGTGACATGGAGGTCAATATGGCTACGTTTTATAAGAATGACGCGAACAACTTCCTCGCTGCCCTGCAGGTCGAGACTCCGGCTCCCGCGGGTTATCAGGCGCTTGACGCCAATACGAGCGACGGTGCCGTCGAGAAGCACGTTCCTGTCGTCGAGATTGAGCACGAGGGCCGCCTCATCAAGGTGACGGTCGGCTCGACCGAGCATCCCATGGAGACGGCCCATTACATCCAGTGGATCGCGCTCGAGGCGGACGACCGTCTCGAGGTGCATCATCTCAAGCCCGGTCAGAGCCCCGTGGCGTTCTTCCCCGGCGGCGTTAAGGCCGGTACGGTGTACGCCTACTGCAACCTTCATGGGCTGTGGAAGGCAGAGTTCTAGGCTCTTCGCTGCCAATGGATGCGGAAGGGTCGCCTTCGGGCGGCCCTTTTTCGCATAAAATCGCAGAAGAGGTTTATGCACCGCCCGTGCGGGGCGCAGTGGGGCAGAGGGAGAGGGGGAGCGCCCTATGAAGATCGCAATCGCGCAGATCGACATGCGTCTGGGTGACATCGACGCTATCTGCGCGCGCATCGAGGACCAGGCAGCCCTTGCGCACGAGCAGGGGGCTCGGCTTCTCTGCACGCCGGTTCCCCTGTTCTCGGGTGCCGCGCCTGGCCCGATCGTCGAATCCGCGAACTTCCTGCACGATCTGATCGCCGGTCTGAGCGGCATGGCGATGCGGCTCGCCCAACTCGACATAGCCGCGCTCGTCCCCGCCTTCGTCGCGCACCAGGGTGCGTACATGCTCGAGGTGTTTTTGCTCAAAGACGGGAATGTGTCGCCGCTGCGCACGCTCTTGGCGATTCGCCGCGAGCAGGCGGGCGATGACGACCTGTGGACGCCGCCCGTCTTCGATGTCGACGGCGTCCGCTGCGCGATCACGTTCGACGTCGAGCGCGCGGGCGAGCTCCTGCCTCCCGGGTGCGACCTTATGATTTACTTCCAGGCTGGATCGCTCGACGTTTCGCGAGTCGAGACATCGGCCGTAGCCGCCGTGCAGGACGGCCATTTCCGTCCCGTCGCCGTCAAACGCAGCCTCTGGCTCGCTTGCGTGGCGCCGGTCGGCGGCTTCGACGGAGCCATCTATGCGGGCGGTTCCTTCGTGATGGATGACTGCGGGCGAGTCGTGGCGGCCTCGCCGTGCTTTGAGGAAGACCTGCTCGTGCAGGATGTTCAGCGCGGTACGACCGTGCCGTGCATCGAAGACCACGAGCTACCGCATTTCGATCGGTCGGAATGGCTGTGGGACGGGCTTCGCGTGGGCCTCGTGGACGCTGCGACGGCGTGCGGGTGCTCGCGGGCCGCGCTCGTTCTCGATGGCAGCCTGCCCAGTTCACTCGCTGCGACGCTCTGCGTCGATGCCTTCGGGCCGCGAAACGTCGTCGGCCTGTTTGTGGCGCGGTCCGGCATGCGGACGCCTGCGCAGGATGCGGCCGAGCGGGAACGGGCCGAGCGCGTGCGCGACCTTGTCGCATCGCTGCACATCCGCCTTGTCGAGCGTACGGAGCCCGATTGCGCAGCGCTGCTTGACCGGGACGAGTCGCGCATCGCCGTTCCCGGCGACGATGCTGCCGTTCGCCGGGCATCGGCGCATCTGGCCCAGCTCTTCCTCGACGACATCGCGCATGCCGAGCATGCCTTACCGGTAAGCTCGCTCACCAAGACCGACTACGCCCTCGCGCCCGAGGGTGCGGGCGGATCGTTGCCGGGGCAGATCGCTCCGTTCGGCGACGTGTACCTTACGGCGCTGGAATTCGTGGCCCGCATGCGCAACCGCGCGGGCGCCGCGGTGCCGGCTGCCCTCGTCTCGTTGCGTGCGGTGAAGTCGTATCTCGATGGCATCATCAGGAGAGCCGCCGCGCTCGAGGCGTCGCGTCCCTACTATGCGGTTCGTGTCGCCGAGGCGTTGGGCACGCTCGAGCCGAGCCAAATCGACGCGGCGCTCGAGGCCCATATCGATCGCGACCTTCCACTCGACGACCTTCCGCTTGCGGCAACGAGGCCGGATGCGGCGGCGCTTCTGCTCATGCTCGTTCGTCGGGGCGAAGCAGCTCGCCGCGCGCTGCCCCTGGTGCCTGCGGTTTCGGCTCGTTCCTTCGGCGAGCGGGCCTGGCCGGTCGATCTTGCGTGGTCCGATCTGGGCCGGCATGGAGCCGATCCGCTCGATCTTGCGGGGCTTGCGCGCGCCGCAATCGAGCGTGCGGAATCGCGCGGGGAAGCGCTGAGCGCACGGGTGCGCGGCGAGATCATGGGGCTGGTGGGGAGCCTTCTTGGCATCACGCCCGAGCAGCTCGAGGCGATGTCTACGGAAGAGGGCCGGCAGCAGCTGGGCGGGCAGCTCCCCCAGCTCGAGGACCAGGTCCAGCGCGCGCTGCACGACCTCTTCGAAGGGAGCTCCGCCGATGGCGAGGAGGGCGGCAGCCCGTTTGCCGGCCCTGCTGCCCGTGGCTTCTCGTTCTTCTCGCAAAACTAGTGCCCGCCTCCGCCTCGCTATGATATGATACTAGAACAGATGTTCGAAATCTCGAGCATACCGTGCGGAGGCATCCAGAGCTGATTGAGGGGAGGGCCGATGGTCGTCTTGGGAATCGACCCCGGGCTGGCGAATACCGGCTGGGGCGTCGTGGAAGAGCGCCGCGGCATATGCCGTTGCCGTGCCTACGGGTGCATCCATACGACGACCGAGGCCGACCTCGCGGCGCGCCTTCGGCGCATCGTCGACGAACTCGTTTCGGTCGTCGATCGGTATCAGCCGCATGCAGCGGCGGTCGAGGGCATCTATTTCGGGGCGAATGTTCGCTCGGCCATCCCCACGGCACATGCGCGCGGCGCGGCGCTCGTTGCCTGTTCCCTTGCGGGCGTCGAGGTGGGGGAATATACCCCCATGCAGATTAAGCAAGCGGTTGTGGGGACGGGCGCTGCGGATAAGCGCCAGGTAACCTATATGGTCCGCAGCCTCCTGAACCTCGATCACGACCCCAAGCCCGACCACGCGGCCGACGCCCTTGCGTGCGCGATCTGCCATGCAAATCTCTGGCGCACCGCGGCAGCTACGGACGGTGCCTATGTCAAGGAGAAGGGAAACCCCTACGCATGATCGCTCAACTCCACGGAATCCTGCTCGAGGCCACCCTCTCGGTGGCGGTGCTCGACGTTTCGGGTATCGGGTTCGAGGTCGGCATCTCGGGCATGACGGCGGCCTCTCTGCCCCCGCTCGGTGAAGAAGTGCGGCTCTATACGCGGATGCGCATCGGCAACGATGCCGTCGCGCTCTTTGGCTTCGCCACCGTCGAGGAGCGCACGATGTTCGATCGCTTGGTTGCGGTTTCAGGCGTGGGACCGCGTCTTGCGCTCGCAGTGCTGTCCAAGTATTCCGTCTCGCAGATCTACTCCATCGTCATGGCCGAAGACACCACAGGCATGTCTGCGGTGCCTGGCGTGGGAAAGAAAACGGCGCAGCGCCTTATCCTCGAGCTCAAGGGCACGCTTGCCAAAGACCATGGCCTCGCTGCGGCAGATGTACCCGCCGCGGGCCAGCTCCCGCTCAGCCGCTCCGCCTCGTCGCCGCTTGACGACGCGCGCGCTGCGCTCCTTTCCATGGGCTTCAGCCCGCAGGAGACCGACCTTGCCCTCGACGGGTATGATGAGGGCATGCGGGTGGAAGACCTGCTCGCGGCCGCACTGAAGAGACTCGGGATGGATGCATGATGTGGGAAGCGGATGAACAGGACCTGTGGCAGGACGTGCCGCAGCGGCAGGGTGCGGCGAACGGTCCGGCTGCGGCCCGCGGCGATCGCTTCGTGACGGGCAACCTCACCTCAGACGACCTCGATGTGGAGCGCAGCCTGCGCCCCCAGCTTCTTGACGACTATTGCGGCCAGGAGCATATCAAGCAGAGCCTGCGCATCCTCATCGAAGCGGCGCAGAGTCGTGGCGAAACGCTCGACCACGTGATTTTCTCCGGCCCTCCGGGCCTCGGCAAGACGACGCTCGCCTCGGTGCTCGCCAATGAGCTCGGTGCGCAGATTAAGACGACATCCGGCCCGGCCATCGAGCGCACGGGCGATCTCGCGGCCATCTTAACCAATCTTCAGCCGGGCGACGTGCTCTTCATCGACGAGATTCATCGGCTGAACCGTTCCGTCGAGGAGATTCTTTATCCTGCGATGGAAGACTTCGCGCTCGATATCGTGATCGGCAAGGGGCCGGCCGCGCGTTCCATCCGGCTCGAGATCCCGCACTTCACCCTTGTGGGGGCAACCACTCGCTCGGGCATGCTCACAGGGCCTCTGCGCGACCGCTTCGGCATCTCGTTCCGCTTGGACTATTACGCAATCGAGGACCTTGCCCAGATCGTTGAGCGCTCCGCCTCGATTCTGGGGGTACAGATCGATCACGATTCCGCGGTCGAGATCGGCTCCCGTTCACGTGGTACCCCGCGCCTGGCAAACCGCCTGCTCAAACGTGTGCGCGACTACGCGCAGGTGCGCGGCAGCGGCGCCATCGACCTCAAGACCGCTCGCGAGGCCCTCGAGTTCTTCGAGATCGACGAACTCGGTCTCGATTGGATGGACATCCGCATCCTGGAAACGCTCGCCCAGACGTTCCGCGGCCGTGCGGTTGGTCTCAGCACGCTGGCGAGCGCCGTAGGGGAGGACCCCTCCACGCTTGAGGACGTCTACGAGCCCTACCTCCTGCAGCGCGGTCTCATCGTGCGCACCCCACAGGGCCGCATGGCCACAACCGCCGCCTTCGACCATCTTGGCATGAAGCCGCCCACAACGTAGCCCATTCCGCTATCGAGGTGACCGCAGCCCGCGACGGAGCATGATTCATCCGATTCCTCTTACCTGAGATAGTCACAGGGCGGAGGAGCTAGCGATGGGCACTTCGTTGCCGGGCCCCACCGCACGGTGCGATGCCGCAAAGCGGCGAGCTCCCCGAGCACGCAGCATCCCATTATTGTGCCCCACCGCACAGGGCGATGCCGCGAAGCGGCGAGCCCTCCAAGCCCTCGCCATGTCCCACCCAGCCCAATCGCGTAGCCCGCACGCAGGGGCGCTCCCCCGTTTCTCCTGCGCAGTTTCGCAGAAAGGCCCAGCAAAGCTGGGCCTTTCGAGAATGTTTGAGCAAGGAGAAACGGGGGAGCGCCCCGTCCGGGAGCAGGACCCTACGCGATCTTCCTCACATTGAGCGCCTGCGTCTCGCCCGGCTTCTTTCCCGGACCGACCTCGAACTCAACACGGTCGCCCTCGTCGAGGGTCTTGAAGCCGTCCATCTGAATCGCGCTGAAGTGCACGAAGATGTCGGACTTGGTGCCGTCGGCGGGCGCGTCGTCGGGGGCGATGAAGCCGTAGCCCTTCTCGCGGAAGAAGGACTTCTTGATCGTTCCGGTCATGCTGTACCTTTCTTTCTACGCTCTCATGCGAGCGGGTCGTGCGCCGGCGGTCGCCGACACGAAGAGTAAGCATACCCCTAACGCCCCCTCATCAATCCGAGATTCGCGGTCGCAAGGGCACGCAGCGCGCCTCCTTGCAGAACCCTTACGTTGGGTGGGTGAATGTCCGCGCGTGGGGGTACACTTGATGGTGCGTAGCCCGCTCGGGCACGTGATCTGTACGCTCAAGCAAGGAGGCTTCATGCCCTGCACTACCATTCTCATCGGCAAGAAGGCGAGCTACGACGGCTCAACTATCGTCGCTCGCAACGAGGACTCCCCGAACGGGCAGTTTGAGCCCAAGCGCCTCACGGTTGTCCATCCTAGCGAACAGCCGCGCACCTATACTTCGACCGCTTCGCACCTCACTATCGAGCTGCCGGATAACCCTATGCGCTACACCGCCGTGCCCGATGCCATCGAGGGACACGGTCCTTGGGCGGCGGCAGGCTTCAACGAGCTTAACGTGGGCATGAGCGCCACCGAAACCATCACTTCGAACCCGCGCGTGCTCGGCGCGGACCCGCTCGTCGTCTACAAGCCCGCAAGGGGCACCGAAGGCGAGGAGGGCTACGTGCCCGCGGTCCCCGGTGGCATCGGAGAAGAGGACATGGTCACGCTCGTGCTGCCCTATATCAAGAGCGCTCGCGACGGCGTTCGGAGGCTGGGCGAGCTTCTGGAGCGTTACGGCACGTACGAGATGAACGGCATCGCATTCAGCGATGTGGACGAGATCTGGTGGCTCGAGACCATCGGCGGCCATCATTGGATCGCGAAGCGCGTGCCGGACGATTCGTATGTGACCATGCCCAATCAGCTTGGCATCGACTACTTCGACCTCGCGGATGCCGAGGGCGATGAGGTCGAGCACATGGCGAGCTCCGACCTGCGGAGCTGGATGGCAGAGCATCACCTCGACCTCACGTTGCTGCGCCCCGAGGTCTTCGACGATATCTACGACGACTTTGCGGACGACCTCGCAGACGACGTGGAGCAAGATGACGAGGACGACCTCGCAGACGGGCTTCTCGACCTCATCGAGGACGTGCGTGCCGGCATGCTCAATGGCGATATCTTCAATCCGCGGCAGGCGTTCGGAAGCCACAACGAGAGCGACCACGTGTATAACACGCCGCGCGCGTGGTACATGCAGCGCTGCCTGAACCCGAGCGACGGCTGGGACGGGCCTGCCGCCGTCTTTGGCCCCGAGTCCGATGACATCCCGTGGTCGCGCGTTCCGGAGCGCAAGCTCACGATCGAGGATGTGAAGGACGTGCTCTCCGCGCACTATCAGGGTACGCCGTTCGACCCCTATGGCACCATGGGTAACGCCGCCTCGCGCAACCGCTACCGCCCCATCGGCATCAACCGCAACGGCCAGCTCGCGGTGCTGCAGCTCCGCCCCTATGCGCCCGAAGCGTACCGTGCCGTTCAGTGGATGGCGTTTGGCTCGAATCCGTTCAACTCCCTCGTCCCGTTCTATGCAAACGTCGATGAGCTGCCCGAGTACCTCGGCAATACCGGTGCCCGCGTGACGAGTGAAAGCTTCTACTGGGCGAACCGCATCATCGCCGCCCTCGCCGACGTGCGCTTCCATGAAAACGCGGCTGCGGTCGAGGCATACCAGGAGAAGATGGCCGCCCTGGGCCACAAGATGCTCCATGAGACCGATGTCGCCGTGGCGGGCCTTGATGCGGCTGCGGTGCCGGAGAAGCTCGCGGCGGCGAACAACGACCTCGCGTCTGAGCTCAAGCGCGCAACGGAGGAGCTGCTCGGCAAGGTGCTCTATACCACGAGCTGCGCGATGAAGAACGGCTTCGCGATGTCTGACAACGTGCGCGAATAGGCCGGTCAACCGGATTAGCAACGGGGCCAAGCGGGGTTGCCGGCCCTGCCCCGTTGTTACCGCAGCGCTCCTTTGGGGTACAAGGGGAGCAACGAAAACCGCGGCGCTCGGGCTAGCTGCGCGTCCGCTCGTTTGAGGAGGCAACATGGCTATGTCTTTCGACGAACTTGTCAACAACATGGTGAACGTGAGCCTGGGCGCCGCTGCCATGGCGGCCGACAAGGGCAAAGAACTCATCGACGATCTGAGCGCCCGCGGCGCGCAGGCCCGAAGCGATGCGTCTCAAGGCGATTTCGCACGCTCCATGGCCGACGTGTTCAAGCAGGCCGGCGGGGCCGTGAGCGATGTGACCGAACGGCTGAGCGAGCAGGGCGCGACGGTTGCCGAGCGCATCTTGGACGAGCTTATTGTCGCTCGCGTGCGCCCGCTCACGACGGCCGAGCGCGCCGCCTTCGTAGCCCATGTCACGGAGCTCGTGGAGGCAGTTCCCGCCGCTGCCGTGAGCGTGCCCGTGGAGTCGGTTGCAGCCGAGGAAGCTGCCGGCGAGCAAGCGCCGGGCGATGCCGAGGGTGTTGCCGACGAGAAAACCGAGGAATAACGAAAGCGATTATCCGCCATGGACTTCGGCACGAAGAACAATCCATCGCCGCCTCCCGAGCCCTTGATTCCGGAAGAGCGAGTGCCCGGCGAGGAGCCTGAGTTCGGCCCGTCGCGCACGAGCTTTCGGCGCGAGCGGGCCGTGGACGAGGTGCCCGACGAGCCCGAGGCCATGGCGGATGTCGATAAGTACCAGCTCACCCTCACGGGGCGTCGCCGCCGTATCGCGCAGATCTTCCATATTGCACGCAAGTATGAGGTGTGGAGGAACATCACGCCGGTGCGCCTCCGCCGCATGCTCGAGGAGCTCGGCCCCATGTTCGTCAAGATGGGCCAGATCCTCTCAAACCGCTCTGAAATCTTGCCCCAGCGCTATTGCGACGAGCTGCGCCGCCTGCGCACCGAGGCCGACCCGGTTCCCTATCCCGTGGTGCTCGAATGCCTCGAGGCAGAATACGGCAAGAAGCTCGGCGACCTCTTCGATGCCATCGATCCCAATCCGCTCGGTAGTGCCTCGCTTGCGCAGGTTCATCGCGCTCGCCTCGTTACCGGAGAGGACGTTGCCGTAAAGGTGCAGCGTCCTGGCGCCCAGCAGGTCATGGCGCAAGACATCGATATCATGCGCTCGCTCGCGCGCCTTGCGACGCGCCTCATCAAGACCGAGCAGATCATCGACTTGGGCGAGGTGGTGGAAGAGCTCTGGCGCTCGTTCCGCGAAGAGACGAACTTCCTTGCCGAGGCGCGCAATCTCGACGAGTTCTATGCCTTCCACAAGCATACGCCCGGTATCTCGTGCCCGCGTTCGTATATGGACCTCTGCACTGAGCATGTCGTGGTGATGGCTTTCATCGAGGGCATCTCGATCTCGGAACCCGAGCTGCTCGTGCGCGCGGGCTACAAGCTTAAGGACCTGGGCAACAAGATCGTGGACGACTACGCCACGCAGGTGCTCGACGATGGCTTCTTCCATGCGGACCCCCATGCGGGCAACATCATCCTCTCGGGCGGGGTCATCTACTTCATCGACCTCGGCATCGTGGGTCGCATGTCGTCGCACGACCGCGGTGTGGTGAAAGACATCATCTTCGCCGTGGCCGAAAACGATGTGCCCAAGCTCAAGGACAGCTTTATGCGCTTCGCCATCTCGCGCGGCGACACGGCGGCCATCGACCACACGGCGTTCCTCACGGACCTCGATTACATCGTGCAGGATTTTGGCGGAAGCGATCTCAAAGACCTCGATATCGGTCGTTTCCTGACGGCACTCATCAATCTGGCGCGCAAGAACGATATCGAGCTGCCGCCGGTGGTGACGATGTTCGCGCGCGGTATGGTGACGCTCGAGGGCCTGCTTTCGGAGTATATGCCCGACGTCAACATGATCGAGATCATCCAGGTGCATATCGCCCACGAGAAGAGCGGCTACGAGCGTGCGCGCGAAGCTGCGGAAGAGCTTGCGGTGGGTACCGCCCGCGCCATCAAGGGGTCGCTTCAGACGGCGGAGTACCTCGGTCTCGCATCGCGCATGCTCACGCGCGGCCAGCTCAAGGTGAATACCGAGCTCATGGGTTCCGACGAGGTGCTTCGGCGCCTGGGCGGCATCGTGGACCGTGCGTCGATGGCGATCGTGGTCGCGGGCCTCTTCATCGGGTCGTCGGTCGTGTACTATGCGAAAATCGAGCCGGTCATCTTCGGCATCCCGATCATCGGCTTTCTCGGCTATGTTTCTGCGCTCGTGCTTGCGCTCATGCTCGGTCGCGAGATTTGGCGCAACTCCCACGGCAAGCGCCGATAGCCTGTACTCCCGGCGCTCCTTGCGGCATCGAGGCGCTCTGGCTCTCGGCGCCGTGGCTTACGAGGCGGGATTGGCGATCTCGATGTTGGAGAACGCGCCGGAATCACGGTCGTATTCAAAAACGAGGACGCAGCAGTTGCCCAGATAGACATCTTGCTCGCAGCGCGCGTTATGCTCCCAGACCGTTTTGAACAGCTTGCTGATAGAGCCGTGCGATACGACGAGCGCGTCTCCGGTGCATCCGTCCATGAGGCCGCGAAGGGTGCTCACGATGCGGTACCGGGCGCATGCCTGGGTCTCGCCGCCGCGCATGACCGTCGCGTCGCCTGGTTCCCATGGGCTCACCCCCAGGCGTTCAACGGGCTCCCCCTCGAATCTGCCGTAATCGCGCTCCATGAGCCCGGCGGAAGCGATGCGGGGGAGCGTGGAGAGCCCGGGGACCTCCGCTACGACGATGTCGAGCGTTTGCTGTGCGCGCCCCAGGGGCGATGCGGCTATACAGGAGAAGTTTGCTTCCTGGCTGCGAAGCCATGCGGCGGTGCGCTGAGCCTGCGCCACACCCTCATCGGTGAGTGGCGAGTCGCAGCGGCCCTGGAGGATATGCTGGGTGTTGTACACCGTCTGCCCATGGCGCATGAGATAGAGCTTCTGCATCGTTACACCAGCTTTTCGTAGGCGATGCGCGTGAGATCGGTCTCGGCATCCCCTTTGGTCTTGAGCTCGAAGGTCATGAGCTCGGTGAAGCCGTGGCGGGTGAGGAACGAGCGCATAGCGACGTTGCCGGGATGCGTGTCGATCCTGAGGCTCTTGCGGCCGTTCTCCCGTGCGATGTCCTCCGCCGCCGCGAACATGAAGCCCATCACGCCGCGCTTGAGCGCGCCGGCGGCGGTGGCACAGCGATGGATGGCGGCGTAGGAGGGCGTGCAGCCGGGGGTGGTCTGCGGGGTGAGCCAGGTGAGCTCGGGCATGCGGTATTCGGGATCCTCGTCGAAGCGAAGGGCAAGCGTGCCGAGCAGCGAGCCGGAGGCGTCAACGGCGACCCAGCAGGCGTCGAGGGCGAGGTCTCCCTCAACGCTCGCGCGGTTGGGATAACCGTGCTGCCATTGCTCGATGCCGAATCGCGCGATGGAGCGCTTGCCGTCTTCGAGTATCTCCATGACGCGGTCCGCCTCGCCGGGCAGCGCGCGCCGCATGGTCAGGGTGTCGTTCATGGTGAAAGCCTCTCGATGGTATGCGCCCGCGGGCGCTCGATTGACCGGCTGCATTACGATAGGCGTTTTCCCCGCTCGCGCAAGGGCCACCCGCCGACTCAAGAAAGCGGCATAATTGGATGAGAGATTCCGGTTGAGAAGCCGATGCAGGGGCACGCCTCGTGAGGGCGATAGGGGAGGAACGACATGCAGGACGTCCAGGACATGCTGCCGCTCTTTGATAGCGAATCGCTGGAACCGGGTTCTGGCGTTTCATGTGGCCCGCATGAACCGGGCTCTGGCGTTTCATACGCCATCGACATCGATCGCTGCATGCACTGCGGCGACTGCGTTCGGGCCTGCCTCTTCGGTGCCATCGCCGCCGGCCCGATGGGCCGCACCCTTCGCATCCTGGAAGATCGCTGCACCGCTTGCGGCACCTGTTATGAGGCGTGTCCCACCGGCGCCGTCTACGAACGCAGGGAACGTTAACCCGGCACCGCCCTTCCATCATCCGTGAGACACTTTGACCCGGCACAAGTGTCTCATTAAGGATGGCTGCCATGCGAGGGGCATCCCCGCCGCGAGTGCAAGGCCGTCCGCAGGGCGGGGTCATATGCTCCCGGCGCAGTTCCGCAGAAAAAGAGCCCCATCGGGGCTCTTTTTCGAGGACTGTTTGAACACGGGAGCATATGGCCCCGGCCCGCCGGGAGCGCGCCCTTAGTACGAGAAGAAGTCGAAGCGCGGCGGCAGTTCCTTCACGCGGTGGGTGCCCGGCTTCTCGCCGAGGCTTTCCACAAGGGCATCCGTCGAGTCAAGCACGTGTTCCCAGGAGAAGAACGCCTCGGGAGCTATGTCGAAGTGCTCGCAGATGAGCTCGCATCCGGCAGGCACGATGCCATGCATGAGGACGGTCGCCACGCGCAGCTCCAAGAACGCGTCGACGAGCGCCTGATGCATGAGCGCATCGCCCGCAGCCTGGTCATCCTTCTGCACCGCCTTGGCCGCCTTGCTCGCGTCGCTCCAGCGCTTATTGGCGGTGCGCAGGAAGGCGTCGCACACGCCGAGCGCGCGATGGAGCTCGGTGCGCCACATGGCCTGCTCGAAGGCGAGGGCTGCCTGCTCGGCGGCCTCTGTCGCTTCGGCCGAAGCTTCGCCTGCGGGAATGCATCCCGTGCGCACCGTGCTCGGGTCGCCATCCTTCACGGCCACGCCGTAGAAGCACGAACGCGCCAAGCGGTTGAACACGCCGGTAAGGAGCGTTCCCTCCTTGAGCACCGGGTCGATCACGCGCTTGTCGTCGCGGGCAAGGAGCGGCGTTCCATCGGGATTCTTGCCCGTCTCGCGCAGATCGTATGCCTTAGGGCTGAAACTCACCGGCTTCTCACCAAGGCCCAGTGAGAGGAAGTGGGCGCGCAGCTGTTCGGCGCTGTAGTGGTCGAGGAGCTCGCTCGCGGGCGGCGGCGGGGTCTTGGAGCTCGAGCTTGCCTTCTTGCCCATGTAGAGCACATGGTAGTTGGCCACGAGCGTGCTCTGCTGCATGTTCCAGCCGAGCGCTTCCCACATCGCCGTCTGCGCGATGCCGTAGAAGTAGATGTTGTCCTGACCGATGAACTGGTACACGTGCGCCTCGGGGTCGCACCACCAGTCGCGCCAGTTGTGCGCAGCGTAACGCGTGCCACCGGCCTGCTCGTCTGCCGCAAGCGCCGTGCGCGTGAAGCTGACGGGCGCCCAGAGGCTCTCGGGCCAGACCCAGCAGGTGAGGCCGGAGCAGCCGCATTCATCGGTTACGGGGACGCCCCAGGCGATGTTGCCCGTAAGGCGGAACGGCACGAGCGCCTTTCCGGAGCGGAAGCGCACGCCGCCTGCTCCGAGCACCTCGTGCGCGTCGTCGCGTTCGCGCCAGCTCGGGAAGGTCACGGTGAACGAGCTCTTGTTGCCTTCGGGCTCTGTCACGGTGTGCGGCGGCAGCTCGCCCTCGATGGCGTCGAATGCCTCGCGGAACTTGTTCTGGATGTAGAGCTGCGGCGGGTTAAGCCACTCTTCGAGGGTCTTTACCACCACGGAGCGCACCGTCTCGTCGCCCTCGAGCTTCTTGGTGAAGCCTTTCAGGAAGTCGAGGTAGGACGGGAGGTCGAAGTAGATGTTGTCCACGGGGCGAAGTTCCGGGGTCTCGCCGGTGAGCGCGCTTTTGGGCGCGATGAGCTCCTCCGGTTCGAACTGATGCCCCAGGTCGCACTCGTCCGCATAGGCTTTCTCGGACTTGCAGCCCTGGATGGGGCACCTGCCCGTGACCTGGCGCCCGTTCAGGAACTGCTGCGCCACCGGGTCGAAGAACTGCTTGGTTGCGCGCTTCTCGAGCACGCCCTGCTCCTTGAGGCGCAAGATGATCTCGTCGGTCATCTGCTCGTGAACGTGCACGGCGGGTTCGAGGGCGCTGCCACCGAAGAAGTCGGGCTCAACATCGTAGCCGGCGAGCGTTGCGGCTTGGCCCTCGTGGTTCGCCTCCACATAATCGGAGATGTGCTTTTCGTAGCCCTGTTCGTCATGCAGCTTGCGATAGCTTTCCATGATAGGGCTGCCGTAGCAGTCGGTGCCAGAGACGAACAACACGTTCTCGCGGCCGATGCGGTCGCGCAGGAAGCGCGCGTAGAAGTCGGCGGGAATGAAGACGCCGCCCACATGGCCGAAGTGCAGGTTCTTGTTGCCATACGGCATGCCGGCCGTTACGATGGCGCGGCGCGGCCAGGTGGGGCGCGAATCTTTGCTCAGCTTGGATGCCATGCAGCCTCCCTGCTTTGGTCGAAACATCCAGATAGGCAACCATTATGGCACAGCACGCCAGATTCCGTGTATGCTTGGACACATGAGATGCCGAAGCAACATACACACGTTCGAGGACGAGGATTTCCTCAAGCGCATGACCCAGTGCTCTGCCGTGACGTTCATCATCGGGTTGGCGGCGACGCTCGTGTTCGCGGTCGCGCTTGCCGTGGCCGTTCCCGAGAGTTTCGACGGCCTGCTGGTGGGGATTTTTGCGGAAGACGGGCGCGGCATCGTCGACTACCTGCTCTGGATTGCGTGGGTCGCGGTGGCGCTCGTGGTCTCGCTTGCGGCGCACGAGCTCGTGCACGCCATCTTCTTCAAAGCATTCGCTCCGGCGGGCACCCGCGTGTCGTTCGGTGTCAACTGGAAGCGCGGCATGCTTTACGCGTGCGCCGAGGGCATCGTGTACACGCGCAGGCAGTATCTCATCATCGCACTTGCGCCCACGTTCGTCGTGACGCTCCTGGTGGTTGCAGCGGGGCTTGCGTGCGGCTGCCCCGTAGCGGGCGCCTTCACGGCGGTGCTCCATCTAACCGGGTGCGCAGGCGACTGGGGGTACGTCCATGAGCTTCGCGCCGATCCTCTCATCACGCATTGCGAGGACACCTCGTACGGTGTGTGCTTCTACGGTGATGATGAGGATTGCGACGCCGCCTTTGGCGAGGAGCAAGAGGAGGTGCGCTCATGACGCGCCTGCTGCTCCATGCCTGCTGCGCCCCTTGTTCGCTCGAACCCGTGCGCCTGCTCTGCGAGGAGGGCTTCGAACCAACGATTTGCTGGACGAACCCGAACATACAGCCCGTTGAGGAGCACGATCGCCGCCTTACCGAGCTTCGGCGTTGGTGCGCGGTGGAGGGCATTCCGCTCATCGAGGCGGAGGAAGACGCTGTTCGATGGGAGCGCTCGGTGGCACCCATTGGCGCTGAGGCGCGCGAGCGCCGGTGCCGTGCCTGCTATGCGATGCGCCTCGCTGAGGCCTGCCACGTTGCAGAGCGCGAGGGCTTCACCCATATCGCGACGACGCTCGCCGTGTCGCCGTATCAGCTGTTCGAATCGTGTAACGAGGTGCTCTGCCGTCTCGCTTCGGCCTGCGGCCTTACGCCGGTAATTCGAGATTTCCGCCCTTGGTATCCCGAGGCAACGCGTCGTTCTCGCGAACTCGGGATGTATCGGCAGAACTACTGCGGGTGCCGTTTTTCCGCTGCCGAGGCCGCGCTTGACCGCGCTCGTCTGCGCGATGAGCGCCGTGCCGCGAAGAAGCATTGACGTTTTCCAACTCGAGCCTCGAAGCAGTACCTTTTGGGCGCTTGGTTGGGTGGATCGCCCTTGCGCTTCGCGGTGACCTGCGGTCTTGCAGCTTGATTTCCGTGCGCACCGATAGCCGTACGCGCCGATAAAAAGGTACTGTCTTGAGCGCTGATCCGTCTTCGCCTTGTCCGGTGCCCCGAGACGGCCTTCAGCATGAGGCAAAGGCGCTCCTTTAATTCCCCGTCGCTAGGATTAAAATGACTATCAGAACGCAATAGTCATTTTTTTGGAGGCTGAGGAATGGAACGCATGGCAGAGAGCGCGCCAGGCAACAGGGCGGAGGCCGCCAAGGCGGGCACCAAAGCGGGCGGTGGTCACGCAGGGGCAGCGCTGGTCGTCATTCTCGCGATGACATTCATGGAGATTCTCGACGGCACCATCGTAAACGTCGCACTTCCCTCCATGCAGCAGGAACTCGGGGTGGATATGGCGTCCATCCAGTGGGTCGCAAGCATCTACAGCATCGTGACCTGCGCGGCGCTCCTCGTGTTCGGACGCCTCGGCGACATGTTCGGCAAGGTTCGCATCTTCCAGGTCGGCGTGGCACTCTTCACCGCGGGATCGGCGCTCTGCGCGCTTTCGGGAACGTTCGAGATGCTTGTCGTTGCTCGCGCCGTCCAGTCGCTTGGCGGCGCGGCTTCGCTCGCCAACAACCAGGGCATCATCACCGAGACTTTTCCAGACAGCCGCGGCCGCGCACTCGGGCTCGTGGCGACGTTCACCGCGCTCGGCGCCATGTGCGGCCCCACGCTCGGCGGTCTCATCGTGGCGACGCTTCCGTGGGAGTTCATCTTCATCATCAACTTGCCCATCGGCCTCATCTCGTTTGTCGTCGGGCTCAAGGTGCTCAGCAACCGTCGCCCTGCGCACCGCCCGTCGTTCGATGCACTCGGCACGGTGCTGCTCATCCCCTCCATCCTGTTAATCTTCTTCGCCATTACGCTCACGGAACGCGGGGTCACGCCCTTTACCATCGGCATGCTTGCGTGCGGGATCGGGCTGCTCGTCGCCTTCGTCGTGGTGGAGAACCATGCGAAGTCTCCGCTCGTAACACTCGGCGTCTTTCGCGACGTTCGCTTCGTCATCGACCTCATCAACATGGCGCTCGTGTTCCTCGCCATGGCGGCCTATACGTTTATCTTCCCGTATTACCTGCAGGAAGCGCGCGGCATCGGCGCGGGCGTGGCCGGCCTTATCATGGCGTGCTATCCGCTCGTCAACTCCATCGTAGGCCCCATCTCGGGCGCCGTGTCGGACAAAGTGGGGTGCGAGAAGCCCACGCTCATGGGGCAGATCATCTACACCTGCGGGCTCGCTATCATGGGCTTCGTGGCGCTCGATACGCCGCTCTTCGTGCTCATTCCCTGCATCATGTTTACCTCGCTTGGTAGCGCCATCTTCCAAGCCCCCAACAACTCCATGGTGATGGGGCACGCGCCCGAGGGGTCGCTCGGCTTCGTGGGGTCGCTCGGCAACCTCATGAGGTACCTGGGACAGTCCGTGGGCATCACGGTGGGTTCGGCGCTGCTCTACGGCGGCATGTCGCAGTCGATTGGCTATCCGGTCACAAGCTATATCGAAGGGCGCCCGGATGTGTTCATGGACGGCATGCATCTTGCGTTCCACGTGGTTGCGGTCATCGTGCTCGCTAGCGTGGCGCTCGCGTTCGTTCGCGAGTGGCTGAACTATCGGGAGCGCCGCGCTCGCTCGACGGCGCGGTAGGTGAGAGACCTATGCCGGCCATCTTTACTCAGCAGAACCGCGATGAGCTATACCGTCGCATGATCGAGGTGGGCTGGGGGCAGCTCGTCGAGGGCGGCATTCGTTCCCTGCGCGTGGAACGGGTTGCGGCAGCGGTGGGTATCGCCAAGGGCACGTTCTATCACTTCTTCGATTCAAAGGACGACTTCATCTACGCGATGCTCATGGAGAATCGCCAGCACGCGGTGGATGTGCTCGAGCGCGTGCGCGAGGAGGCGGGTGCTCCGCTCGATCGCGCATGCATGCGCTCATGGCTCGAGCTTCTCTGGCGGTCGGATCGAAACATCTTCCGCATCGCAACGGCTGAGGAGTACCGTTATCTCGTGCGAAGTCTGCCCGATGAACGGACGCTCGACCCCGCGTCCGACGGCGCGCTCGTGCGCTGGATCGTGAATGAGGTTGCCGACGCGCGGCCTGGGGTGGATGTCGCCGCCGTGCAGAACCTGCAGTTCGCGCTCGCGCTCACGCTGCTCAACCGCAGCCTTCTGCGTGCCGAGGCGCTGGAGCGCACCGTCGATGCCCTGATCGACGACACATTGGATGAGCTATTCGGCAGGTTTGGTTAAGCGCTGTCTGTCCTTGGATTCGGGCAGGGTTTCGGGTGGGGCCGCTGCTCGTCAGCGTTTGAAGCGCAGGTCACGCGGCACATGAGGTCGGTGCGGAGGTCGCGCTTCGTTAGTTCTTGCGACGCTTGTTGCATGCCGGTCGGCAGCAGACACTCGCGAACACGTACACACAGTAGCCGAAGAGCGCGGCGCATCCGGCACCGAGGAACACTCCGGCGAGAGCGATCGGGGTTATCTCGTGCATGACATGGTCTCCTTCCCGTGGCGGGCTCAAGGTGTTCGACACCCGCAGGATTCATGGTCGGAAGCCCGAATTCTTTCCCGCATGTTTCATCTGAAACATGCGAAATGCGGGCGAATCCAAGATTCCAGGCAGCGACATACAAGTGTTACGGGGGTTCCACGGGCATGCCCTGCTGTCGAATTCAGTACAGCATGTGAGCGGTAAAGGTGGCATTAAGCTCGAGCGCCTGGATATTAAAATGTCATAAAGATGCAGGTAGGCAACGCATTACCCATGAAGGGCGAACGCGTTGCACCCCGCGTTGCCGCGCTATACTGGGGAGCGACGCGAAGGGAGGCGGCGGATGGGCAAGGTGAACGTACGGGCACCGCGACGCGAAGGAAGAATGGCGGCACGTCTTGGCGCCATGTGCGTGCTCCTGGCGTCATCGACCGCGATCGGGCTCGGTTTTCATGAGCTGGGCTTTGCCGATTCGAGCATCATCTCGCTTTACATCCTGTCGACCCTGCTCACCGCTACGGTCACATCGGGACGCATGTACACGCTGCTTTCGTCTGCGCTCTCGGTGGTGCTCTACAATTTCTACTTCGTCGTGCCGCGCTTTTCGTTCGAGTCGCTCGACACGAGCTATCTCGTCACGTTCGCCATCATGTTCGTCGCTGCCATCGTTGCCTCGGAGCTCACGAGCCACATTGCGCGAAACGCCCGCGAGGCGCGGCGGACGGCCTATCGCACGAGCGTGCTCCTTGAGACGAACCAGCTGCTTCAGCAGGCGGATGATCCCGAAAGCATCGCGCGAATAGCTTTGGGCCAGCTCTTGAAGCTTCTTAACGGCCCGGTGGCGTTCTATCCTGTCGAGGGGGACGGTCTTGGCTCGCCGCTGGTGGGCGACGGGGTCGATGAGGTGATGCCGGCATCGATTGCCGAGAACGCTCGTGTGAACGCATTGCGCGCGCTCCGGTCTTCCAAGCTTGCGAGAGATGCCGCTTCGGCGGGTGCCGCGCCCGCGACCGCCGAGGCTTTGGAAATCGTCGCCATCCCCATGGGAGATGGCTTATTTTTGCCCGTGCGCACGCATGACGAGGTGTTCGGCGTCGTGGGCATTCGTGCTGCCGAGCGCGACATCGACTCGTTCGAGCTCTCCATCGCTCGTTCGATCATCGGTGAGTGCGCGCTCGAGCTCGCTCGAGAACGGGAGGCGCGCGAGCGTGAAGAGGCTGCCGTGCTCGCGCGCAACGAGCAGCTCCGAGCGAACCTATTGCGCTCGCTTGGACATGACCTGCGCACGCCGCTCACGGCGATCTCGGGTGCCGCGGCGATTCTACGCGATGATTCCGACCGTCTTGCACCCGAGCAGCGTCGTGCGCTTCTGGACGACGTGTACCACGACTCGCTTTGGCTCATCGATATGGTCGAGAACCTGCTCACCATCACGCATTTCGATGAGGGCACCATCAAGCTCACCCTGAACTCCGAGCTCATCGACGACATCTTCGAAGCCGCCGTGTCGCACCTTGCGAACCAAGCGGGTGGGCACCGTATCGTCATCGAGCCCGCGGAAGAGATTCTCCTCGTGCGCATCGATGCGAGCCTCATCATCCAGGTGCTCACGAATCTCGTGGGCAACGCCATCAAGTACACCCCGGCAGGTTCGACCATCCAGCTGAGCGCTCGGCGCGAGGGGGCGTTCGTGCGCGTGACGGTTGCAGACGACGGGCCGGGCGTGGCGGACGACGACAAACCGCACGTGTTCGATCGCTTCTATTCCGGTGCGAAGGCAGAGCGGCCGGCAGACGCGCAGCGGAGCTTCGGCTTGGGGCTCGCGCTCTGCCGTTCCATCGTCGAGGCGCATGGCGGCGCTATCGAGGTGCACGACAACGTGCCCCATGGCGCTGTCTTTTCATTCACGCTTCCCGCAGAGGAGGTTGCGATTCATGGATAGGGAATCGAAAACGGCGGCATCGGCCGGTGCGGACAGCGCGGGGACGCTCTCCGTCCTCGTGGTAGAAGACGATGCGGCGGTGCGTCGTCTTATCGCGACAGCTCTTGCCATGCATGGCTACCATGTGGAGGCCGCCGCCACGGGCGAGGCGGCGATTCTCGAGGCGGCGTCGCATGGGCCTGATCTTGTTCTACTCGATCTGGGTCTTCCGGATGTGGACGGCATCGCCGTCATCAAGAAGCTGCGCTCATGGTCGAACGTGCCGATCATCGTGATTTCGGCGCGCATCGAGGAAGCGGACAAGATCGAAGCGCTCGATACGGGAGCGGACGACTATCTCACGAAGCCGTTTTCCGTGGAAGAGCTTCTCGCTCGCGTGCGTGCCTGGCAGCGACGTGCTCGCATGTCGCTCGGTGACGACCCGGGCGAGAGCGTGTTCGAGAACGGTCCTTTGCGCGTGGACTATGCGGCGGGATGTGCGTATCTAAACGGTGAAGAGCTGCATCTCACGCCCATCGAGTACAAATTGCTTGTGCTCATGTGCAAAAACGTGGGAAAGGTGCTCACCCACACCTACCTTACGCACGAGATTTGGGGCACATCGTGGGACTCCGACATCGCGAGTCTGCGTGTCTTCATGGCGACGCTTCGGAAGAAGATCGAGCGCGACCCCTCGCAACCGAAGCTCATCCAGACGCATGTAGGCGTCGGCTACCGCATGCAACGGCTGTAAAGCTGCAGTCGCACCAGGCACCCCCGACCGGCTGCGCAGGGTGCCCGAGGTTGCCGCGAAAGCCGAGCGCGCACGCCTTCGTGCGGCGCCCGAAGGCTTGAACGGCAAGATCGGGCACCCTGCGCAGCCGGGCATTAAGATGCCACAAAGATATGGCCAAACCCCTTGAAGCTGCTTTTTCCCGTGACTAAGATGCTTTCGCAATCGCGGATGTGCTGCCGGCACTCTGCGATCAGGGAAGGAGAGGTTTCATGGGAAGCAGTTTGGGCTCAGGTGCCCCGGCATCCGTCGCCGCAACGGATCTGGATGCGCTCGATGCCATCCGCAAGGCACCCATCGACGGCGTGTTCGGCGAACTCGAGACGGCGCGCGTAGGGCTCGCTTCGGACGAGGCGGCCGTACGCCAGGGGCGCTTTGGAAAAAACGTCATCCAAAGCGAGAAGAAGAAATCGCCCGTTATCGCATTTCTCGCGAACTTCACGCACCTCATGGCGGTGCTTTTGTGGGTCGCGGGCACCATCGCGTTCATCGCGGGGCTCCCGGAGCTTGGCGTCGCAGTGTGGCTCGTGAACATCATCAACGGCGTGTTCAGCTTCTGGCAGGAGGCGCGTGCGAGCCAGGCGACCGAGGCACTCAAGAAGATGCTGCCGGCCTATGCCACGGTGATTCGCGACGGCCAGGAGCAGAAGATCCTGGCAGAAGACCTCGTGCCGGGCGACGTCATGCTCCTTGCCGAGGGCGACAAGATCTCTGCAGACGCGCGTGTCATCGCGAGCTCGGACTTGCAGGTGAATCAATCCACGCTAAACGGCGAGTCCACCCCGTCGCGCAAGACCGCGGACGCGGTGCTCGAAGAGGGGCTTTCCGCCGCGGAGATTCCCAACCTCGTCTTCGCTGGCACGAGCGTGTCCGAAGGCAACGGCCGCGCAGTGGTGTTTCGCATCGGCATGGACACGGAGTTCGGCAAGATCGCGAGCCTCACGCAGAACATGCAGGCGGCGGAGAGTCCGCTCACGCGCCAGCTCAACCGCCTCACGAAGCAGGTCACGATCTTTGCCATGTGCATGGGTATCGCGTTCTTCTGCCTGTCCCTGTTCGTGGTGCACGAGCCGTTCGCGTCATCGTTCATCTTCGCGCTCGGTATGGTTGTGGCATTCATTCCCGAAGGCCTCCTGCCCACGGTGACGCTTTCGCTCGCCATGGCGGTGCAGCGCATGAGCCGCCGGAACGCCCTGGTGAAGAAGCTCGATTCCGTGGAGGCGCTCGGCTCCACGAGTGTGATCTGCACGGATAAGACCGGTACGCTCACGCAGAACGAGATGACCGTGAACCATCTGTGGACGGCGACACGCGAATACGAGATCACCGGCGTGGGGTACGCGCCCGAGGGCCATATAGAGGCCGAGGGGCGCAGTTGGCGCGCTGTGGACGATGCCGACCTCGAGCTCTTGCTCGAAGGCGGGTTGCTCTGCGGCAACGCGCGCCTCGCCGAGCCGGAAGAGGAGGGCAAGCGCTACGAGGTCTACGGCGACCCCACGGAGGCGTGCCTCATCGTTTCCGCGCAGAAGGGCGGCATCGATCGAGCCGAGCTCGAGGCACGCATGCCCCGCGTGAAGGAGCTGCCGTTCGAGAGCCGCCGCAAGCGCATGACGACCGTGCACGCCCTTGAGTACCCGCTGGACGGAGCGCGCCGCATCGCATTCACGAAGGGCGCACCGAACGAGGTCGTGCGGCTTTCGACCCATGTGCGCGTGAACGGCGTGGTCGAGCCTATGACCGAGGAGCTCCGTGCACACATCATGGAGGCGAACGACACCTACGCCGCCGACGGCCTGCGCGTGCTCGCGGTGGCGTACCGCCCGCTCGACGGTGCGAACGCGGAGGAGGGCATCCCCGATGCCATGAGCGATTACACGCCCGAGAATATCGAGTGCAATCTCACCTTCGTGGGACTCGAGGTCATGATGGATCCACCTCGTCCTGAAGTCGCGGCGGCTGTGGCAGAGTGCCATCGCGCGGGTATCCGCATCGTCATGATCACGGGCGACTACGGTCTCACCGCAGCGAGCATCGCGCGGCGCCTGAAGATCGTGGAGGGCGAGGGACTATCCGTCATCTCGGGCTTCGAGCTTTCGAAGATGGGCGATGAAGAGCTCAAGGAGAAGCTCGCCGGCCAAGTTGTCTTCGCCCGCATGGCACCTGAGCAGAAGCTCCGTGTGGTCACGGCGCTCCAGGAGATGGGCGAGATCGTGGCCGTGACGGGTGATGGCGTGAACGATGCTCCCGCGCTCAAGAAAGCCGATATCGGTGTTGCCATGGGCATTACCGGCACCGATGTGGCGAAGGAGGCGGCCGATATGATCTTGACGGACGACAACTTCGCCTCGATCGTCGCCGCGATCGAGGAAGGGCGCGCGGTCTACAGCAACATCCGCAAATTCTTGCTCTACATCTTGAACTCCAATGCGCCTGAAGCGGTGCCGAACGCGGTCTACCTGCTCTCGGGTGGTGCTGTGCCGTTGCCGCTCACAACCATGCAGATCCTTACCATCGATCTGGGCACGGATATGCTGCCGGCGCTGGGCCTGGGCACTGAACCGCCGGAGGAGACCATCATGGATCAGCCCCCGCGCGATCCCAACGAGCGCCTCCTCAACCGCCGCGTACTTGTGAAGGCCTTCCTGTGGTATGGCCTTATGGCCTCGATCGTCGCCATGGCGGGCTATTTCCTGGTGAACATGCTCGCCGGTTGGCCGGGGATTCCGCTCGCCGGGTTGGGCAACGATGGCGACCCGGTTTACATCCAGGCGACGACCATGACGCTCGCAGGCATCATCTTCGCGCAGATCGGCCAGGTCATGAACTGCCGCACCGAGACCACCTCGGTATTCAAGATCGGTCTCTTCTCGAACCGCCGCATCCTCATAGGCATCGTGTTCGAAGTGGTGCTGCTTGTGATTCTCACCACGTTCCCGCCGCTGCAAGGCGTGTTCCACACCGCGCCCCTGGCCTGGCAGGATTATGCGTTCCTCTGCTGCATCCCGCCTGTGGTCATCGCCATCGAAGAGGTTCGCAAGGCATGGCTGCGCCGTCGCGAGCGGGCGCGTGCCGCCGCGAAGCGCTAGAGTTGAGGGTATACACCATCTGAAAGGTGGAGATTATGAACGTCATTATCGTAGGCATGGGCTTCATCGGATCGGGGCTCGCGTGGAAACTCGCGCGACAGGGGTTTTCGGTCACGGCGGTCGACCAAGACCAGAAAGCGCTCGATGCGCTAGGTGATTCGTTCCCTGGCAAACGCGTGTGCGGCATCGGCCTCGACCGCGACGTGCTTCTGCGCGCGGGAATCGACCGCACGGATGCCGTCGTCTCCTGCATGCGCTCCGACGAGGCGAACATCGTGGTGGCGCACGTCGCCCGCTCGACGTTTCGCGTGCCCCGCGTCATCGCGCGTCTGCACGATCTTACGAAGGCCGATACGTACCGTCGCCTGAACATCCAGACGGTCTCGCCCAATGCTTGGGGTATCGCGCGCATCGGCGAGCTTCTTACCTATAACCATCTCGATAACGTGTTCGAAGTGGGATCGGGCGATGTGCGCCTGGTTCGCGCGGACGTGCCGGCGCTGCTCGACGGTGCCACGGTGCGCGAGATCTCCGCGCTCGGCGAGGTGCAGATCGTGAGCGTCTCGCACGATAACGAAACGTTCATCCCCACGCAGGGCACCGTGCTCGCCGCCGGCGACATCATCTACGCCGCCGTGGCGACCTCTGCCAGCAGGAAGTTCAAGCAGATGCTCGGCATCACCGATTAGGAGGAATCATGCAGGTCATCATTGTCGGCGGCGGCAAGACCGGCGCCCATCTCGCCTCCCGCCTTACGGACGACGGCATCGCGGTCACGGTCATCGAGCAGCGCGCTGAGGTCGTCGAGCGCGTGCGTCAGATATGCCCAAACGTTTCCGTTATCGAGGGGAGTGGTTCGGATCCCGAGGTCTTGGAGCGCGCGGGCGTGCGCATCGCGGATGCTGTCGCGGCTGTGACGGGATTGGACGAGACGAACCTCGTGACGTCGATGCTCGCGAAGATGGAATATGCGGTGCCGCGCGTCGTGGCGCGTGTGAACAACCCGGCGAACGCGTGGATGTTCACGCCGGTGAACGGCGTGGACGTGGGTGTGAATCAGGCTGAAATCACGGCGCGCTTCGTTATCGAGGGCATGGATGTGCATGACATGTACACGCTCATGAAGCTCGGCCGAGACGAGCACAGCATCGTTCAGGTGACGGTGGGTGCGCATGCCCGCGTGGCGGGACTCGCCCTCAAGGACATCCCGTTCCCGGCGGAGACCGTCGTGACCGCTGTGGAGCATGAGGGCAACCTCATCGTGCCGAACGGTGGCACCGTCTTGGAGTCGGGCGATGAGGCGATCATCTTCACGAGCGAGGAAGGCCGCGACGAGATTCGCCGCCTCTTCTCATAAAGGCAGCGTGCGGCTACCTCGCTTCAGAACGGGTCGTTTCGTTTCGGCATCCGTGCTAAGCTATTCAGCCGGATAAGAAAGCGAGGTAGCCATGCGTACCGATGATTTTGACTACGACCTTCCCGAAGAGCTGATCGCCCAGGCTCCCGCCGAGCCGCGCGATTCGTGCCGTCTGCTTGTAGTGCACCGCGACGAGCCGCTCGCGACTACGGGCGACGTCGTACCGCTCGATGCAGGCGGCTGCGTGGAGCACCGGCATTTCTACGACATCATCGACTATCTGGAGCCTGGCGACCTTCTCGTGGCGAATGAGACGCGCGTGATGCCGGCGCGTCTCATCGGGCGCAAGGCGAAGACGGGCGGTATGGCCGAGACGCTCTTGCTCACTCGTCGCGAGGACCAGGATTCGCTTGGTCATGTGTGGGAATGCCTCGTGAGCCCCGGCAAGCGCCTCAAGCCCGGTGCGGTCATCGAATACCGTGCGGGCGGTCCGCACGCGCCCGAAAGCGCGCCCGTGGTGCTTGTGGGGGAGGTGCTTGACTTCGTGCCCGATAGCCGCGGCGGACGTCTCGTGCGCTTTACGCCGCAGGGCGAGAACGCATCGGGCGCGCCGCGCACGCTCGACGAGGCGATCCATGCCGCGGGGCACGTGCCGCTGCCGCCCTATATCACCGATTACGAGGGAGACCCCGAGAAGTACCAGACCGTCTACGCCATGAGTGAGGAACACTCCGCCGCCGCCCCCACGGCCGGGCTCCATTTCACGCCCGAGCTCATCGAGCGCATCAAGCAGAAAGGAGTCGGCTGGGCGACGGTCGAGCTCGAGGTGGGGATCGACACCTTTCGCCTTGTGGAGGAGGACGATCCCACCGAGCACGTCATGCATACCGAGCGCTACCACGTGCCGCAGTCGGTTGTGGATGCCGTGCACGCCACCAAAGCGGCGGGGCACCGCGTGATCGCCGTGGGCACGACGGCGGTGCGCTCGCTTGAGAGCGCGTGGGACGCCCAAGCCGCCGCGTCCGAGCCGCCCGTTGTCGCGCGCCGGTTCGAAGGCGCTCCCGGCTCGGCGGTGGAGGGCATGGGCGATTTCGTCGCTCGGGAGAACGCGACGACGAACCTCTACCTCATGCCTGGTTCTACCTACCATGTGGTCGACGCGCTTATCACCAACTTCCACGTGCCGCGCTCGACCCTCATGATGCTCGTCTCGGCTCTCGCCACGCGCGAGCAGATCATGGATGCCTATCGCGAGGCCGTGCGGGAACGCTACCGCTTCTTCTCGTTTGGCGACGCCATGCTCATCGAGTAGGCCCGCGTCGCCTGAGGCTCTCGGACGCGGGCTTTGTCTCGGCGCTTGCGCGGGCGGAAAGGGCGGGCGGAAAGATGCTGACGTTGCAAAAAGCGGATGCCTGCGGCCCCGATGTCCGCAGGGGCGTATATCATTGGTAGAGAGATTCGTTCGTCTACGATCGACATGGGAGAGAACGATGGTTGACGATTTCGATACCAAGATTGATGACATGGAAAACGAGCAGGGCGGCGTCTTGGAGGGCGCTGCCGACGTCGATGCGCCCGCCTCTGATTCTGCCGCGGCCACTGCTAACGAGGTCGATGCGCCCGAGGGAACCGCAACGGCCGATGCGCCCGAGGACGCGGGCGCGGCGGCGGATGATGCACCGCGCATTCCCGAGTTCCTGCAGCATCCCGCCACGGGAGCCGCGCCCCGCACATCCCAGGTGGTAGACGAGGAGCCCGTGCCAACCGAGGAAGCTCCTGGGGCCTCGCCGGTCGAGGCGGTCGGCTCCTTCTTCTCCGAGGGGGCGGCGGCGGTGCGTGAGATGAGCGCCGCCCGCAAGGCGCATGCCGAAGCGCGCGAACAGCTCGAGCAGCTCGATGCCACGATCGCCGACGAGGAGGCGGAGCTCGCTCATCGGCGCGAGGTCGCTGCAAACTACCATGCGATCATATCCAGCGAAACCGCGCGTCGCGACGGCGCAACCAAGGCCGAGCAAGCGGCGGAGGTCGAACAGGCGCGCATCCAGGGCGAAATCGATGCGCTCAAAGAGCGTTTGCAGCAGATGAAGGACGCGGATTCCCAAACCGAGAAGCGCCTCAAGGCGGCCCTCGATGCCGCCGAGGCCCGGGAGGCGTCGTCGCGCGAGAACGGCGCGCGCCTGCAGCGTCGGCTCGACGATGCGAAGCGGAACCTCGGGAAGGCCGAAGAGGATCAGAAAAACGGCGTTGCCGCCGCGCAGGCGGCGGTGGAAAGCGCCGAGTCTCGCCTCGCTATGCTCCACGACGAGTATGCCGAGGTCCAGCGCAACCCCTCGGCAAATTCCGCTGCCTATAGCGTGCGCGCTGACGAGTTGCAGACAGAGATTTCCGATGCTGCCCACGAGTTGCAGTCCGCACGGGACGACCTTCCCCGCATCACGCAGGAACTTGAAGACGCCCTCGCCCATGCTCGAAAGGCGGTTTCCGAGGCCGAAAAGCCTATGGACGACGCGAAGCAGGCCTTCCGCGAGGTGAGCTCTGCCGCAGACGAGGCGCGCAACACCTACCGCGAGGCGAAGGACGACGCTACGGAACGCCAGCGCAAGCTGAAGGAAGAGATTTCCGGCAAGGAAAAGGAACGCCGCGCGCAGGAGCAGGCTGCCGAGGACGCCCGCGAGGAGGCGTCTGAAGCCCAGGCGCTCATTGACGAGGCGAACGATATTCATGCGCATCCCGAGGTTACCGAGACGATTGCCGCGCGCCTCGAAGCGGACCGGGCGGAGCGCGAGGAGCAGGCCGTTGAGGTAGAACAGCTCGCGAGCACAGAGAAGGCGGTGCGTGAGCGCACGCGTGGGTCGCGTGCGAGGTTCATCGGCGCCATCGTGGGCATCGTGGTGCTCGTGGTTGCCGTTATTGCGCTCGTTATCGTGTTCATGAACCGATAGCTCACTTCTGTGCGTAGATCGATTATCGCGGTGGGCCTGTAGCCTTGTAGCTGCAGGCTCGCTGCTTTGCGCTTCGCTGCCGAAACCCTCTGAAGCTGCGGCGTTCTTCGTGCCGCCCCTTGACTTGGAGTTCACTCCACCATCTACCATGGGTGGCGACATGGCCATGGGTGCCATGAGACGGCAAGCTCACATAACAGAGGGGATGCGCATGCTGTACAAGGATTATCAGAGGCTCAAGCTTTCGGCGCTCGGTATGGGTGCCATGCGCCTGCCGGTGATCGACGGCGACGATACCAAGATCGACCAAGCCGCTACGCAGGAGATGGTCGATTATGCCATCGAGCACGGCATCAACTACTTCGACACCGCGTGGGGCTACCATGGTGGGCAGTCCGAGATCGCCATGGGCAAGGCGCTCAGCAAGTATCCCCGCGACTCGTTCTACCTTGCTACGAAGTTCCCCGGCTACGACCTTTCCAACATGGACAAGGTCAAGGAGATTTTTGAGAAGCAGCTCGAGAAGACGGGGATGGAGTACTTCGACTTCTACCTCATCCATAACGTCTGCGAGATGAACATCGATGATTATCTCGACACCAAGCACGGCATCATGGATTACCTGCTCGACCAGAAAGACGCTGGGCGCATCAAGCACCTGGGATTCTCGGCGCATGGTGCCATTCCGGTGATGGAGCGCTTCATCGATTTCTACGGCGACTATCTTGAGTTCTGCCAGATTCAGCTCAACTATCTGGACTGGGAGTTCCAAGATGCGCGCGGCAAGGTGGAACTGTGCGCCAAGCATGGTCTGCCCGTGTGGGTCATGGAGCCGGTCCGCGGCGGCAAGCTTGCTAACCTGCCCGAGGCCGATGCGGCGCGCCTCACGGAGCTTCGTCCGGACGAGAAGCCCGTTGCCTGGGCATTCCGTTTCATCCAGGGCATTCCCGAGGTGTGCGTGACCCTTTCCGGCATGTCCAACTTCGAGCAGATGCGCGAAAACATCGCCACGTTTGAGGAGGAAAAGCCTCTCAACGACGAAGAGCGGGCTGCGCTCCAGCAGGTCGTCGACGGCATGACCGCTCAGCACACGGTTCCGTGTACCGCGTGCCATTACTGCACGAGCCATTGCCCCATGGGACTCGATATCCCGAAGCTCCTTGATATGTACAACGAGGCCATGGTCACCGGTGGTGCGGGCGGGTTCATTCCGAGCATGTTCGTAGGAACGCTTCCCGAGGACAAACGCCCGAGCGCCTGCATTGGGTGTGGGAGCTGCGAGGCGGTGTGCCCGCAGCAGATCAATATCCCCGATACACTTGCAGACTTCGCCTCGAAGCTGGCCGGATAGGAGCAGCCTCGCCGGCGGTTGGGGATTGAGCCGTAGTTGGATGAGACCCTGCAGCTTTGGTGGCAGTTGCTATGCCGTTCGCCGCCATTTCTCAACCGTTTGCGGACTCGCTCAGGTTGTCGAGGTGTTCGTGCATGGGAATGGGTTTACGGGGAACATATAGCAATGAACATCCAAGTCGCTTCAGGAAAGCAAGCGACGACCGAAGGAGGCGAGTCCAATGGGTACAGAAGACATAGCACAAGCATTCGGGCTCGTTGCCTGGGGTCTTGAGGCTTAACCGTTGTGGGTACGCGGAGGCGACCCGTTGGATTCCGTCAGAGCATGGAAACAAGCTGTTGAGAAGACCTTAGAACGACCGGATGCATCTATAGCTTGTGCGCGTTCGGCTGGTCCTGGGGGACAAAGTGGACGCAATGACGAATAGATGCATTGGGGTGAGTCCAAAGTATTGAACAGGCCGAGGGGCGGCGC
>ENA-ORUF01001138-ORUF01001138.1-human-gut-metagenome-genome-assembly--contig:-NODE-1138-length-30637-cov-5.089105_pt1 | contig 30637 bp, 31 predicted proteins | sample MGYA00242077_ERZ509203 | MGnify/ENA primary metagenome ERZ509203 (study PRJEB26280, sample SAMEA2338834) | human gut metagenome | biome: human gut; feature: human-associated habitat; material: faeces... | reverse complement strand
CTTGGAGAGGGGCTTTAATAACTACTACTCTATAATACAAGGAGCACAACGTAATGGAAAATCTGAAAAATCTATGCGGACAAATCCCAGAATCACTGCACAAGCGTGTGCTGGAGGATAAGGGGCCTGACATCACCAACGGTGAATATCTGACCAGGGTGCTGACGGAATACTTCGCCCGACTCGACGGGCAGACCGGGAACCGCACTCTGGGCTGCCAGATCTCTGAGGAACTGCACCAGCGGCTGGAACAATATCTGAATACCCATTGGAAAGACGGCAAAAAGCTCTCGCAAAAGGCGTTTGTTCTGGGGCTGATTGAAGATGAACTGGCCAGATGGAACGCGGGTGAGGTCACGGAACTCCGCAGGGACATGAGTAGCGGAGGGAAAGGTCGCCCCATCGCTTACGGGATATCCGCCGAACTGTTCCAGCGCATCGAACAGTATCTCGAGGCACATAAGGGCCTCAGTAAGAAAGGGTTTGTGGCTGGGCTGATCCTGCGGGAACTGGATGCACAGGAAGTGCCGAATCCAGATGACAGCCCAGAAAGCCATTCCGATATCCCAGAGGAGATGGGATATGCAGATGTCCAGACTGATATACCCGTGGGTGCGGAGCCGGGAGAAACCGACGAAAATCCCTTGGGTGAAGATGGAGTGGGATGACCAGATGAGGGAGGCTCTATGTGGGCCTCCCTTCTAATTTTCCTTTTACATGCGGAGGTGATTATAGTGTATATTTACCCCGATAATCTGAAATCTAAAGCCGTCCTGTGGCTGTGGGAACTGCGGGACATCGCTATCATTGGCGTGGGCGCCCTGATCTCTGTGTTTTCCATGGCCCAGCTTGGCTTCCTGCCCCCAGTGGTAATCACCGCGGCCTATGCCTTCCTCTCGATTCGGCTGGAGGATACCAGTATCTTGGACTTCCTGCGCTATGCAATCCGATATTTCCTCCTGGGCCAGCAGACCTATGCCTGGGGGCTGTGTAATCCATCAACGGATAGGAGTGATAGAAAATGAGCAGAAAAAAAGAAGCAACGGCCAAACAGACTACCCGGCAGCTCATCGGGATCGACGAGATCACCGACAGCGGCCTAAAGACCAGTCATGGGAGGCTGATTTTCTTTGCCATCAAGCCCACCAACCTCTCGGTCCAGCCTCCGGAGGCTGTGAGCAATCGCATCTATGCCCTCATGACCGTCCTCAAGGGGCAGGCTGAGATCGAGATGTTGGCCCTCAACTCCAAGGAGAGCTTTGAGGACAACAAGAGGCACTACCGCCAGCGGGCTGCCGAGGAGGACCTGCCGGTCATCAGCCGGCTGCTGGAGGCGGACGCTAAATCACTGGACCGCCTGCAGATCCAGATGGCGACCGCCCGTGAGTTCTTCGTGCTGGTCCGGCTGCGTGAGGAAACAGGGATGGAGCTGCACACCCACCTCTCCCGCATCCAGAAAAGCCTCGAGGATCAGGGGTTTAAGGCAAGCCTCGCCAGCGGAGAGGATCTCAAGCGCATGCTGGGCGTGTACTTCGAGCAGAACGCCACCACGGAAAAATATGAGGATTACGACGGGGAACGCTGGATCATTTTGAATGACTGACCCGTGCCCCGCAATTTAATTGATATGGCCGTCAGGAGAACTTCCGGGCCATATCAGGAAGAAACAGTGCGATAAAAGATCTCCTGCCGGCCTGGACAGGAGGTTTTTTCATTGCCGAAAAACAGAAAAAAGAACTCTCCCCGGCCTGTGGTGGAGGAACCGTATATCAAGGATTTCCTCGACATGGTCGCCCCCTCGGTCATCGACTTCAAGGTGGACCACTACCTGTGCGGCAACACCTGCCGCTGTGTATGGGCGCTGCGGGAGTACCCCACTTCTACCGATGAGCAGGCCATCCTGCGGCATCTGGGCGAGATGGACAGGGTCACCATCCGCATCTACACCCGGCAGGTCACCCCCAGTGAGGAGCGCCGGATCATCCACAACGCCGCCAACAAGCACCGAATGTCCCGCTCCAGCACCGAGGATCTCCAGCAGACTGTCACCGCCGAGGCCAACCTGCAGGATGTGGTCACCCTGGTCTCCTCTATGCACCGCAACCGGGAACCGCTCCTCCACTGTGCGGTGTTCCTGGAGCTGACCGCCCCGGACTATGACGCTCTCAAGCTGCTCCAGACCGATGTGCTGACCGAACTGGTCCGCTCCAAGCTCAATGTGGACCGGCTCATGCTCCGCCAGCAGGAGGGCTTTGTTTCTGTCATGCCGGGTGGCCACAACGCCTTCGGTGCCCAGTTTGAGCGCGTTTTGCCAGCCAGCTCGGTGGCCAACCTGTACCCCTTCAATTATTCTGGCAAGACCGATCCTCACGGATTCTACATCGGCAAGGATAAGTACGGGGCCAATATCCTTGTGGACTTTGATAAGCGGGATGACGATAAGACCTCCGCCAACATTCTGATCCTGGGTAACTCCGGCCAGGGCAAGAGTTATCTGCTGAAACTCCTCCTGCTCAACTTCCTCGAGGCGGGCAAATCCGTGATCTCTCTGGATGTGGAACACGAACAAAAGGATATGTGCGAGACGGTGGGCGGCTGCTTCATGGATTTGATGGGCGGCGTGTACCGCATCAACCCCTTGGAGCCTAAGTACTGGGATGACGGCAGCGGCCCGGAGGACAGGGACGCGCCGGAGGCATTCCGCAAATCCACCCGGCTGAGCCAGCACATCTCCTTCCTCAAGGATTTTTTCCGTGCCTACAAGGATTTCTCAGACCGGCATATCGACGCCATTGAGATCATGGTGGGCAAGCTGTACGCCAGGTGGGGTATCAGCGACAGCACCAACTTCGCCGACCTCAAGCCCCAGGACTATCCCATCCTTTCCGACCTCTATGAACTCATTGAGCAGGAGTACAGAGAGTACGATGAGAGCCAGCATCAGCTGTACACGGCGGAATTGCTGCAGGAGATCCTGCTGGGGCTCCACTCCATGTGCCAGGGCGCCGAAGCCCAGTTCTTCAATGGACACACCAATGTAACCTCCTCCCGCTTCATCGTCTTCGGGGTCAAAGGACTGCTGCAGGCCAGCAAGAATGTGCGTGGCGCCATGCTGTTCAACATCCTGTCATATATGTCCGACCGCCTGCTGACCATCGGCAACACTACGGCGGCGCTGGACGAGCTGTATGTGTGGCTGTCGGATAATGTGTCGGTGGGTACCACCATCATCGAGTATATCCGCAACACCCTCAAACGGGTTCGCAAGAAGGAATCCAATCTCATCATGGCCTCGCAGAATCTGGAGGACTTTGACCGGGAGGGCATCCGGGAATTGACCAAGCCCCTGTTCGCTATCCCGCCCCACCAGTTTATCTTCAACTGCGGCTCCATTGACAAGCGGTTCTATATGGACCTGCTCCAGCTGAAGGAGGCGGAGTACAACCTCATCCGATTCCCCCAGCGGGGCGTGTGCCTGTTCAAATGCGGCAACGAGCGGTACCTGCTGGAAGTTCATGCTCCAGCCTATAAGGAGGCGCTGTTCGGCACAGCGGGCGGACGATGAATGTGGTCGGGTACGGAGGTGGAACGGACAGCACGGCAATGCTGATAGGACTGTGGCAACACAATGTCCCAGTCGACCTGATCCTTTTTGCCGATCCCGGAGCCGAACAGCCGCACACCTACGCCTATCTGGACACTATGAGCCGCTGGCTGGAGAACCACGGGATGCCGGTGATCACGCGGGTATGGTACACCGAAAAGGATGGCCGGAGGCTGACACTGGAGAAGGAATGCCTTCGCTCAGGAACACTGCCCTCCATTGCCTACGGATATAAAAAGTGTTCTCTCAAACACAAAGTCACCCCGCAGGAAAAGTTCTGCAGGCATTACCAGCCCTGCATTGATGCCTGGACAAAAGGAGAAAAGGTTGTCAAGTTCATTGGATACGACGCCGGAGAGGAGCGCCGTCTGCTCAAGGCTCTTCCCCATGACCTGCAGGATAAGAGATATCAGAAGGAATATCCCCTGATGGAGTGGGGCTGGAGTAGAAGCGATTGCATCCAGGCGATCCAGGATGCCGGCCTTCCCATGCCGGGCAAGTCTTCCTGCTTCTTCTGCCCCAGCATGAAGCGGTTGGAAATTCGGACATTGTACCACCGCTACCCGGATCTGCTGCGGCGGGCTTTGGCGATTGAAGACGCGGCCATGCCAAACCTCACATCAGTGCGGGGGTTGGGTCGGAACTGGGCCTGGCGGGATTTTATCTGCGCGGATGAAAATCAGCTGGCGATTCCGGGCGCTTTCTCAGATGAGGATCTGCCCTGTTCCTGCTGTATGAAAGGTGAACTGCCAGCATCAGATCTATAAAAGAGAAAGGAGATTCGAATGAAAGAAATTGAATTGGAACAGTGGGAGCCGTTTCCGGGAGATCCCCGGAGGATGCAGTATGCCGGTCAGCGCGTCGCACAGGAAGTCTTCGAGGAACTGAAGCACCGTCTGGAAGGTATGGGATATTTGCCGGACGAGTATTTTCTCATGGATCGGGAATGGGAGAACGGCAGAAAAATCCCCAAAGACGCGGATATCTTCTGTGCTGCCGACTACGGCGGAAGCGAGGGCGCCTACTTAGATGTGTACCTGAAGTGGTATGAAGAGAGCCGCCCCGTCACCAAAAGCTTCATCACCGGCAAGACGCTGGGCGAAACCGGCGCTGATCTGGACCAGATGTTCCTCATCTCCTCCGCCATCACCAAGGCGTTCCACGGGGACCGCGAAACCTATGCCCGATATCTCCGTCAGGGTGAGCGGGCGGAGCCGGAGGGCATGATCGTCCACCTGAATCCTACGGAGCAGCGCACCATCATCGAGGCGCTGGTGGAACAGCAGGAACGCCAGGAACAGGCCATGTCCCAGACGGAACAGCTCCTGCGGCGGATGACCGGGAGCATCACCGCCTATATGGATGAGGTGGGACGGTACCCCCTGCACATCAGCGACTACGATAAAACCGTGCTGGCAATTCGGGACGGAGAATTTGATGCCTTCAAAAACCTTTATCCCAGGGTATCAGGCCAGACGGATGACCTGCTGATCGAGGTGGCGGGACGCCCCGGAACCGTGGGTGGAAATATGACCCTGATGCTTCTCGCGGCGGTGGAACGGTTTTCCCCGGAGGCATATCTCACCGCCTGTAAGCGGGCGGTGGAAACGGGAGACAGCTGGCGGGTACAAACATTGGTGAAGGAGTCGGAAGGCCGCTTTTCGGAGCCGCTCCCATCTCTCCACGGTGAGGTGATCCTCTATGCCTATACAAATGACTGCCGGAACATCGCCAAAGACCTGATCGCCCAATGCACGCCGGAGCAGATTGCTTCCGCGCCCCCGAAGCTTCTCCGCTGGGTTGCGGAAAAGCTGGACTTCCAGACCGCGGTGGATCTGGTGGACAAGGGCGTCCGGCCGGGCGATGAGGTGGCCGACATCCTGCGCACCCTCACGGGCCAGCATCAGGAGTGGATGGCAGAGAGGCTGCTGGAACACGGGATGCCGGTGGAGCCGGACAACTACGCCGCTCTCTATGCCTGCGTCAGCAATCAGGCGGTCGGCGCCGCCAAGCTCCTGCTGGACCGGGGGATCGATCTGGAGCAGTACCAGCTGTGGGCGGAGCATCGGCCCAAAGGCGATGGGTACACGGAAACCATGGAGGAGCTGGCCGCGTACTGGTCTGAACTGCAGAACAGTACACAGCCGGAGGATTCGTCCATGAAAGGTATGAGCCTATGAGTGCCGCCGTTGCAGCGGCCGTCAAAGCGGCGATAGCAATTCTTTCCAATGAGGAAGCCCGCAAAAAGGTGGGCTGGGTCATTGTGGCCATCCTTTCCCCGCTGATCGTGCTGGTGGTTCTGCTCTGCGCCATCCTCTCAGGAACCTCACAGCACAATGTGTCCGCCGTGGAGCTGTGCTTCCACGGCGGCTCCATTTCCGCCAGCGCCACGCCGGAGTACCGGAGATACATCGAGGATATGCGGAACAGCTTTGACCAACTGGACGAAGTGATCGTGGAGATCAATAGCCAATGCGAAGATGGAAAAAGCCTTGACGATACCCGCGTCAAGGCCATTTTTTATGCTCTGTATTTCGCCGCAGAACAGCCAGATACAGATGGCATCCATGAGTTTGCAGATTGTTTCGTGGATTATGAGGAACTAACCCGAACGGTTACCACCACCGACGAAGAAGGCAATGAGGTGGAGACCACAGAAACCTACATGGTGGCCGTTCCTATTGAAGACCTGGCTGAAATTTATGAGCGGATCAGCCATGCCATAGGAGTCGAGGTCACTGCGGACCATCAAGCAAACGCCGACAGCATCTATCATCTCATCCTTTATGGCAGCCCCAGCGGGGAAAGCGGCGGCTGGTTCCCTGGGGCCGATGTCCCCTTCATTGGTGTGGACGGTTTCTGTTCTCCTATCGGAGCAGATTGGGAGTCCGTGGTCACCTCGGAGTTCGGGTATCGCAGCGACCCCTTCACTGGCGAGACACGGGGACACACCGGGATGGATCTGGCAGTACCCACAGGCACTCCTATCCGGGCCGCACTGCCTGGGACGGTCACAGTTTCCCAATATAACAGCAGCTATGGTTACTATGTGATAATCGACCACGGCAATGGACTATCCACCTTGTATGGCCACAATTCCCGTCTGCTGGCCCAGGTTGGCCAGACAGTGGAGGCTGGGGATATCATTTCCCTCTCCGGTTCCACCGGTCGGTCTACAGGTCCGCATCTGCATTTTGAAGTGCGGGTCAATGGGGAGCGTACCAATCCCCGCTACTATTTACCGAAGACTGGAGGATGATATTTTGCGGCTGAAACTTCAATTGCCGGCTAAGGCCGGACGCTTCTGCATCTCTGAGTGTGAGGCGGTTCGGCTGGTTACGCTGCCGGACGAGGAATTCCAAGACTTTTTGAATGACCCTCACCAAGATGGCCGCTGGGCTGCAGAGCTGTTCTATGCTGACGAACACGGCAGACGGATCTACCAGGGTGTCCTCGTTTTGGGAGAGAGACGTAAAGACGGAGTTTTTGCCTATGATGGGGGGAAACACTTTACCTACTTGCCCGGAGCAAGAGCGGTGGTCGATTCCATTCTGGAGCAGGCAGTGGAAAAGATCATCAGGGAGGGAATGGAGAACACCAACGAGGGTAGCTGGTGCTATTATTTCAGTGAGCTTTATGAGCAAATGGGACTGGTGATAGAGGACGGGAACGGCTTCGATACCATGCTCCTTGAGAAGCTGGAGCAGCGGCCGGAGGCGGCGGATGTCACCCTGACGGACGAGTGCTTTGATATCTGCTATTATCTGGACTACTGCAAAAACCTGGCGCTGGAGCAGCCCGCCCCCTCTCTTTCCGCAGAGCGGAAGGAGGAGATCATATCAGGCATTCTGAACTATATGGCGGAGTATTTCGATGACAGCAGCCTCTACGATATCCTTCATAACACATTGGAAATCCGCAACGATGAAATTGGATGCCTTGGCTTCGCTCTGCACGATGAATACGTGGACGAGCAGACCGAAGCATCTGAGGTACAGCCTGCCCTTCTCCCAAAGTCGGGGAAGCTGGTGAATCTGCTCTCCGCCTATGAAGAATTGCAACAGATTCCGGATGAGGAACGAATCACCCGCCTGGCTCCGGGGGCTTTCGGTTACTGCCTTGACCCCGATGTGCCGGATGAGCAGCTTCATGCTGTGTATCAGCGGGCTCTGTCTGCCCTCGAACTGAAGGGCGATAAAATTCAGGAGGACGGGAACTTCACCACCCGTGACGAAATCATTTCCCGTATGCGGGACTGCCTGTTAGCCAAGGATCTGACGGCTGGAGACAAGGTGCTGTTTGTCGCTACCGAGCCATATGGAGGCCCCGGCGACTTCGATCTACGCGGTGGAGTAATAGAGAGCGTGGATGAAAAGGACAAGACTTGCTCTGTGCGGGGAACTTTTTTCACAATGGAAAAAGTCCCCCTTCACTATGTGCTTGGGCGGTACAACCCAGCGGTTGGTGAGGAGCACTATGGGGTCCGCGGCATCGTCCCCTTCTTTTGCGAGGACAAAGAACTGGCCGGGTATTACCTGAATGAGGTCCAGATCATGTGGGATGCGGAGATGGGTGAGGAACAGGATCTCTCTATGTAAAACAGACAGAACACGGTAATAAAACGATGGGAGGGATACTACGGCAGTGCTGTATCAAGTAGAGCAACAGGGACGGCAAACCGCTTTTGTAGGCGAGGATGTAACTGGGCTTGTGAGGCTGTATCCACTGTTAGCGCGGGCCGCTGCTATCGCGGAAAATGAGAACAGCAGCTTCGCGGAGGCTCTTTCTCTCGCTGCTGCTGAACGCGGCACTCCACTCAGGCGGGTATTTGCAGATGAAGCGGAGGCCCTGAGCCATGACCTTGGTCATGGCGGGGCTGCGGAACAGCGGGCGGTCATTGATCTGGACAATGGGCGAATACGGGTGGAATATGACCACCGGGCCGGCAGCCTGCGGGAGAGCTTGGATGCCCTGGCAAACCATTTCCCAACGGCAGGCGCCAACAGAATCCAGAACAGGCTCATAGCTTTCCTTGCGGAGCATGATGGGAGCGAGGAACTCTACGAAACACTTCACGACGAACTGGGATTGACCAATCAAGAGATCGAAGCCATGGGCTTTAACCTCGCCCACCGCTATGAGTCGGACTGTGGTGAAGCATACCAGGACATCGTGGACTACATTCGCTTTGAGCAGGAAACCTCGAAGATATGGCCCTGGCTGATCTCTGGCGATGAGATACTTGCCCATAAAACGACTCTGCGGGAGATCGCCGGCCGGCTGGCTGCCGCTGGCGAATGGGATACGGAGAGCATCTACGATGGCTTGACAGAAGCCTTCAGGAACAATCCATCACTGAACAATCAATCGGAGTTTTACCCTAAACCCATAGCCTGCAGGAAGGAGGAGAGCACAATTAAAATCACACAGAACCAGCTGGATCTGCTCTGGCAGCTGGAGGAGTTCAGAAAGAGGCATGAGCATCAAGCAGAGCCGTCCGACTGGGCGATCCGGATGTGTGAGGCGTTTGTTGCCCAAAGTATGGGCTTCACAGACCGGGTACAGTGGACGGAACTGCTCCGGCAGAGGGGCGAAACCCTCTTTACATTTGATTGGAAGTCCGGCAGCGTCAGCGACCATGTAGCCCAGTGGTGCAAGGAAAATCATCGGAACTGGAGATACAGCCATCTCGGGGAGCTGCAGGTTGCTCATGGCAGTGAGTGGAGAAAGGTCGACTATTTCTGCGGGGATGGCAGAGAAACCAGAGTGTATTTTCCACCAAAACCTGTGCAGGAACAGCAGCTCCAGGCATTGGCGGAAGACCCTGCCATCCATCTGCGGGACCTGCTCACGCTCGGCCTGCCGGATCATGATGTCTATTTGGTTCATGCTGCGGAAGATGTTGGATGGGTGCCCGCGGCGGACCTTCCCCGGCTGACTGACCAGGGGAAAGAAGAATTCTCATCCCTACTGGACGCCAAAGTTACCGCCATTCGTCCCGGCTCTTATGGCGTGGATCTGGTACTGGATGGGGTTGATTCCCAACTGTTGGTACGATATGACGAAACAATCGCCAATTACTCCAGAGCTGAAAATACCCTGGAACTTTTTATGTAATGGAGGGGTCACGATGAAGAAAGCCACGGTCACCATTTCATTTGATCAGGAGAAACTCAAAGCCATCCAGTTCTATGCGGGAAAGAGCGGCTCCTCTTTGAAATCAGATCTGGATGAGTTCATGGAGAAACTCTACAAGAGATATGTACCGTCCCAGACCAGAGAGTATATCGAAAGCATGGCGGAGCCGGAGGAACAGCCCCGCCCGCGGCCTGCCCGGTCCCCTCGAAGCGCCGCGCCGGATACTCTTGACGAGAAAAAGGAGGTTGAATAATGGCAGATTCTGTATCTACCGAGGCGTGGCTGGATCAGCGGCGCTGGGCTGCGCTGGAGGAGGCGCTGAAGGCACAAGGCAGTGATGTTAAACGGCATCTACAGGACTATCTGATAACGCTGTACAACGAAACTGTTCCATTAGAGCGGTGGGTACAGATTGAAACAGCTATCACAAAGGAAGAACTGGAGTCAGCACAGGAAGCGGAAGACCAGAAAGTCTATGCGGCTTTTCATATTCGGGAGAATGGCCATGATAGTATCTTCTCAACGGGTAACGGCGAGGAATTTCTGGATGTGGCTATACGGCTGCGCCGTTATCTGCAAGGAGGCGCCGAGGCGGTGAAGGGCGATTTCTCCCACCACTTTTATAAGACACAGCCCATTACGCGGGAGCGGTTTGATGAACTGGCCACCCTGCGTATGGAAAACATCGGCAAGGTTTCAGGTGCATTTGAAATTGATATGGACGCCGCCTGGATCTCCAGCCTGCTCATTATGGATGGCTGGCATACTTTTAAGATCAAGGATGTCTCAGCTGCCGTTTATCACGCCACGCGCAGTTTACATGTGCCACTGGAATACCAGTGGAAAAAGTTTATCAACCACTTGGATGGAAAACAAATCGAGCCGGAGAGCTTGGTCCCTGCTGAGATTGGGGGCCTGCGTCCCTTGAAGGAAGGAGATGTACTCTGCATTGACGGACCTTTTCCCTCGGGCAGGGAACTGAAGTTTCGGTTGGATCTCAGCCGCTATGGGGTACAGAAAGAGGTGCTGAATCTGGTGGTGGACTGTTCAAAGCCAGAGAATTCTCTGGTAATCACCTGCGGATATGATGCTGCCCGCCAAGGTATCAGTGACAATCTTGACCTGACTCTTCGTCAACAGAACGGGGTGATACGGCATGACTTTTTCTATCCATTGGTGGAGGAGGAACAAACATTTCTCCTCAAAATGATTGAACAATTCTGCCAACAGCATACCGGGAAAACGCTGAACGATTACTACGCACAGTTGGATATGGAGCGCGAAACCCCTCCTGAACTCACCGCAGGCATCAAAAGGCTACCAATAGATGCGGGGTCCTTTAGCGATGAGATCACAGAGTGCGATGGGAAACTGAACTTCTATATCCCCATAAACTTCGATCCTGATACGGTATTTGGTACCAATGTTGCCTCAGCCTTCAACGATGACTGGCTGAATGTGTACGCCAACTTTGACTGGAAGACCGGGCGGATAGACAGCGCACTGACCGTATGTCTCGCCTGCTCTGACGGGCATGAGTTTGAGTTTTCCTACCCGCTGACTCCCGCGGAACAGATCCAGTTGTGGGACCAGATGGATGCATACTGCCGCCAACAGAATGGACAGAGCTTGGGGGAAATAAGAACCGCCCTGCTGCGGGAGCAGGCGGAAGAAGGGCTGGAGATTCGGCTGTAGGAAACGCCGCTCGGTAAATTTTATCGACTTCCCACAGCTTTCCAGGCCGCTTTTTATTGGCAGTGATGAATGGATTTCTCTTCGGAAGTGTGGCATTGTGCTGTTGCATAGGCAGCAAATCGGCGCCTGAAACAAACCAAAAATCCGAGGAAAGGGGTTCAACGAATGAAAGCCGAACAAGTATGTAAACTGCAGGAAAATCTCGCAAAGGAGGCCATTGCATACCTTATGCTCTATGGAACAGCCGTGGATGTAACTCCATATCGAAAGGCTGTGACACAGGTTGGAACGGCATGGGGACTTCCAATACCAGACACACAGCGGTGGCTGGACTTGATCCGTCAGGAAGAAATCGCAGTTGCCCAAGCAGCCAATCCCGAAAAGGTGAATCATGTGATGGAGGGAAAAGACCTGCCGATAAACGCCAGCGGCCTCCAAACCCTGGATAATATCTGGGGCTTGTTCGAGACAGCGGTGGAGCTGAACAGCGCCGCTGGCCGCCGTGAGATGTACGCACTGGCCAGGGAATTGAGCGAATGCCAGAACCTGACGGACTGGATCATCAAAAGCCAGACGGAGAACGAGGGGGCCCAGGCGCCCATGGCCTGCACACAGAACTGAGCAAACCAATAGCCGATGCTCCATGAAAAGCCGTGCGGCAGCACGGCTCTTTTTGTGGTGTGGAGCGCATTCCCCCGCCGTTGCCCCCTGTGCGGCCCTGTGTCCCCTTTTCCAAGAGGGGGTGGCATCCGTACACCTGCCACCCTTCTGGGGGCTTGTGGCGGCTTTGTGCGGGCCGTTCCTAAAATGAGCGGTGACCGTCCTGCGTTGATGGCCTCTCACTTTCGCCTTTAGCGAGGGTGAACCGAGGGGTCGAAAACAGTGCGGGATAAAGAGCGGGGGTCGCAAAGCGTCCCCCGCTCGGCTCACACCGCCCCGCAATGCGGGTCGGGAAACGGTTTTGCGGGGGTCACTTTTCGGGGGATGGGGTCACGCCGGGGATCACCATGGCTGGAATTGCTCATCACTTCGGCGTTTATCCGGCATTAAAACAGGGATATGGACAGAAAAGGAGGCACAAAAGCAAAGTATGGGCGGCATTCAGCTTTGAAGTAAAGAAGCCTCTCAAAGAAAACGAATCCCTGGCCATGTAAAGGTCAGGGATTTTTGATTGGAGGAAAGTATGGCGAGAGAAAAAATCAAGTTCGCTCTGCGCATGGCACCTGAAACCCAGCAGCTGGTCAAGGACCTTTGTGCAAGGGACAACTGCCAGAGCCAAAACGAGTTTATTGAAAAGGCAATTCGCTTCTATGCCGGTTATGTTTCCGGTCAGGAAGCCACAGCATATCTGCCGCCCGCACTGGTGGCTGCCATGCGCGGGACTGTCCAGGACAGCGAGAACCGCATTGCCCGCCTGCTCTTCAAACTGGCGGTAGAGGTCAACATGATGATGAATGTGCTGGCGGCAGGCATGGAGATCAGTGACGAGGATCTCAAGATGCTTCGCGCCCGGTCTATCCGGGAAGTAAAGCAGACCAATGGGCGTATCAGCTTCAAGGATGCTATTGATTACCAGCGGGGTGTGGAGTGATACACAAAGGTGGTGACAGCCCGTGCTGCGCCTGATCTTCAAGTGCCCCTACATTAAGGGCGGCACATCCTCGGCCGCCGCCCACCTTGAAAACTATGTGAAATATATGGCCACACGAAATGGTGTGGAGCGCATCGATCCGGGACGGAGCGGGTGGCCAGCCACATCAAAGCAGAAAAAGATGGTGGAACAGATCCTGCGGGACTTCCCGCTCAGCCGTGGGATGTTTGAATATGAGGACTATGCGGCCGAGCCGACACGCGCCAACGCATCGGAGTTCATCACCCGTGCGCTGGAGGATAACTATGACCAGGTCGCCAAGAAAGATAACTATCTAAAATACATCGCCACCCGTCCCCACGCCCAGCGTGCCGGCACCCACGGATTGTTTACCAGCGAGGAAGACCAGCTCGTACTATCGCAGGTAGCGGAGGCAGTCGCGGCCCACCCCGGCAATGTGTGGCTGCCCATCATCTCTCTGCGAAGGAAAGACGCCGCCCGTCTCGGCTATGACAAGGCGGAAGAATGGAAAGCACTGCTCTCCAAGTATGCCATGGAAATGGCGGAGGCAATGAAGATCCCCTGGGAAGATTTTCGCTGGTATGCTGCATTCCATGATGAAGCTCACCATCCCCATATCCACATGGTCTGCTACAGCGTCGATCCGTCGAAAGGTTTTCTCACCACACAGGGCATCTCCCGAATCAAATCAGGGCTGGCAAAAGAGATTTTCCGGCAGGAACTGACGGAACTCTATCAAAAGCAGACCCATCGCCGGGACACACTGAATGAAGATGCCCGCTCTGTGCTGGAGCAGTTGATCAAGCAGATGCGGAACGGCACTGCGGTCAACTACCGTATGGAGAAGCTCATGGAGCATCTGGCGGGGCGCCTGCGGCACACCGGAGGCAGGAAGCAGTACGGCTACCTCAAAGCCCCGTTGAAGGCTGTGGTGGATGAGATTGTGGACGAGCTGGCCAAAGACCCATATGTCGCTGCGTCCTATGCCCTGTGGTATGAACTGCGGGAAGATGTGCTGCGTACCTATAAGGATGACCTGCCCCCACGCCTTCCCCTTTCCCAGCAGAAGGAATTCAAGCGGATTAAAAACATTGTTATTGAGGAGGCGGTGAAGCTTGGGGCGCGTCAGCAGGTATTCCATCCGGATGATCAGCAGGACGGCGTCTCTGCGTCAATTCCAGAAGATCTGTCACTGCTGGAGCTGACCCAGCCCGATGATGACTGGGGTGATCCTGTGGAATCTCCACCAGAAGCCACGACAGAGAAATCGGGATCTGCCAAAGCTCACATGGAATGGAGCAAGGAGTATCATCTGGCCCGCCGCTGTTTATTTGGCGATAAGAATCAGCCCCAGGACTTTGAGCAGGCATTTTCACTGTTCCAACAGGAGGCGCAGAGAGGCAACGCACTGGCCATGCACGATCTGGGCCGGATGCTGACGGATGGGCTGGGACGGGAGATCGACATGCAGGCTGCCCATATGTGGTACAGCAGGGCGCTGGCCACTTTCCACGCTGTGGAGGATCAGAAGGAAAACCGCTATGCGGAGCACCGGATCGGCAAACTCTATGCCGCGGGCCTCGGCTGTGAGCAGGACTATGGAGAAGCTGCCCGGTGGTTCCGGCTCTCCGCAGACAAAGGGTACAAGTACGCGCAATATTCCCTTGCCGACCTGTTTCGCCGTGGGCAGGGTGTAGAGCAGAACGATGCGCGGGCGCTGGAGTTATACACAGCCTCTGCACAGCAGGACTTCCCCTATGCCGCCTACGAGTTAGGAAAGATGTATCGGGACGGCATTGGCTGTGAGAAGGACGCTGAAGCGTCGGAACAGTGGTACCGAAAAGCCTTTGACAGATTCCTTGAACTGGAGCAGCAGAGCCATGACGATAAATTGCAGTACCGCATCGGATGGCTGTTCCTCCACGGTGTGGGGACTGGCAAGGATGAAGCGGCAGCCAGGGAGTGGTTTGAACGGGCGTCCAAACTGGGCAATCCCCATGCACAGTACCAACTGGCCAGAATGATCCTCGACGCCCCATCCTCAACACCAGAGCAGACAGCTCAGGCATTGGAGCGGCTGACAAAGGCAGCGGAAGCCGGCCAGGACTGCGCGCAATATGCGTTCGGCAAAATCTATCGGGATGGTCAAGGAATAGAAAAAGACATTCAACAGGCGGTGGAACTGTTCACACTTGCGGCGGAGCAAGGAAACAGTTTCGCCGCTTTTGCCCTTGGCAAGTTGTACCTTGCTGGTGACGCAGGTCTGCCCATAGATCCGCCATCCGCGCTGAAGTGGCTCACATTCTCTGCGGAACTTGGAAACCAGTTCGCCCAGTACCGGTTGGGAAAGCTGCTGCTCCAGGGCGAGGAGGTACCGAAAGACACAGAAGCCGCCATCCGCTGGCTCACTGCCGCAGCGGAACAGGGCAATCAATACGCCCAGTATGCCCTCGGCAAACTCTATCTGCTTGGGAAAGAGGTTCCAAAAGACAAGAGCAACGCGATTAAATGGTTCCAACTGGCGGCGGATCAGGGGAATGAGTACGCTCAATACTTTCTGGAACACATGGATGACCGGCTGGGACAGCCGCCCGTAGCGGCCGTCGTTTCGCTGTTCCACCATCTGGCCAACATCTTCCAGGAGCAAAACCAACCACCACCTTCCGGTGGTATCCGGGTGGCGGTGGACCGGAAGCTCCTGCGGAAAATCAAGGCGAAGAAGATCGCTCAGGGCCACAAAGCCGATGACCATGAGCCGGAAATGCAGCTATAAGGGAGGTAATCTTTTGAAACAGAAAGCGCAGTTTAAACAGCAGATTTTATTGGCGCAGACAAAAGGCATTCAAGGGCTGAAAAGGCAAAAGCCAATCCCGTGCAGACCTGTTCTGTTCCACCGGAAACTCAAGGGAAGGAATCAGTGAGAGGCATATGAGGTATGAACCTGCGGACTCCCATCAATAGCCTCTGGAGCTTCAACAAGAAGTTCTGAAATCTTTTTCTCTTTTTCAGTCACCCTTTCAGGCACCTTTCCAGTCACACTACCTTGCTTCATGAGGATAACCGTATCCTCCGTGGAAGAACCGATGACGCAAAATACGGCCTGGTTAGTATTTGTTTTCCGAGAAAAATAAAGTCTGACTTTATTTTTCTCGGATAGCTAATTAAAACCACAATACCGACGAATAAAATGTGTTGCGAATAGCCATACAAAATGGTATAATACTTTTGTGAAAGGTGGTGCGATTAATATGGCGGGAAAAACAGCCAATGTGACAGCGCGTGTGCAGCCGGACATCAAACAGAAAGCGGAAGATATCCTGGATCGCTTGGGCGTTCCGGTGTCTGTCCTGATTGACTCTCTCTATCGTCAGATCATTATGACCAACAGTATTCCCTATTCGTTCAGTGTCCCTACTCTCCCAGCAAGGGATGCGATGTCTGTGGAACAGTTCGACGATATGATGAAGAAAGGGCTGGATCAAGCCAGAGCGGGCCAGGGAATGGAACTGGATGCCGCATTTGAGCAGATCAGTAAGAGCATCTGAAGATGGAGTATCGTGTAAAACTAACGGACTATGCCGTGAAACAGATGCAGGAGATCGCTGGCTATATTTCCAAAGTGCTTCAAGCGCCGGATACTGCAAAACGGTGGATAGCAAAACTCAAAGAGGAAATGGCTGCACTGTGTACAATGCCCGGTCGTTATCCCCTGACGCCGGAGGAACCATGGCACTCAGAGGGCGTGCATAAAATGCCGGTGAGCAATTTTCTCGTATATTACTGGGTGGATGAAGAACAAAGGATCGTTTGGATTACCGCTGTGGTCTATGGGCGTCGGGATCAAGTCCAAGAGCTCCGAAAGATGCCAACCAACTGAATGAATTAACACAGATTTGAGAGGCCGCATACTGCGGCCTCTTTTTTGATGAGGAGGGATGTAGCGTGCCATATATCCACTTCACAGAGGACCAAAAACTCCGTGCCAACTCCGTTGACCTGGTGGAGTTCCTGCGCCGGCAGGGAGAGAAACTCATCTCCTCCGGCCAGGACAAACGCCTCACCTCGGATCACAGTATTACCGTGCATGGGAATGAGTGGTACGATCATGCTGCAGAGAGGGGTGGCCATGCAATCTCCTTTGTCCAAAATTTCTACGGCCTGACTTACCCTGAAGCAGTGACCCGTCTGCTCAACGGTGAACAGGGGGAGGTGTATGTACCGGCGGAGAAAAAAGAAAAAGAGCCGCCAAAGGAATTTGCCCTGCCTCCCTCAAACCAGGCCATGCGGCGGGTATATGCTTATCTGCTCCAGCAGAGGCACATCAGCCGGGAGGTACTAAGCGCTTTCGCACAGAAGGGACTGATCTATGAGAGCCGGGAATTGTCCATAGATCAGACAAAGGTGTATCACAACGCCGTGTTCGTAGGATTCGATGAACGCGGCGTTGCCCGTCATGCCCACAAGCGGGGGCTCTATACCCAAGGCAAAAGCTACCGGGGCAACATAGAGGGCAGTGATCCCCGGTGCAGTTTCCACTGGGTCGGTACCAGCGACCGCCTCTATGTATTCGAGGCCCCCATCGATCTGCTTGCCTTTCTCACTCTGTACCCGGACGGCGGGCAGCAGCACAGCTATGTGGCTCTCTGTGGTACGGCGGAACATGCTATGCTGTGGATGCTGGAGAAAAATCCAAATCTGCGGAAAGCCATCCTTTGCCTGGATCACGATGCCGCCGGAATCGAGGCCGCCGGCCGGCTCTCGGATATTCTGCGGGAGCATGGCTATTCTCAAATTGCCTCGCTGCAATCCGAATACAAAGACTGGGACGAGGATCTGAAAGCGTGGAATGGACTGGAGGCCCAGCCCGCCGAGGAGCATCCGCAGTTTGCGGTGGCGGGGCTCGTCTGTCGGCGAATCGGAGCCAGGTGCAAGGAAGTTCAGCCGGACCGGGCGGTTTACCAGTTTCCCGGATTGCTCCTGCGGTACCGGAACGACCTCCATTGGGGACGCTTTGACCAGGCGATGGAGCGCATGGAAACCATGGCGGCGCTGGCCCTCTCGGTGGTGCTGCGGGAGTGCAAACAGATGGGTACCGCACTGACCACTGAGCAGGGCGTCCGGTTTTTAGAAAGCCACATCCTGCCTCATCAGAACCGGGGTATCCTCAAGAACCGGGCGGATGAGATCGCCATGCAATTCCAAAGCGTATTGGCCAAGAACAATTGCCAGGGTATCCGTACCCAGGCAGAGAAAAAAGAGGTGGCCAGCGCATGGCTGGAGCTGGCCATCTCCTGTGCCAAGGTGCCGGTCAAGTACGAGGCCGACGAGATCAAACGGCGGCAGAAAGAGGAAAAGACCCAGAGGGAAGCTGAGCCAGTGATGGCCTAAGCCTGAAACAGCAAAGCGGAGGAATGGCTCAGTCCCACTCCTCCGCTTCTTCCTGGTTGTTCGTTTGCCTGCTGAGATATTCTGCCCGCTCCTGCTTATTGGCTGGCCGGGTTGCCTGCTTTCCACAGTCCGGGCATTGCTCTGGCAGTTCCGGCGCCTCAAACAGATAGTAGCAATGGTCACATGCGAAAATCAAAGCAATCACCTCATACCAATTTATTATAGCAGACAAAGCGAAAACTGAACATCCCCTTCTGATATTAAGGCGTAGATATCAAAAGGAGGATCATGTGCCAACGCAAGTTATAACGCTTATCGTGGTAGGCGCCATCATGTTTCTCGTGATCGGCGGCCTCGCGTTTCTCTCCCATTACTATACCCTTGACGGAATCAAATCCAAGACTGTGGGCGACGGCCAGCATGGAACCGCACGCTGGGCTACCAAACAGGAGATTCGGCAGACCTATGCCCATGTCCCTTTTGAACCAGAGCTGTGGCGCAAGGGAGAGCATCTGCCGGAAAAGCAGGGCCTTGTCCTTGGTTGCGAAGGTCCCAAAGACCATGTCACAGCTCTGGTGGACACCGATGACATCCATGCTATGGTCACCGCCGCCAGCGGCGCCGGAAAGACCGCGTTCTTTTTGTACCCCAACATCGAATATGCCCTCGCCAGCGGGATGTCCTTCCTCTGTACGGATACCAAGGGCGACCTGTTCCGCAATTATGCCGGTATTGCCAAGGACTGCTACGGATACCAAATCGCCGTGTTGGATCTGCGCAATCCCACCCGGTCGGACGGCAACAACCTGTTGCACCTGATCAACAAGTACATGGATATCTATAAGGCCGACCCCAAAAACTTGGCAGCAAAGGCTAAGGCGGAGAAATACTCCAAGATCCTCGCCAAGACCCTCATCAACACCAGCGGCGGCGACAGCGCCCAGTATGGGCAGAATGCTTTTTTCTACGATTCCGCCGAGGGCCTGCTGACTGCCATGTTCCTGCTGGTGGCCGAGTACCTGCCCACCGAGGACGCGGACGGCAATCCCATTGAAAAGCGCCACATCGTGTCGGTGTTCAAGCTGGTGCAGGAACTGCTGGCCCCCAGCCGGGTGAAGGGAAAGAATCAGTTCCAGCTCCTGCTGGAAAAGCTCCCGCCCAACCACAAGGCCCGGTGGTTTGCCGGGTCCGCCCTCAACACGGCGGAGCAGGCCATGGCTTCTGTGATTTCCACGGTGCTGTCCAGGCTCAATGCCTTCCTTGACTCGGAAATGGAGCAGATCCTCTGCTTTGACACCGCCATTGATGCGGAGAAGTTTTGCAATGAGAAATCCGCCATCTTTATCGTACTGCCCGAGGAGGACCAGACCAAGTATTTTATGGTCAGCCTGATCCTCCAAAACCTGTACCGGGAGATCCTCACCGTGGCTGACGAGAACGGCGGCCGGCTCAAAAACCGGGTGGTCTTCTTCGCGGACGAGTTGGGCACCTGCCCGCCCATCCAGTCGCTGGAACTGATGTTCTCTGCCTCCCGGTCCAGAGGACTCATGTTGGTGCCTATTGTCCAGAGCATTACGGGACAGCTGCAGAAAAACTATGGAAAAGAGGGCTCTGAGATCATCGTGGACAACTGCCAGGTCAACCTTTACGGCGGCTTCGCCCCGGCCAGTCAGACCGCGGTGGAACTGTCCAAATCTTTGGGCAGCCGGACGGTGATGAGCGGCAGTATCTCCCGCGGGAAAAACGATCCCAGCCAGTCCCTCCAGATGATGGAGCGTCCCCTCATGACCCCGGATGAACTCAAGTCCATGCCCAAGGGCAGCTTTATTGTGGCCAAGACCGGCGTCCACCCCATGAAGGTCAAGCTACGGCTGTTCCTCGACTGGGGCATCCGGTTCGGCAAGCCCTATGAAGTGCCGGAGAAGGCCCAGCGGTTCGTTGCCTATGCTGACAAGCAGGAGTTGGAGGAGTCCATCATCCGCCGCCACTATGGGACGATTGTAATGGATAGTGAGCAGCCGCAGGGAGGCGGCACATCCGCTGGCAGTATGGCTCAGGGAATGCAGGCCGCACCGGATTCCCGCAAAACGGTATTTCGGCCTTGACGGAGGGAAACAGAATGAACAGCTTTAGAAATATCTACAATTCCAATCTAAGCCACAGAGCCAGGAGCGTCTATATGTACCTCAAGGATCGGGCAGACAGCGAGGGACGCTGCTGGCCGGCCATCAGAACCATTGCTCTGGAGTTGGGGCTTTCCCGCTCTACGGTCAAGCGGGCACTGGATGATCTCTGCAGGGCCGGTCTGCTGCAAAAGGACCCACGCTGGCGGGAGAATGGGAGTCTTACTTCCAATCTGTATCATGTGGTATGACGGAGGTGTCCAATGCTGGTTGAGATCGATCTACTGGATTATTTGGCTTATCAAATGGGATGCGGAGTTCTTTCTGACCTTCGGCTGTCCCAGCAAAGTGAACGGCTGCACAGGCTCACTGCCGCGATCCCTTTCGGTGCATACAGCGAAAGGGAATGGCTGGACGCGGCACAGTATTTGACAGGCCATGACTGCGCATCAGCACTGGAGGCAAGGAACCGTCTGGTGAGATAGCCTGTAAAAAGCAAACCCTCCCGCCAAGGGGAGGGTCTACATATCATATGAACCGAGTCCCGGTTCATAATGAACCAACCAGAAGCGCCCACTCTAAGGATTTTATTTAAGACAGAAAATAACAAACAACATCTGGCCTTAAAGGTTATAACGCCTTGCGTTGTGTCCGGCTTTTGAAATTTAATCGTCTTTCTGTGCAGCTGTAATGCCGACAGCAAAACCGTTGACCTCCACGCCATCTTCTGCGGGGATCAGGAGGTACTTGCGCCCGTTGATAATTTGAGTTTCCACCAGGTAACTATACTCTGGATCAGCAGAAATGGTGATCTCAGGTGTCTTGATCTCAAAGCGGCTGCTGTCGATCAGGTTTGCCGGATTCAGGACAACCCCCGAACCAAACTGCTCGCCGCATTTTTCCTGGAATGCTGACACCTGCTCATCCGCAATCCCGCAGCTTTGAAGGATTTGCCCTATTTCTGAGGCGCTTATCTCCAGGGGTTCCGAACTCCTGCTCTCCCTGTGCTCCTTGATTTTCTCACGCAGCTGTTCATGAACAGTCTGCATCACTTCCAGACTGCAGTCAAACGCATCGCTCAGAGCTGACTGGAATGCTTCCTTCTGCTCAACAGCAGACATCGGCGGTTCCACATGGAAGATCGCGTCAATGAACTCCTGGTGAATTTCATTGGCCTTCCTGCTGTAAAAGAGAGCGTTATAGATATTTGCTGCCCGGTCATCGAATGCCGGGAACAGAAAACCCAGCTCAGGAGGAGCGACGGTTTGCCCGGCAGCACAGTGGAATTCATTGTCACCGGGAAAATATCCCAACTCTACCTTGCCCTCCTTGATGGGGCACACCACACAGACGATGTAGGTGAACACCTCATCCGAGGCATCCGCTTGCAGGGAATCATCCTTACCCCGATGGGGAACATCGTAGCTGTCACAGGCCAGGAGCAGTAGGTAACTGCTGTCCCCCATGTCCAGACTATCGATCACCTTGCGGTAAAAGGTCTGACGGCCCTCGTTGTCCTTAAGCTGGGAATCCCGCAGTGTGGTGAGCAGGCGGTGTTCCTCACTGTCCACTACCTGCTGAGTGGAGAATACGATATCAATGAGGTTTTTCCCAAGAGAGCCGGACAGTCCCTTCTTCAAAAGGGTCAAATACTTCTCGGACTCCTCCTGCGGCATCATGCCCAGGGATTCGTCCAGATCGGAAACGATCTCTTTACTGCTGTTGACATAGCATCCATAAACACGGCTGATGGCGCTTTTTTCCGGGCGAAAACGGCGCCGAAGCTCATTGATTTCTTTTTGGTTCATTTTTTCCTACCTCGCTTTGTAATCGGAACGGTTGGTAACAGACGATGAATTCCATTTTAGTGGAAAGAGCTTGAAATTTCAATAGCCGGAAGTTCTTTCCCCAAGAGCGCAAAAAAGAAACCGCCCATGTCAGAAACTATCAGAAACTGACTGAGCGGCATATTTTTCATGTCAAACGCCAGTAGGAGCGTTTATTTTCTGATCCAGTCCAGAAAAACAGCTACTTTCTCCAAGTCTTCATCCGGCAGGGCAAGCAGCTTCTTGCCTATGATCCCACGCAGGGAATCCGGATCGTCCATAGGAGCAAAGAAAAGAGTTGGCGTCAAATCAAAGTATTCCATGATGTTGAACAGCTCTCGGAGAGAGGGCATAGAAATTCCATTGGTGATGCTTCTGATGTAGGAGCCGCTCTTTCCAAGTTCCAGGCTCATCCGATGCTCAGAAATACCCTTCTGTTCCCGCAGCTCTGTGATGCGGTCCCGCACAAACGCTTCATAGCGGCGGTTGTCGTCCATGATCCTCTCCCTCCAATCTCTGCTTATTATTTTAATATAAGGGAGCGTTGCGGGTTCGCACTTAAATCATCAACTTTCGCTTCACACAACGAATAATTAGTGATATAATTATTAAAGTAGGCGTGAGTTTTATATTTCTATTATGAATCACAACCAATAAAATATGACTGCGACTGTGTATGAGGGCTATTAGATGGGAAGCTGCTTCTTTATAGGGCATAGGGAGACGCCGGATCGGGTGTACCCAACCCTGCTTGAAACCATAGAGCGCCATATCACGGAATATGGCGTATCTGAATTTGTGGTGGGGCAGTATGGAAACTTCGACCGTCTGGTGATCCGGGCACTGTCGCAGGTTAAGCGAGCGCACCCGGATATTACGCTGATGCTGATGACCCCATATTACCCAGTCCATAGAGAAGTGGATCTTCCGGAGGCGTTCGACTCCCTGTTCTATCCGCCGGATCTGGAAACAGTCCCCAAACGGCTTGCCATCATCTGCGCAAACCGATATATGGTGGAGCGCAGCGATTTTCTCATCGCCTATGTGCGGCATCCGGCCAGCAATGCCAGAGAACTGCTGGAGTATGCCGGGACAGGAAAGAGAAAGGGAAAAATCCACATCACAAATTTGGCTGAGGAGCAAATCTCTCTTCCAAAGAAAACAGATGATGTGATATAATAAAATAGTAAAGTATACCCATTTAGAAATTTGTAACCCGAGGTCTTGCTATGGAAGAAAAACTGGGACAGTCCACGGCTGTTCTGTTCAAATATGAAAAATTGATTTTGGCTGAAGAAGAAACCACATCCGCTGGTGGATGTGGCGTCTCCCTTGCGGCCTTTTCGCGCCCTGCGTCAGCCTGTCCGAGTGACAGGGTGTCGCGGGGCGTTTTTCTATCGCTGGAAAGGAGTCAAAGAATATGAGCCTGAAGTACATCTGCCCCGGCTGTGGGACCCCCTTGGGCTATGAGGGATTGTGCTGGAAATGCAAGTGCGAGCAGGAGCGAAACGCTGCGCTGGCCTGGACGCCGGAACAGATTGCCGAGAAGCAGAGAAACCTGATCCAGAACATCCAGAGGCTGGCTGATATGGAGGACCCGGAGTTCGCCGACTTCTGGCAGCTGCTTGGCTACCATGATGCCATCACCCCGGAGATTCAGCGGGCGGCACTGGCCGCAGAGGTGTTCTGGCCCTGTGAGATCTATTATCACGCTCCCGCCGATGTGCGGGATGGTCTGATCCATGCGCTGTTGTCCGCGGAATATTCCAGCGCGGCCTCCAACCTGATGAGTTGCCTTGCTATGCAGGGAGATGGCAAGGCAACGGAGACTCTGCTGGAGCTGGAGCGAAATCCCCGTCCCTGGCGCAAGGGCCTCTATGTGGACCCCTCCAGCTATGCACAGATCGGCGGCTGGACCTTTGATAAAGAGGGCCGCCGAGCCCAGCTCACCTTCAACACCTGTTATCCCATGGTCAAGGGAACCGTTGGCGAGAAATCCCCTGTCCGCATTGGCCGGGCACGGGAGGATACCTGTCCCCACTGCGGCGGACACATGGTGGATATTTTGGTGCTGGATGGCCGGGATGAGCGGCTCCGGTTCCTGGGGCTGGACGGTGTCCTGACCGCCACCTGCTGCCCCAGCTGCGTGGGATTTCTCAAGGGCCCCGCCTTCAACCGGTTCACTCTGAACGGCGGCGTGGAGGTCTTTCCCTCCGAACTCTTTGACGGGGCGGAGAAGATGGACTGCTATGTCCGGCCCGAGGACTACAAGGCCCTCACTGAAAATCCCTTTGTACTGGGCAAAGCGCCTGTGCCCCTGTTTTACGGCGCCGCCTGTGACGATGTGAACACTGTTGGCGGCTTTGCCAACTGGGTGCAGGACGCGGAATATACGACCTGTCCTCATTGCGGCAAGTCTATGAAGTATCTGGCCCAGATCCAGTGGGATACGGTGTTTGACTGTGCGGAGGGAACACTTTATATCGAGTTCTGCCCCAACTGCCACATCGTATCCATGCAGCACCAGCAGACCTGAGAGGAGCGTCTATATGAGTTTGCCAGAACGCGACGGCGTACATGGCCGTTATTACCTGATCCACAAGCCGGACACTGCCCCAGAGGTGCTGGCGGAGGCAGATCTCTGCATTCAGGATGTACTGAACGGCACCGCCCGTGAAAATCACTCCGCCTACCCGACCGTGGTGCGAAATCACAACGGGACACCGTTCCTTCCGGATCAGCTGCTGGAACGGTATCTGACCGGGCTGCCGCTGAAAGGATTTCCCTGTGAGGATGCTGCCTCTCTCTGCGACGCCATGCGGCGGCTGGTGGGCTGGCAAGAGATCCGCTATGAGTTGGAGAAGTACATAGAAAAGCAGGTGCAGGAGCGGTTCTTCCTTGTGGGAGAGCGGGAAGATGGGTTTACCGTCTTTCCGCCCTGCACAGTGCGGCCGGAATTGCGAACGGAGGATGTGGACGAAGGGCTGCTGCGCTTTGCCTGCTATGTGGCGGTCTGCTGCACGGTGTATGGACAGAGCTTTGAATCTCTCAAAACAGAACACATCCTCGGCCTGGTTTCTCAGCTTCGCCCGGATATGGTGAAGCAGCTGAAAACAACCGGCAGCGGCAAATTGCCAAAGGACATCCAGCGGCGTAAGACGGAGCATTTCACCGCATCGGCCAATGATGCCTTTGCCACCATCCGCATCACCGCCAGGGACTCCACCGAGGAGTGCTATGCTGAGATCCTGGACTACCTGTGTGCGGTGCTGGAACAGGAGGAATTTCCCCGCAGTTACTCGGTGGAGTTCCGTGGAAAGGAAAAACTCTACCTGCCCATTCCCGGCCTGCCCAAGAAGGGAGTCAATCAGCTCTTTGCCTGTGCAGTGCAGCACCCCAATCTGCATCCGGCTATGGAGCGATACGCTCGGTTGGCTATGCGGGAGTTTGAGTGGTACCAAAACCTCGCGGATGAAGCCTGCGCGATGCCCGGCACTTTTGCTGTGTTCGCTCTGGGGCTGGAGGGAGAACCGTGGGCGCCGCTGGTGGCAGAGTATTTGGATCTCTGCGATGACGAGCACTCCTCCCTGCAAGGGAAATTCCTTCATACCTTGCTCCGGAAGTTTGGTTTCCAACCATGGACACTGGGAGTATTGGTGCAGGGCGCATTGTCTATGCAGTGGCTGGAGCCTGCCAGGGAATTCCGCACCTTGATTGCCAATGCGGAGAGCCTGGATGCGCTGCTGGCAGTCAAGCGCCGCTTTTCCGCTTATCTCCTGCCGGAAGAAAACAAAGACCCAAAATTCCGGGCCATTGCTTGGCAGAGCCTACTCTGGGCCATTTGGGGCACAGCCTCTGAAAACGGAGGCAGCAAGGCCATCAAGACGGCGCCCAAGGAACTGAAAGAGAAATACCAGCAGGTATTTGCGTAAGGAGGGCTCTGTATGTGCGAGCACTGCCGAAACATTCAAACATGGAGAAAATTTGATGCCCCCAAGGACTACCTGGCCTGTATTGCCTATATCCAGCAGTTGGTAGGACAAGGCGAATTTGAACTAATGGCAGAGGAATCCACCTGCCCGCTGGAGAAGGTAAAGACTGAGGATGGATGGGCAGACGAAATTATGGCTCACACGGTCCGATGCAAACACTGCGGTCAGATCTTCACCTGTGTGGTCAACACCTGGCGAGGCAGCGGACACTTCAAAAAAGGCAAAGGATGACACAGAAAAGGCGGTGAAATGATGAATCAGACAGAAGAAACAAAGCTGCTGGAGCAGATTGAGAAGTGGAATGATGCGGACGAGTTCTCACGATGTATTGAGGCCATCGAAGCCATCCCGGAACAGGAGTGGGGCTATCTGCTGACCGTCAAGCTGAGTCGGGCTTACAGCAATCTGGCGGTGCTGGGGGATCACAGCGCCCACGGCAAGGACGGTGAGATGGATGGAGAACTCCTCGGACACGCCATTGATCTGCTGGAGTCCGTTCGCCTCCAGGGAGAGAACGACCCTTACTGGAACTCCCGGATGGGCTATTCCTGTCTGATGACATACAGCTCCGCAGCCACCGCCTATGAATACGCAAAACGCTGGCTGGCTCTGGCCCCGGATGACCCGGATGCCCAAAAGCTGGTGCGGGACTGTGAGGAATATCTGGAGGAGGAAAATTCCTTGGAACTGGATTGGAAAGAGCGGGAGGAGATCATCCGGCGGGAGACCATTCCCCCTGCCGATGGTGACATCCTCAGCCATGTGAAAGTACATATCGACCAGTATTTCGGCATCTATACCCAGTTCCTCACGGACGACAGCGATCCGGATCACCCGCTGGAGATCGCCGTCATCCCGCCTCGACCGGAGCATGACTACTACACCCTGATCACTGTGGGCCTGAGCCGGCATCGGATGGGTTTTCCGGAGGAGCGTCGGGAGGAAAAACTGGAACGGGCGGAGCTGCTCATCAACCTGCCCCGAGACTGGAAGCTGACAAAGGCGGACTGCCGGGAGGAACGGTGGAGCTGGCCCATCCGGATGATGCTGGCCACCGCCCACTTCGCCATGGAGGACCCGGAGGTAGGGCTGGAATCCAGAACTACACTTATGGAGGGTGAGGATGGCATCCCCTTTGCGGAGAATACGGACCTGCGGGGCGAGATCCTGCTCTATCCCGGTGTGTTTGGGGAGGGGTCCTTTTTCTGCCGCCTGTCGGACGGGGACGAAGTCAACTTCTATCAGGTGATCCCTCTCTATCGGGAGGAGATCCAATACAAGCTGGAGCACGGCTCGGATGCCCTGCTGGACCTCTGCCCAGACGAGAGCCTGGAGGTCATCAATCAACACCGGCTGAATGTGGTCACCGACCGAGAGAAAATCAGCTACGACCCGGCGGAGATGGACAACGCCGCAGACCAGATCAAGAAGATCCAGGCGCTTCACCTGCCAGTAGATGAATTGGATGCCTGCAATCTGATGGCCTTCTTCCTGGGCTGGGCTATGAAGCGGGGCCGGATGAGTAACCCGTTCCTCTCCCGGTATCGGGAGATCGTGGAGGCGGTCCAGTCCGGAAAGGGGCCGGATCTTCGGGTGTTCATCCTGGACAACCTGGATGGGAAATTGTCTACTCAGTTCTTTGACCGGAGGGGCTCCGGTTTTGCCCAGTGGTACGCCCAGGACAACCGATCCAACCCCTATGTCTACCGCCGGGATTGCCGGAATATCGTCTTGGCCAGGCTGAAAGACCGTGTCTGGAACAGCGTTGCGGAAGAAGAAGCGGCCTACCTGCTTCTTTCATATACCGAAAAGAACCGTCAGAGTGTGGAGCATCTGCTGGATGAGCGGTTTCAGCAGTATCTGGAAGCGGAATTTGTAGATGACCCCGAGGAGCGGATGGCGCGGGCAGCGGAAGGAAAACCGGCTGTCATTTCTGACTGGGACGGTCCCCTGTTCTGCTACGCTTCCGACCGCGTCGCCCAGGATGGGTGTAAGGTGCAGATCATGGACCGGCTGTTCCCTGAGCGTGAGGATATGGGTTGGGAGAGCGGTTGGGCCTTCTACTCTGGGGACGAGGGCGATGTGTACGGTGAAGGGGATGAATACTACGAGTCGCACTGCGGCTTCTATGATATTCGGGACATCTGCCGCATCGATCCAGACATTATCCCGCTCCTGAACCTGCCCTATGGTACCATGCAGATGCGCGGAGAAGATGGAGCGTGGTATGAGGTGATACGCGACGACGAAGGCGAGGAGGAAACCTAAATGAACAGTGAACAAATCACAGCATTTTTGCAAGAGCATTGGTACATTGCCTCGGTGCTCATCGGGGCCGTGATTTTAATTGGCGCGATCCGCAACTGGAACTGGCTCTGCGACCCCACTGGTACGCGGGATGCCCATCGATACAGCAGAGGATACCGGCGTGCGGTTTTCTTCCTGCTGGGCGTCCTCCTGATTGTGGTGAGCATCATGTCCTGGGTGCTATAAGGGGGACAACAAAATGTCATTCAAATTTATCTTCCGGGAAATCACCCCGGAAGATACGGAAATTTTGCGTATGCTCAAACTGCGGAACGCAAAGCCGGAGGAGCATATTTGCTGCGAGATCCTAAGAGGCGACGGCATCACCATGAAGACCTGGTACAGCAAGGCGGATGTAGCCCTCTGGGGAGAGGACTACATCAAGGCCAATTCCAAAATGAAATATATAGACGGCGACTGGACGGTCAGCTTAGACATGGAACCATGGAACCGCACACACGGTGTATCTTCGGAGAAAGACACACCCCCACCCCCGCTCCGTTATCCCGCCTGGCTCACCGGCCATGTGAAAGAGTGGGCGGAGAAGCGTTTGCCCACCGTGACACTTTGTTCCACCACCGGCAATGAACTGCTGGAGGTTTTGTATTACGGAGATCTGCTCACGGTGAAAGGAGAGCCCCAATCCTATATTGTAGATGGCGATGCGGCTCCCGGACTGGTGGCAGCCCGCGACCCGGAGAGCGGCGAGGAATTCGTCATCTTTGACGGTGGACGGCATGGCTACGACAATCTGTTCTGCGATGAACACGATCCAGCCCAGCTGGAGCACCGTCCCCTCACGCGGTACGAGATCCCTGCCTCCAAGCTGGTGCTGGAGCTGGGTTACAGCATCGACTATGAGGACGAAAGAGAGGACTTCAAGCCGGACGAGTCGGATACTGTGGAACTCGTCAACGGTGAGCGTATGCCTTGGGAGCAGATCAAGCGGGACGGTATCGACTATATCGCCCTTTACTATGTAAACGAGAAAGGAAGCCAGGTTCAGATTTTGGATGCAGAGCTGGCGTGAGTATACCTCAGCCGGACGCCGGGATAAAGGAGGGCGATAGCATGATCGGGACAGATGAAAATCGGGCAGTGCTCCATGTGGAGGTCATCTTCTGGGGCGGCAAGAGAAAGACTCCCCCCAGCCTGGTCAGTGGGAAGTATAATCCTCATTTTGTGGTTACAGGAACCACTGAATATCTGGGTGTGTGCTTCCTGGATGGAACGGAGCGTTGTGCATTTGGTGAACCGGCTTTTGGAAATGCCCAGCCCCTCTATCCGAATACCATTGACTACGCTCCGCTGGAAAACAATGCGGAGTTCTTAATCTATGAGGGAGCCAATGCCGTTGGGAAGGGCCGGGTGCTGGGCCGGACGATACCATATAAAGTAAAGCCACAACGAAAGTAGGTGCCTTATGTACCAAATTGCATATATTGGCCGCTGGGAGACCCTCCCAGAAACGGCTGCCGCCATCTGTGACCATGATACTCTCAAACTGGAGGTGTTGCTCCAAGGCGGTCTGAATCTGAACGCTCCCATTCAGCTCAGCGAGTATATCAAACTCACACCGCTGGAGATCGCGGTTTTTCGGGATGATGTGCCCATGATCCACTTCCTGCTGGAGCATGGTGCTGATTCTGATCTGGCAGAGGAGCAGCCCCTGCTGCTCACCGCTGCCCGCTGTTGTGGGCCAGAGGTGGTGGCGCTCTTTGCTGGACAGGCCGCAAAACTCAGCCCGAAGCAGAAAGAGCGGGCCTTCCAGGAAGTGCGCTGGGGCAAGCGCCCGGAGAATATCCCGGTGCTGGAGCAAGCCGGGATCACAGTGGACAAGTTTGGCGGCGAGGCATTTCGGGCCGCTGTGTCCGAGGGCAATACCAAACTTGCCCGACTGCTTCTGGAAAAAGGGGCAGACATCAATTACCACAAGCCGGACATGGTGTTTC
>ENA-ORUF01001114-ORUF01001114.1-human-gut-metagenome-genome-assembly--contig:-NODE-1114-length-31143-cov-8.851872_pt1 | contig 31143 bp, 30 predicted proteins | sample MGYA00242077_ERZ509203 | MGnify/ENA primary metagenome ERZ509203 (study PRJEB26280, sample SAMEA2338834) | human gut metagenome | biome: human gut; feature: human-associated habitat; material: faeces... | reverse complement strand
GAAAGAATAAGTGCATAACCATCGTTTCTACTGGCTATACACTTATTATACGAGGTGGTATGTATATGGGAAGACAAATTGATTTTAATGTGACCGGAAAGGCACGAGGAGAGCTTGCAAACGCAATAGGAGAGATACTAAACAAAGAGGTTAAGTACATGAAAGTTCCTACCTGCAATTATGAAATTGGCGGTAGCATTCTGGATCGAAATGGAGTATTTATTCCATCGGACGAATTGAGTGATAGTCAGTTGGATTTATTGTTAGAACGCTTTGTGGAAAAATATATGCCGAGTACGGATAAGAAAGAAGCTAACGATAAAGATGAGTACCTAGAGATTTCAGTTCCTAGAGATATGTTTTCTGAACAAGCATTAGATAATCTTAAGAAGTTGATAGCTGGAAAAGAAACCATTTTTAAACACGCATTTAGAACAGAGCAGTTGGATGTGCTTGAAGACCTAGAGAGAATTTCTTTTCCCTGGTTTCCACTTGCATCTGAACCGGATGCGGTTGCAGCCTATACGGAGTTTATCAGTAAGCTATCTAGGTTTTGTAGCTCAGTGCGTAATCGATCATAGTTGATTAGTGCCTTGTTCCCAACATAGATATCAGGCAGCTTTCCTTCTTTTAATAAAAGCCGGAGAGCGTGTTCGGATAATAATCCGGTTTTGGCAATTTCGCGGATTGTCATCATTTTGGGGTTATCATGCATGGCGGTGCCTCCTTTCATTTGAAGTTTAGAAAACATAGAAATATTGGCCATAAACAAATGAAAAAACATGTTTTCTAACGTTAGAATACTATGAAATCTAAACTGCGTCAATAATAAAAGTTTAGAAAAGATATGATTACATGCAGAAAAATATTGCAAAAGATTATATTATATGTTAAAATTGCAATGAAAGGAAGTGATTTGACCATGTTTGCTGAACGAATAAAAAAATTAAGAAAAGAAGCTGGAATAACTCAAGCTGAGTTAGGAAAGATATGTGGATTATCAAAAGGTACCGTTGCAATGTGGGAAGTAGGGCAGAGAGAAGTTACGTTTGATACGCTTCGAAAGTTAGCAGATTACTTCGGAGTAACAGCAGATTATCTGTTGGGCTTTAGTGACGAAACAAGTCCGGCTGCACATGAAGCAGAGCTGGTAGATTTTATGCTAGGTCCCGATCCGGCAAAAATGAAACAAGCAATGGACAATTTCTTCTACTTGGATGAGTTTGGAATTAGAAATGTCATGGCTGTGGTAAATAATGAATATAAGCGTTGTTTAGAACAAGGAACGCTTAAAGAAAAATAAATATAAGATAAGGAACTACACTTAAATGAGCAAGTCCTTCTCGATCACTACAAGAAGGAGGATTTTATTATGCAGATTTTAATGGATGAAGAAAAAGTAATTCGTCAGAAAGAGGTGGCAGTTCCGGTTGGTGAAAAGTACACACTTACAATCAAAGAGGCAGCAGCGTACTTTAATATAGGAACGAAGAATTAGCAGAGGAAAATACGGATAGATTTGCTGTTTTTAGCGGTAACAAATATCTGATTCTTCGTCCGAAATTTGAAAAGTTTATTGATGATTCTTCAGAGATATAAATATCGTTTGTATGCCAAATAGTAGTGGATTATTTTTGCGTCTTGAGTGATATATGTTATGACCGCAGGGTTAGCATATTAAGATTGGAGGTAAGTGTGTGAAACCAAAATTAGCAGAGAAGGATATTTTAAATATCCAAGAAGCAATTGAATATTTTGTGCTGAGTAGAAGAAAATTTTATTCATTACTGGCCGAGGATGAGAATCCTGGTTTTATTGCCAAATATGGAACAAGACAACTCATTATTCGTTCTGAGCTTCAGAAATATATATGGAAGCATCCAGAGCTTAGAAGGAGGGGTTCTTATGGCAACTAGACGCGATTCCAAACACCGCGTTCTCAGAAGGGGGGAGTCCATTAGGCCAGATGGGAAATATCAGTTTAAGTATCATGTTGGTGGAAAACCGCATTTTGTTTATAGCTGGCGATTAGAGCCTACTGACAAGCTACCGGTAGGAAAGAAGCCATGCTTATCCCTGAGAGAACTTGAAAAGCAAATAGGCTATGATTTGGATAATCGACTTGATCCATTTTGCAGAAACATCACAGTAAATGAATTGATGGAGCGTTATCTCGCAACGAAAACGGGTGTGAAAAATAACACCCGCATGAATTATAACTTCGTGCGAAATATCATGGAGAAGGAAGCCTTTGGAAGCAAAAAGGTTTCTCAAGTGAAAACATCTGATGCAAAGTTATTTCTTATAAAATTGCAGCAGGAAGATGGCAGGGGATACAGCAGCATAAAAACTATACGTGGTGTTTTAAGACCAGCATTTCAAATGGCAGTGGATGATGACATTATAATGAAGAATCCATTCGGTTTTGAACTCGCGGGTATCATTGTAAACGACAGTGTTACTAGAGAAGCAATTAGCAGAGACCAGATGAAAAAGTTCTTGAAGTTTGTGCATGATGATGTGGTCTATTGCAAGTACTATGAAGTGATTTATATTCTTTTTCACACAGGAATGAGAATATCAGAATTTTGTGGACTTACAATGAAGGATGTTGACTTAACAAACAATATCATCAATATAGACCATCAGCTTCAAAGGACTTCTGATATGAGATATATTATCGATAGCACAAAGACGAGTGCAGGAACAAGAAAATTGCCAATAACTCAGGATGTGGCAAATATGTTCAGAGCGATTATTGAGGATCGTGAAGCACCAAAGTATGAAAAGATTATAGACGGATATTCCGGATTTCTATTTGTTGATAAGAACGGAAATCCGTTGGTGGCTATGCATTGGCAGCATAGACTGAACCATATGGTGAAAAGATACAATGATATTTACCGGGTTCAGATGCCTAATATCACGCCGCTGTATGCCGCCACACATATTGTAGTAATATGGCCAAGTCAGGTATGAACCCTAAGACTTTACAATATCTCATGGGGCATTATGATATAGCGGTAACGCTTAATGTTTATACGCACATCGGACTGGATGATGCAACGGAAGAATTGAGAAAATTGGAAGAAATGGAAAATGCCCGTAGGGAATTGGAAAAGGGGCAGGAGAAACCAGTAAGTCAGAAAATGTTTAAAGCAATTTAGAAAATATCAAACGCAGCCTAAGTCAGAAATGGCTTGGGCGTGTTTGTGGTTATTGGAGGGATAAAAATGACATCAAAAGAAATAGTAGATGCTGTAACTAGTTATGTTCGTGATGAAAATGCGAAGTATGCCATCTTGATTGATGGAGCATGGGGAAGTGGAAAAACCTTTTTGTATGAAAACGATTTATGTGATGCAATATCAGATATAGAAATTGGGAAAAATGATAGAAAAGCAAATGTTTATATTTCATTATATGGAGTTTCTTCAATCGAGGCATTGTCAAAACAATTGCTGACTAATTATCTGATATATGTAAAAGCAAATGGAAATGAAATGGTAAAGAAAGGTGTAAAGCCGGTAGCTGGTATTTTAGGTGTTGTAAGTAAGGCATTTTCTTTTTCGATAGGATCATTTTCGGCTGATTTTAGTGAGATTTTACAAGATATTTCAGGGTTATTAGAGGCAAAAAACATGGTTGTTTGTTTTGATGACTTAGAAAGATGCTCCATACCAATCAATGAATTTTTTGGTTATGTAAATAATCTTATTGAACATTGTAATTGCAAAGTTTTGATTTTAGCTGATGAAAATAATATAGGAAAAATATACGCAAATACAAACATAGAACAAAAATATCAAACTATATTAACAGGTGATAGAAAAGTTATTCAAGATATATCAGAAGAGGATAGAAAGAAGAATGCAACTGCTAAAGATTCGATTACAATCAAAGAATTAAAAGAATTGAATGAAAGATTGTACTCAGAAAATTTTATTTATCGTGATATAAAAGAGAAAGTTATTGGAAAGACATGTCACTACTATCCAGGAATAAAAGAAAGTTTAGAGAAACTAATTTCTGGTACAGATAAACATAAAGGCTGTGTTGGTGAGGGCAATTATAAAGATTTTTTAGAATGTCATATCGATTCGATAGCAGCGGTATTTAGTGAAGTAGACAATAGGAATTTGAGAATTATTATTGCATGGTTGGACATGTTTAGAAAAATTTTTGACATGACATATCGAAATATGAATTCATCTAAATACTTTGAGAATATTATTGCTGATTTTATGAGATATAGTATTTGGGCTATTGTTTCAAGTAAAAAGAATAAGAAGATTATTAAAAGTGCGTATTATGGAAATTCTGATTATGTTTATTTTGAAAGTCATGAATACACGCATACAATCAGATATTATTTTATTGATAAATACATAAGAAGTGACTATCTTGATGAGGTTGATTTGGTGAGAGCTTCAAGGAGTATTGAGGCTAGATGCGAACGTGAAAAATTATATAACAAAGAACAAGTACAGTCTACGGGAGTGGCATATTCGGAATTGAAAAATTGGAGATATATGGAGGATGATAACATACGTGAAAGTATTCAAAAAATGATTCTTGAATTGAAAGAAGACAAATATGCATATCCTGCTTATTCAAATATTATTGAGTTACTACTTTTCTTTAATAAATTAGGATTATATAAAGGGGATGTATACGAGGTTCAAAAAATCATGTTATCCCTTGTAGAAAAAGATATGCATGTTCAAGATGAGAGTAGAATGCCCATTTCTTTTAGTGATGAAGATGAAAAACATAAATACTTGGAGATGTATAAACCTATTGCTGAAAGTCGAAAAATGAGAAATGAAGTCCTTGATAAAGGAGAGATAGAAGAAGAAAAAGTTTATGATAATGCGGATGCTTTTTTACAACATTGTCATAAGAGAGAAGATTATTATTGCACGCGTAAATCATTTATGGAATACATAGATATAGAAAAGGTAATAAAGTTAATAAATAGCAGTGACTTAGAGGGAATCTATAAAATAGCAGATGCGTTCAATGTAATATATTATATGGGCAATGTGAAAGACTTTTATATGAATGATATTGAAGGATTACAATTATTGGCAGAAAGATTAAATAATCAAGAAGACGTTATCGCTGAAAGCATTACAAGAAAATATGCCATTGAATATTTGCTTTCTCAGATTAATAAAACACTTATAGGGTTAGGCGTAGGAGGTGAAAATGACTAATTATGGCTAGAGGACTATTGCTAGGTAATGGAATTAATTCACGTCTATGTATATGGGATTTATCTGTAAAAAATATTGCTGACAGATTCAAAAAGAACGTATTAGTTTACTCAATTATCATTAATAATATTTTTGGTGTGCAAATAGAAGAAGATTTTTTGAATTATTCAGAGATGCCAATAAGTGAGTTGGGAATAGAGACGTTAGCGGGTGTTTTGTACAAGTACATAAAAGAAAATAAAAATCAGAGTTGGACAGATAACGATGAATACAGACTGCAAGATTTGATAACCTGTATTTGTATAACATCCATTTTTTATGATAAGAAGGGTAAAATCGGACAAGTATATGATAAAAGTAAGATGCCATTTGTAGAGAATTATGATTACATATTTACATTAAATTATTTTGAATTTTGGGATAAAGAACAACGATGTGTTCATTTACATGGAAAAGTTGATTTATCAAAATTTGATAACGTAAACAATGCAATACTTGTTAGTTCAGGGAGGATGAATTTAGCGGAATATGCAAGGGCTGTCGATTATATGAAAAAAACAAATAATGTAATAGAGTTTTATCCCAATGATTTAGTGTTTTCACCAAGTGCTGTGAAAAAAGATAAATTGATCTGTGTAACAGGTGTATATCCTTCTGATAAATTGTATCCTGCAGATGATTTGTTTTTATACAGACCTAAAGAATTATATGTAGACCTAGATTCAGTAGATGAGCTTGATGTGTTTGGGATGTCCCCTTTTGGAGATGAAAGTATTATTGAAAAGATAAATGAGAAAAAATTAGTTCGCGTTTTTGTTTATAACAAAGATGAAAATGAAGAGACGAAAGCGTGGAAAAGTAAGTTGAAATGTAATTACGAGTTGTTGGATTCAAGTGATCTGAAGTAGTAATATGATTTTTCTACTACGTTTTTACTACGATTGACGTCTGTGTATTGCATAGTTTTGCTACAATTTGCATTTTTACATACATTTTTAGTGGAGGTTGTAAAAGGCCCGTAGACCTTGCAAAACCAAGCAAAACTACGCGGTATTTATCAAATTATGAAGGAGAAATTTACATGATAAAAGTACTCTTCATCTGCCACGGCAACATCTGCCGCAGCACCATGGCCGAAAGCGTCCTCACCCACCTGGTCCACCAGCTGCACCTCGACAACCAGTTCGAGATCGACTCCGCTGCGACCAGCCGTGAGGAGATCGGCAACCCGCCGCACTACGGCACAAAAAATAAATTATACGAAGAAAACATTCCGCTTGTTCCGCACCGGGCGCGCCAGATGACAAGGGATGACTATCTGTATTTTGATTATCTGATCGGCATGGATTCCGCAAATATCCGGAACATGACAAGAATCGCGGGAGGCACGGACAGCCAGGATAAAATATACAAGATGCTTTCATTTGCGGGCTATGAAGACACGCAGAAATTTACCGGGGCGCGGGATGTGGCAGATCCATGGTACACCGGCAATTTTGATGAAACCTATGAAGATGTGGTTGCAGGATGCAAAGGATTCCTGTATTATTTACAGCAGAAAGGGGACATTTCAAGAGAAATCGAAATTCCCCGGTAAGTAAGGAGTGACATTGGGTGAAATATCTGATCATTGGAGCTGGTGGGACAGGCGGAGTTGTCGGTTTTCACATGGCGCAGGCAGGAAAAGATGTGACGTTGATCGCCAGAGATGCGCATTTGGAGAGTATACAGCAAAAGGGACTGACGCTTCAGACCATGTGGGATGAGAACACAAAGACCATACCGGTAAAGGCATCTGACATGCAGCATTACAAAGACCGGCCGGATGTGATCTTAGTCTGCGTAAAAGGATATTCGCTGGATGGAATTTACGAATTTATCTGTAGAATTGCAAAACCGCAGACGATTGTGATTCCAATTTTAAATATTTATGGAACCGGAGCTAAAATGCAGGAAAAACTGCCGGGAATGCTTGTGACGGACGGATGTATTTACGTGTCAGCCAATATTAAGGAGCCGGGAGTTATTTTGCAGCACGGAAAGATTCTGCGCATTTTCTTCGGCGTGCACCAAAAAGAAGAAAAATGCCAGCTGTTAGAGCAGATTCAGAAAGATTTCCGTGACAGTGCAATCGATGGGATATTATCAGAACAGATCCAGCGGGATGCGCTGGAGAAATTTTCCTATGTGTCACCGATCGGAGCGGCGGGCCTTTACTTAAATGCCACGGCAGGAGATTTCCAGAAAGAGGGGAAAGCAAGAGAACTGTTTTGCACGATGATAAGGGAAATCGTCGCACTGGCGACGGCCATGGGATTTCCGTTTGAAAAGGATATGGTTTCCGTAAATCTGCAGATTTTATCTAATCTTCCGCCGGAGGCAACCACGTCAATGCAAAGGGATGTGATGGCACACAGACCGTCGGAAGTGGATGGTCTGGTATACGAAGTGGTGCGCATGGCGCACAGATATCAGGTTCCAGTGCCCGCATATGAAAAAGTGGCACAGAAACTGCAAGGAGAAATTATGTGCGAAAAAAATTCTCACACAGAAGGAAATGTGGAGATAAAAAGGGAAGAAAAATAACAGGATTCATTGCAGATAATGAATCATAAAAACACAGGAGAACAACATGGAATACAAATACAGCACAATTAACGAGGTAAATCATTTTGAATTTGGCGAGGCTGTGGTTGGGGACATCCAGCTGACAGAGCGCATGTTTCATCTGGTACTGGACAATGTAAAAATCTGTCCGGAAAATTCCTGCAACCGCGACATCCGGATGATGCGTACCAATGAACTTTTATTTAAGATTTCAGATGCAGAAATCATTTCGCTTGTTGAGGAAGGATACAACGAATACGATGCTGATGGAAATTTAAAGCACACGTATCCGGACGAGGAAGTGGAAAAAGCAAAGTATGATGAGGTGGCACAGGTTCTTTTGGAGGGAACCATATATGAACTGACGTTACAGAGCGGTGTTTATACGTTTATCATTGACGGAACCAACGACCGTACCTACGCGCTGAAAGTAACCGGAAGCGGCGATACGCAGGAGTGGAACCGGTTCCTTGAGGTATAGAGTCGGGAAAGCTTTTGTTTGCCGGGTAGCCTTTGAACAGAAACACAGGAGGAAAAAGACATGATACAGACCGTTATTTTTGATCTGGACGGGACCCTTTTGGATACAGAAAAATACTATTTCGCGAAATGGAAAGAGGCTATGGCGCATTTCGGATATCATATGACCGATGAGGAGGCATACAGTGTGCGTTCCCTTGGGATGCCTTATGCACCGGAACATTTTAAAAAGCTGTATGGAGAAGATTTTGACTATGACAAAGTGCATACATATCGCAGAAAACTGACGGATCAGGTGCTTGATGAGGGACCGATTGAGGCAAAACCGGGAGCAGAGGAACTGTTAAAATATTTGCGCAAAAAAGGTGTGCGTACAGCGATTGCCACCGCAGGAGGTGTGGAGCGCAGCAGCAGTCTGCTGAAGAGAGTGGGATTGTATGACTATCTCGACCACATTGTTTCTGCCCGGCAGGTCGCCCATGGCAAACCGGCGCCGGATGTTTATCTGTACGCCTGCAGCCAGCTTCATGTGCAGCCACAGGAATGCTATGCGGTGGAAGATTCTCCAAATGGAATTCACAGTGCATACAGTGCAGGATGTAAGGTGTTTATGGTGCCGGATCTGACACAGCCGGATGCCGAACTGGAGAAATTTATATACAAAAAAGTGGAATCGCTTGTAGCACTAAAGGAGTATTTTTAAATTTTTTCTTGCAATCACTGGAATTGTGTGATAAAACAGATTACAAAAGGAACGTACATCAGGGATGTACGACAGAAAATGCATAGATGGAGACTCTGATCATCAGACATCGACAGGAATACAGCGTCACCGACTGAGAGCGCTGTTTGAAAGAGATGATTATGGGAACACTGCCGGAGCAGACGGATTGAACACGGGCAGGATGGTTTTGAAAAACCGGAATGTGGAAGTAGGTTCGTACGTGAGCGCACGTTACGCGTAAGAGAGGGAAGATGAGAATGTCTCATTTTTCAATGCGGGTGGTACCGCGGATAATCTGAATTATTCGCCCCGGAATACAATTATAGTATTCCGGGGCTTTTCTTTTTTCATAAGAGGAGCCCCGGACCAGAAAAAGGAGTAGAAAAGATGAGTAACATTTACAGAGATGTCACACTGAATCAGGTAAGCGAGCAGGACATCGGAAAGACGATCCGTGTCGCTGGCTGGGTAGAAAATATCCGTGACCATGGCGGAGTATCTTTTATTGATTTAAGAGATATGTATGCAGTGATGCAGATCGTTATCCGCGATGGAAAGCTGTTAGAAGGAATCCGTAAAGAGCAGGCTATTACCGTGGAAGGTCTGATCGAAAAGAGAGATGAGGAAACCTACAATCCAAAGATCCCGACCGGAACCATCGAGCTGGATGCAAAGGAAGTGACGGTACTCGGAGAAGTATATTCCCAGCTTCCGTTTGAAGTAATGACCAGCAAGAGTGTGGTACACGAAGATGTACGTCTGAAATATCGGTATCTGGATCTGAGAAACCAGAAAGTAAAAGACAATATCATTTTCCGTTCTAAAGTGATCTCTTATCTGCGTGAGAAAATGACAAGTATGGGATTTCTGGAGTTACAGACACCGATCCTGTGCGCATCTTCGCCGGAGGGTGCAAGAGATTATATCGTACCATCCAGAAAATTCAAGGGAAAATTTTATGCACTGCCACAGGCACCACAGCAGTACAAGCAGCTTCTGATGGTATCCGGATTTGATAAATATTTCCAGATCGCACCTTGTTTCCGTGATGAGGATGCCAGAGCCGACCGTTCACCGGGAGAGTTCTATCAGCTGGATTTTGAGATGAGTTTTGCCACACAGGAAGATGTATTTGCAGTTGGTGAAGAAGTTCTTTCGTCTGTATTTGAAAAGTTCGCACCGGAAGGAAGCGTTGTGACCAAGGCTCCATATCCGATTATCAGTTATAAGCAGGCAATGCTGGAGTTTGGTTCCGATAAGCCGGATCTGCGTAACCCGCTTCGTATTATCGATGTGACCGACTTTTTCCAGAAATGTACGTTCAAGCCGTTCATCGGAAAAACGGTTCGGGCAATCCGCGTACACGCCGATATGTCCAAAGGTTTCCACGAGAAACTCCTTAAATTTGCAACCGGACTTGGCATGGGTGGTTTAGGATATCTGGAAGTATTGGAAGATGGTTCTTACAAGGGACCAATTGATAAATTTATTCCGGATGACTGCAAGGAAGAGTTCCGCACACTGGCAGGACTTGAAGTTGGCGATACAATTTTCTTTATGGCAGATAAGGAAGAACGCGCTGCATATTACGCCGGAATGATCAGAAACGAACTCGGTGAGAAGCTGGATCTGATCGAGAAGAATGCATACCGTTTCTGTTATGTCAACGATTTCCCGATGTTTGAGAAAGATCCGGAGACAAAGAAGATCGGATTTACCCATAATCCATTCTCCATGCCACAGGGCGGCTTAGAAGCACTTAATACCATGGACCCGCTGGATATCCTGGCTTACCAGTACGATATCGTCTGCAACGGTGTGGAATTATCTTCCGGAGCTGTGCGTAACCACGATATGCAGATCATGGAAAAAGCATTTGAGATTGCAGGTTACGACAAAGAAGTGTTAAAGAACAAGTTCGGCGCATTATACACCGCATTCCAGTACGGAGCACCGCCACACGCAGGTATGGCTCCTGGAGTTGACCGTATGATCATGCTTTTACGCAACGAAGAAAATATCCGTGAAGTCATCGCATTCCCGATGAACGGAAACGCACAGGATCTGATGTGCGGTGCACCAAACGAAGTCACCGAGCAGCAGCTGCGTGAAGTGCATATTAAGGTTAGAGATTAAAGAGAAGGGAACAAAATATGGCAAACGTAATCTCAGACGAGACAATGGAATATGTTGGAATCCTTGCAAAGCTGGAATTGTCTGACGCGGAAAAAGAAGCTGCGAAAAAAGACATGGAGAGCATGCTGGATTATATTGATAAATTAAACAAACTGGATACCTCCAATGTGGAACCGATGTCCCACGTATTTCCGGTACAGAATGTGTTTCGGGAAGATGTTGTGGAAAACGGCGATGGTGGAGAGGATACACTTGCGAACGCACCGGAGCGTCGCGACCGCGCATTTGTAGTTCCAAAGACGGTAGAGTAAGGAGGGGCAGCTATGAATTTATTATCGCTCACAGCGGTAGAGCTGGGAAAGAAAATAAAAGCGCATGAAGTGACCGTTGAGGAAGCAACAAGAGCTGCTCTTGACGCGATTCGTGCAAAAGAAAAGGATATCAACAGCTTTGTCACCGTAGATGAAGAGTCTGCGATGATCCGCGCAAAAGAAGTACAGAAAATGATTGATGACGGGACACTGACCGGGCCTCTGGCAGGTGTTCCGGTTGCCATCAAAGATAATATGTGTACAAAGGGAATGTTAACGACCTGCAGTTCTAAGATTTTATATAATTTTATTCCAACTTATACAGCGGAAGCAGTGATCAATCTGGAAAAAGCGGGCGCAGTCATTCTTGGAAAGACGAACATGGATGAATTTGCCATGGGAAGCACCACAGAGACTTCTGCCTATGGGGAGACAAAGAATCCATGGAATACCGCACATGTACCGGGCGGTTCTTCCGGTGGAAGCTGTGCGGCAGTGGCAGCAGAGGAATGTTACTATGCACTCGGATCGGATACCGGAGGATCTATCCGTCAGCCAAGTTCATTTTGTGGTGTGACCGGAATCAAACCAACTTATGGTACCGTTTCCCGTTACGGACTGATCGCATACGGTTCCTCTCTGGATCAGATCGGACCGATTGCAAAGGACGTGACCGACTGTGCCACAATTCTGGAGACAATTACTTCTTATGATAAGAAGGATTCCACATCGGTAAAACGAGAAGAAACCGATTTTACATCGGCACTGGTGGATGATGTAAAGGGAATGAAGATTGGTATTCCGCGTGACTATCTGGGCGAGGGACTGGACCCGGAAGTAAAGGAAGCCATTCTTGCAGCGGCAAAGACGTTAGAAGAAAAAGGCGCAATCGTAGAGGAATTTGATTTAAGTCTCGTAGAGTATGCGATTCCGGCTTATTATGTCATTGCGGCAGCTGAGGCAAGCTCCAATCTGGCACGTTTTGATGGAGTAAAATACGGATACCGCACAAAAGAGTACGAGGGACTGCACAATATGTACAAGAAGTCCCGCTCCGAAGGATTTGGACCGGAAGTAAAGCGCCGTATTATGCTTGGATCTTTCGTGTTAAGTTCCGGATATTATGATGCTTATTATCTGAAAGCGCTGCGCACCAAAGCCCTGATCAAGCAGGCATTTGACAAGGCATTTGCAAAGTATGATGTGATTCTCGGACCGGCGGCACCGACCACCGCTCCGAAACTGGGAGAATCTTTGAGTGATCCGCTGAAGATGTATCTTGGAGATGTATATACCGTTTCGGTCAATCTGGCAGGTCTGCCGGGAATTTCCGTGCCGTGCGGTGTGGACAGCAAAGGACTTCCGATCGGTCTGCAGCTGATCGGGGATTGTTTCAAGGAGAAAAACATCATCCGTGCGGCCTACAGTTTTGAACAGACAAGAACGTATCAGCACAGTCCGGCAGCAGAAGCGTAGAAAGGAGAGAAGAGATGTCAAAAGAATATGAAACCGTCATTGGACTGGAAGTCCATGTAGAATTAGCAACCAAGACAAAAATCTTCTGTGCCTGCTCCACTGCATTCGGAAGTGCACCAAATACCCACACCTGTCCGGTATGTACCGGTATGCCGGGATCGCTTCCGGTCTTAAACAAAAAGGTGGTAGAGTATGCCATGGCAGTTGGTCTGGCAACAAACTGTCAGATCAATCAGTACAGCAAATTTGACCGGAAAAATTATTTCTATCCGGATAACCCGCAGAACTATCAGATTTCCCAGCTTTATCTGCCAATCTGCCATGACGGAGGGGTAGAGATCGAGACGGAATCCGGTGGGAAAAAGACCATCGGTATCCATGAAATCCATATGGAAGAGGATGCCGGAAAGTTAGTACACGATGATTGGGAAGGGGTATCTCTGGTGGATTACAACCGTTCTGGTGTACCGCTGATCGAGATCGTATCCGAGCCGGATATGCGCTCCGCAGAGGAAGTCATTGCATATCTGGAGAAACTGCGTATGACGATCCAGTACCTGGGTGCCAGTGACTGCAAGATGCAGGAGGGTTCCATGCGTGCGGATGTCAATTTATCAGTTCGTGAAAAGGGCGCCAAAGAGTTTGGTACCCGTACCGAGATGAAAAATATCGGTTCGTTTAAGGCAATCGCACATGCCATTGAAGCCGAGACAGCCCGCCAGATTGATCTGATTGAATCCGGGGAAAAGGTTGTACAGGAGACCCGCCGCTGGAATGATGATCAGGGATATTCCTATGCGATGCGTTCTAAAGAGGATGCACAGGATTACCGTTATTTCCCGGAGCCGGATCTGGTACCGATCGTTGTCAGTGACGAATGGCTGCAGCAGATCCGGGACAATCAGCCGGAACTTCATGATGAAAAACTGGCCCGTTATATTGCAGAGTTTGGTCTGCCGGAGTATGATGCACAGATTCTTACATCGGAGAAAAAGCTGGCAGATCTCTTCGAGGCGACTTCTGCGATTTGCAATAAACCAAAGAAAGTATCCAACTGGCTCATGGGAGAAACGATGCGTCTGTTAAAGGACCGGGAAATGGATGCCGAAGATCTCCGTTTTTCACCGGAGCATCTGGCAAAAATTATCGAATTGACAGAGGCAGGAACGATCAATAATTCCGTTGCCAAGGAAGTATTTGAAAAAGTATTTGATGAGGACGTAGATCCGGAGTGTTATGTGGAAGAGCATGGCTTAAAGAGTGATAACGATGAGGATGCGCTTCGCGCAACAATTGAACAGATCGTTAAAGACAATCCGCAGTCGGTGGAGGATTATCACAACGGAAAAGAGAAAGCGATCGGATTTTTGGTCGGACAGACGATGAAAGCAACCAAAGGCAAGGCAAATCCGGGAATCGTAAATAAAATCTTAAAGGAACTGCTTTAAATCTTAAAGAAAAATGAAAAAACAGGGGAAAACTTGTCTTTACAGGCTGAATATCGTATAATAATTTTGCCGTCGCTTACTGCGGCGGCAATGTTATATGTAAAAAAGGAGTTTATACGATGGCGGAAGACCAGAATAATAAAGAAAATACCACGACATCCGATACAAACAATACAAGTGAATATGAAGATGTCTGTTACATCTGCCGCAGACCGGAGAGTGTTGCGGGAAAGATGATACATATCCAGAATGATATCTGCATTTGTCAGGACTGTATGCAGAAAACATTTGATACCATGAACAACGGCACATTTAACATGGGCGATTTCATGAATATGAACATGGGAAAAATGCCGAATATCAGTATGATCAATCTGGCAGATCTGCAGAATGCGGTTCCGAACAAACAGAAGGTAAAGAAAAAGAAACCAAAGGATGAGCAGCCGAAACCGGAACTGGATATTCATTCCATTCCGGCACCGCACAAAATCAAGGCGCGTCTGGATGAGTATGTTGTCGGACAGGAACATGCCAAAAAAGTGATGTCCGTTGCCGTTTACAACCACTATAAACGTGTGATGGAAGACACCAATGACGGCGTGGAAATCGAAAAGTCCAATATGCTCATGATCGGACCGACCGGATCGGGAAAGACGTATCTGGTAAAGACACTGGCACGGCTTTTGGATGTGCCGCTGGCAATCACAGATGCGACCTCTCTGACCGAAGCCGGATATATCGGTGATGATATCGAAAGCGTAGTCAGCAAACTTCTGGCTGCAGCTGACAATGATGTGGAGCGTGCAGAGCACGGTATTATTTTCATTGATGAGATCGACAAGATTGCAAAGAAGCGCAATGCCAATCAGCGGGATGTAAGCGGAGAGTCGGTGCAGCAGGGAATGTTAAAGCTTCTCGAAGGCGCAGAGATTGAAGTTCCGGTTGGAGCAAGCAGCAAAAATGCGATGGTTCCGATGACCACGGTAGATACGAAGAATATTCTGTTTATCTGTGGCGGTGCCTTTCCGGAACTGGAAGAGGTTATCAAGGAGCGATTAAACAAGGAGGCGTCCATCGGCTTTAAGGCAGATCTGAAAGATAAATACGACAAGGAAGAAAATATTCTCTGTAAAGTGACAGTGGAGGATGTCCGTAAATTCGGAATGATTCCGGAGTTTCTGGGACGTCTGCCGATTCTGTTTTCACTGGAAGCACTGACGGAAGATATGCTTGTGCGTATTCTGACAGAGCCGAAGAATGCGATTGTACGTCAGTACAAAAAGCTTCTGGCGATGGATGAAGTGGATCTGGAGTTTACGGAGGACGCTTTGCATGCAATTGCAAAGCAGGCGAAAGAAAAGAAAGTCGGTGCCCGTGCACTGCGAGCCATTATTGAAGAGTTCATGCTGGATATCATGTATGAGATTCCAAAGGATGACAATATCGGAAAAGTGACGATCACAGAGGATTATGTGGAGAAAAAGGGCGGACCGCTCATTGAAATGCGTGGAGTTGCGGCACTTCCGGAACAGGAAGCAAACGCATAAAATGTAGAAAAACCGAAATAAAAGATCTGATGCCGGAGGGCATCAGGTCTTTTTCTTTTCCCTATTGTATGATATGATAGAAACAGTATTGTTTTGTTCGTAATTTATAAGGAGGATGTATGAAAATCATTCATTGTGCGGATCTGCATCTGGATTCCCAGATGACAGCAAACCTGACAAAAGAGCAGGCAAGAGAGCGCAAAAGAGAAATCATCCGTACGTTTACACGGATGGTCGAATATGCAGAAAAGACAGGGGTGCGTCTGATCATGATATCGGGAGATCTGTTTGATACACGAAATGTATCAGCATTGGCGCGCAACACCGTAAGGGACATGATCTGTACACATCCCCAGATTGATTTCTTATATCTGAGAGGAAACCATGACAGTGACAATTTCCTTTCCAAGCTGGAGGAAGTACCGGACAATCTGCTTTTGTTTTCCGATACATGGACTGCATATCGGTATGGAAATATAGTGATCAGCGGAATCGAGCTCTCGGAGAACAACCGGGCGACCGTTTACAATTCCCTGGTGCTGGGGCATGAAGATTTCAATATTGTCATGATGCACGGACAGGCGGGAGATTATGCATGCCGCACACAGGCAGAGAATATCAGCCTGAACCAGCTGAAAAATAAAAATATTGATTATCTGGCGCTGGGACATGTACATTCCTTCATGCAGGACAAGCTGGATAACCGCGGTACCTGGTGTTACTGTGGATGTCTGGAAGGACGCGGATTTGACGAGTGTGGACCGAAAGGATTTGTTTTACTGGATGTGGACGAGCAGACCTGCCGTGCCCAGATGCAGTTTGTTCAGATGGCAGCCCGCACGCTGTACACGCTTGAAGTGGATGTGAGCAATGTCATGACGACAAGAGAAGCGGCAGAGCGGATGGAAGAAGCTGTAAAACAGGCGCAGTATCCGTCGGGAAGCCTTGTCAAATTTGTATTGACCGGTGAGGTGGAAGTGGATGCGGAGATCAATTGCGAGTATCTGCAGAATCTGTTCTCGGATTATTTTTATTTTGAAAAGGTGAAAGACCGGACAACCCTTCGGGTCGACTACAGTGATTATGAAAAAGATGCCTCGTTAAAGGGGGAGTTTATCCGTATGGTACTTGGATCTGAACTGTCACAGGAGCAGAAGGCAGAAGTGATCCGCTGTGGAATTTTGGCATTGTCCGGGGAGGAGATATAGGATGAAATTACGTTCCTGTCATATCGACAATTTTGGAAAACTATCGGATCTGCATCTGGAATTTCAGGACGGGGTTAATCTGTTTCACGAACCGAATGCATGGGGAAAAAGTACACTGGCCGCTTTTTTGCGGGTGATGTTTTACGGGTTTGACTCTAAGAGAGAATCCGGACTGTTTGATAAAGAACGTGTGGTATTCCGCCCGTGGCAGGGGGGAACGTATGGGGGCGAACTGGATTTTTCCTATCAGGGAAAAGAGTACCGGATCAGCCGTACATTTGGAAAAACAGAAAAAACAGATGTTTTTCATTTATATGATCTTTCCACCAATCTGGAATGTCATGATTTCTCTTCCGAGATCGGAAGTGAAATTTTCGGACTGGACAGTGCGTCGTTTAAAAGGAGCGCATTTATTGCACAAAATGACTGCGAATGCTGCTCGACAGATGCGATCAATGCCAAACTGGGAAATCTTGTAGAGAATACAAACGATATCAATAATTTTGAAACTGCCCAGAAAAAGATCCATGACCGGATGAATAAACTTTCACCGGACCGTGCAACAGGTTCCATGAAAAAGCGGACGAATATGATCACGCTGTTAACGGAAGAACTGCGTGGCTATGATGCGGCAGAGGCGTCTTACAAAAAGATTACCGAAAAACTTACCGAAAAACAGGAGCAGAGAAAAGAACTGGCCGGGATTCGGGATCAGTATGCAAAAGCATTGCAGGTGGCGAGTGAAGAGAGCCGCAGGGAAGGAATCAAGCAGGCCTATGCGGCCACCAAACAGGAGGAACAGGAAAAGAAAGCGGCACTGGATGCTTTTGCGGATGTATTTCCGGGACAGGTGCCGCAGGATGAGGAGTTTGCAAAGCAGAACCAGGATGTACAGATGCTTGGGGTGTTAAAAACCACTTTGTTTAATCTGGGGCTGACCGAAGAAGAAGAAAACCGCCTGCAGGAACTTGGTGATAAGTTTGAAAACCAGATTCCTTCTGAAGAAAAAATAACGGAAATGGAAAAAGAACAGGAGCGTTTTGCAAAACTGAAAGAGGAAAAAACGCAGCTGGAAACGAAAATGTCCTATTTTGAAGCGATGGCAATGAAGCGGGAAGAACCGGATTATACGGTAAAAAATCGTCTTCCGATGATAATCTGCGGCATTATCCTGCTGGTAATCGGTGCTGTTGGTGGTGTGTTGTCGTTTCTGTTGCCACAGGTACATAAGTTTTTCCTTCCGCTTCTGGCGGTATCGGTGGTTGCGGCAGTGGCAGGTATTGTGCTTCTTGTGGTGCGCAAGGTGCAGGTATCAAAGGAAGAAGAAAAGGTGCGTGCACTCCGGGTACAGCATCTGGAAGAGGAGCGTAAGCTCCGCGGACCGGTGGAAGAAATTCAAAAAACCATGGAAGAGGCTTCGAAAGAAGCTTCGCGCATCGAACAGGAGACCAAGCATTTTCTGGAGCAGTATCAGATGGTTCCGGGAGAAAAGGATGCCAGAACCTGCCTGTATGAACTCCGCAGCCAGCTGCAGGAATATGAGCGTCTGCGCAGCCGTGCCGGAAAAAGCGATGCGGCAAGACAGGAATTTGAACGGAAACAGAACTCTTTGCTTGCATTTGGAAAAGAAGCGGGAATGGATTTCGGAGAAGATCTTGCAGCAGGAATCAGCCAGTTACAGATGAAGGCAACCGAGTACCGGATCGCACAGAAAGCATACGCAGAGGCAAGAAAAAAGAGAGAACTGTTTGAGCAGGAACACAATATGAAAGAACTGGCAGCGGTGGAAAAATGTCCATATTCCCTTGACGAACTCAATTCCATGATCCGTGATGTGGATGAGCGGAGCGAGGATATCCGGGAAGCCATCGAGCAGTACCATCATCAGCTCGAAGATCTGCAGGATCAGCTGGATATCCGGGATGAAAAAGAACAGCAGCTTTCCATCTGCAGACAGGAACAGGAAGAAGAACAGCATTTATATGAAACCCTGCGTCTGACGGGAGAGTTCCTACAGAATGCAAAGGAGCAGTTTTCTGCGAGATATTTGGGGCCGATCGAGAACGGGTTTGGAAAGTATTACACGCTTCTGACCGGGGATAAAGAAAAAGACTGGATGGTGGATGCCAACATCGAGGTGCAGATGAAAGAGCAGGGCGAGATGCGGGAAACCAAGTGGCTGTCTGCCGGATATCAGGATCTGCTGGGAATCTGTATGCGTCTGGCACTGGTGGATGCGATGTATCCGAAGGAAAAACCGTTTCTGGTGCTGGACGATCCGTTTGTCAATCTGGATGAAGAAAAGATGGCACATGGTAATGAACTGTTTGGAAAAATTTCCGGGGAGTATCAGATTTTGTATTTTACCTGTCATGCAAGCCGGAATATAGAAAACACAAAATAAAGGGAGAGGAAACATGGAGAAAAAGATTTTATTTCCGCAGATCGGCGGAATTATGCACGGAGGGGATTATAATCCGGAACAGTGGCTGGACCGGCCGGACATTCTGGAAGAAGATATCCGCATGATGAAGAAAGCCGGGATGAATTGTGCAACACTTGGGGTATTTTCCTGGTCAACCTATGAGCCGCGGGAAGGGGAATTTCATTTCGCATGGCTGCATGACATCATGGATAAGTTATATGCCAATGGCATTTACACGATATTGGCGACGCCGTCCGGAGCGCGCCCGGCATGGCTGGATGAAACATATCCGGAGTGCAGACGCGTGGATTCCTACGGGGTGCGTGAACATCACGGGGTGCGGCACAACCACTGTATGAGTGCACCGGTTTATCGGAAGAAGGTTTCTGTGATCGTCAATAAGCTGGCAGATGAATTCGGAAATCATCCGGGACTTCTGATGTGGCATATTTCCAATGAATTTGGCGGGGAATGTTACTGTCCGCACTGTGTAAAGCGGTTCCAGGATTATCTGGCGGAAAAGTTTGACCATGATATTGAAAAACTAAACAAGGCATGGTGGACAACGTTCTGGAGTCATACTTACAATGATTTTTCCCAGATTGAGCCACCGTACCGCAACGGAGAATTCAGCATTATGGGATTGAATCTGGAGTGGAAACGGTTTACCACCTGGAATATGACGGATTACATGAAGGCAGAGATTGCCATTTTAAAAGAACGTACCCCGCAGATCCCAGTGACGACGAACTTCATGAAGGAATACGACGGACTGGATTATCACAAAATGCAGCAGCCTCTGGATGTGGTTTCCTGGGATTCTTATCCGCGTTTCCACAATGATGAGGAAACATTTGCGGATACAATGACGGAGAACGCGTTTGATCACGCCATGATCCGTGGTCTGAAAAAGGATCAGCCGTTTATGCTGATGGAGAGTGCACCAGGACTGGTTAACTGGCATCCGTTTAATAAAATGAAGCGTCCGGGCGTGCACCGGCTGGCTTCGCTGCAGGCAGTGGCACTCGGTTCCGATACCGTACAGTATTTCCAGTGGCGGAAAGGCAGAGGATCGTTCGAACAGTATCATGGGGCGGTTGTGGATCATCTCGGAACCGATGATACCAGAGTTTTTCGTGAAGTGGCAGATCTTGGGGAAGAATTAAAGAAACTCAAAGATCTGGCAGGGACAGTCGTAAAAGCACCGGTAGCCGTGTTATACGACTGGGACAGCCTCTGGGCAACGGATGGAATGAAGGGGCTGGCAGAGTCCACCCGTAACTATATTAAGACCTGTAGGAAAGCATACCGCAATCTGTCGGCACTCGGAGTGGATGTGGATGTGATTTCCAGTGAAGAGGATTATAGCGGTTATTCCGTGATTGTGGCACCAATGCTGTATCTGCTGCATCCGCATGTTGGGGAGCGCATGAAACAGTTTGTGGAGCAGGGAGGTCATTTGATTGCAACCTATGTGACCGGATATGTGGATGAAAATCAGCTCAATTATCTGGGCGGATTTCCGGGAGACGGATTAAAGGATCTCTTTGGCGTGATCAGTGAGGAAATTGATACACTGTATCCGTCCGACCGCAACCGCGTACATTTTGCCGAAATGCCGGAAGGGGAAGTACGGGATTATGCGGAAGTTCTGCGTGTGGCAGATGGCACAAACGTGCTTGGTACTTATGAACAGGATTATTACAAAGGAATGGCAGCAGTGACGGAGCGCACATGTCAAAACGGCAGTGCCATGTATATCGCGGCCCGGCTGGATGATGCTTCCATGCAGCACCTGTATGCGCGTACACTGAAAAAAGCGGGAGTTTCGATGTATAAACTTCCATATGGCGTGGAACGTCACACACGCGAAGCGGATGGTATGCGGTATGTATTTTATCTGAATGATACGACCGGACCGCAGATTGTTTCCGGGGTAGAGGGAATTGATCTTCTGACGGGAGAGGTGATCAAGGGAATTCTTACACTGGAACCGTATGGCGTGGCATGTGTAAAAGAATAAGTTCTATTCTGAAAGTTTTGTGCATATAGTTACGGAAAAGAAGTGTGGGAGCTTCTTATGGATAGAAATTGTGATGCATTTATCCGCTCCAACAATACCTACGATATCCTGATTGCCAGAGAGTCTTTGGAGATTTCTGACAACCGGGCAGAATGTATACAAAATATCGGTGAAAAATTTGTGGCAGAATATTTTGACCGGGACGAGGTGCCGCAGCTGAGCATTAGGACATACGGATATTCGATTATCCCAAAATGTTTCGGACTGCTGGATACGCTTGCACTGGAGACAACCGGTATCCTGCAGCTGCAGAATCAGCCAGCCCTGTCCCTTCGGGGACAGGGTATTTTTATTGGATTTGTTGATACGGGAATTTCCTATGAACTGCCCTGTTTCCGGAATGCCGATGGAAGTACAAGAATCCGCTCAATCTGGGATCAGAGTATTCCGACGGGGGAGAAAAATACCCCTCAGGGATTTTTGTACGGAACGGAATATACACAAAAAGAGATCAATGAGGCACTGGAACAGGAACATCCGCGGGAACTGGTTCCAGTGACGGATGAAGATGGGCACGGAACCATGCTGGCAAGTATTGCCTGCGGAAGTGAAGATCTGCAGGCTGGTTTTACTGGGGCGGCTCCTTATGCGGAACTTCTGGTTGTAAAGTTAAAACCGGCAAAACCATATCTGAAAGACTTTTTTTATATTCCGCAAGAGATGCCTGCCTATCAGGAAAATGACATTATGGCGGCAATTGAATATCTCGAAGAGACTGCCAGAAAACTGGGGCGGCCCCTTATTCTGTGCCTTGGTCTCGGGACAAACAACGGAAGCCATTCCGGTGGCAGCAATCTTTCGGAACTTCTTGATGATATTGCGGGCAGATGGCGCCGGTGTGCGGTTGTGGCAACCGGAAATGAGGCGAATGCCAGACATCATTTTTACGGGAAAAGTGATGGAAATTCAATGGTTGCGGTAGAGGTGAATGTGGAACAGCGGATGCGGGGATTTTATCTTGAGTTGTGGGCCAGTGCACCGGAATTGTTTGTGGTGGCGGTGCGTTCGCCGGGAGGCACTCTTATGCCGGCGCAGAATGTGCCCGGAAATTCGCATCAGGAACAGGAATTTATATTTGAAGGGACAAGAGTGGAAATTGATTATGCACAGGTGGGACGCACGCGGGGGGATCAGCTGGTGTTTATCCGGTTTGAAAACCCGGCGGCAGGGATCTGGACGCTGTATGTTAATCCGAGTACCACGATCACAGGACAATTTCATATCTGGCTGCCAATGAGTGGAATGTTAGAAAAAGACGTGGTGTTTTTGCGTCCGGATCCGGATGTGACACTTACCGTGCCGTCTTCGGCAAAAATTCCGATTGGGGTGGGTGGAATGGATCAAAAGAGTGGTATTTTATATCTGGATTCCGGGAGGGGGAATACCATTGCGTCGGTTGTAAAACCGGATTTTGTGGCTCCGGCTGTGGGCGTGCAGGCGATAGGAAGGCTTGGAAATTATGTGACACTGACGGGAACGAGTGCAGCTTCTGCAATTGCGGCAGGAGCATGTGCACAGATCATGGAGTGGGGAAACAGCCGTGGGAGAAGACTGCTTTTAAATTCGGTGCAGATCGGAAATATTCTGATTCGCGGGTGCGAAAGGAACCCGGATGTATCCTATCCGAATACCGCCTGGGGCTATGGAAAAATGAATGTTTACGATGCACTGATGAAATTTTATGGGGTATAAAATTTATATACAAAGCGTAAAAAGATATAAAAAATTTATGAAATGCTTTTTTTTGAGAACCAAGTACGATATAATTAAGACTATACAGATTGGAGAGTGAAGTATGGAGAAAAAAGATTTATTAGCAAATTACGCAGCATCAAAACAGAATATGTGTATTACGAATGATACGATCTCGGACCGATTGTTTCAGGAGTATGGGGTAAACAGAGGACTTCGCGATGTCAACGGAAAGGGTGTATTGACAGGTCTGACCCGTATTTCAAAGATTGTGTCCTTCAAAGATGAAAATGGAAAACAGGTGCCATGTGACGGTGAGTTATGGTATCGCGGATATAATGTAAAAACACTGATCAAATCCATTGGACCGAACGAATTCGGCTTCGAGAAAGCAGCATATCTGCTGCTGTTTGGAGAACTTCCGGATCAGGCGCAGCTGGATGAATTCTGTGAGGTGCTCGGCAACAGCCGGACACTTCCGACCAATTTTACCAGAGACGTTATTATGAAGGCGCCTTCTAAGGATATCATGAATTCCATGACACGAAGTATTCTGACACTTGCGGCCTATGATCCGTATACGACAGATTCTTCCATTGAGAACAATATCCGTCAGTGTATGCAGCTGATTGCCAATTTCCCGATGATCGCGGCATATGGATATCACGCATATAATCATTATGAAAATGATTCGAGTATGTATATTCACCGACCGGACCCGAAGCTTTCCACGGCAGAGAATTTCCTTCGTATGCTGCGGCCGAATAAGCAGTATACACAGCTGGAGGCACAGGTGCTTGATGTGGCACTGATGCTTCATATGGAGCATGGCGGCGGTAATAACAGTACGTTTACCACCCGTGTGGTTACTTCTGCCGGTACGGATACATATTCTGCCATCGCTGCGGCAATGTCTTCCCTGAAAGGACCAAAGCATGGCGGTGCCAACATCAAAGTTATGCAGATGATGAATGATATCCGGGAAAATGTGCATGACTGGAGCGATCGTGACGAGGTGAAGTCCTATCTTGGAAAGATGCTGGATGGACAGGTCTTTGATAAGAAGGGATTGATCTATGGTATGGGACATGCCGTGTATTCCCTGTCTGATCCGAGAGAGCGTGTGTTCCACAGCTATGTGGAGCATCTCGCGGAGGCAAAAGGGCGCCAGAAAGACATGAATCTTTACAATATGATAGAAGAAGTGGCTCCGGAACTGATCGCAGAGAAGCGTCATATTTTTAAAGGCGTCAGTCCAAATGTGGATTTTTACAGTGGTTTTGTGTATGAAATGCTCGGCATTCCATCGGAATTATATACACCATTGTTTGCCATTGCAAGAATTGCAGGATGGAGTGCACACCGGCTGGAGGAGCTGGTGGGATGCAACAAAATTATTCGTCCGGCATATAAGAGTGTCATGGAAGAACTGGAATAAGATTATTACAGCGGACAGAATTGCATTTTATTTTGCTCTGTGCTAGTATGGAAACAGAAACTTTCGTGTGTTATAACTATAACAGGAAAGAGGACTGATTATGAAAATAAAAGAAAAATATTATCGCTTTGCGGAAAAAGGGCAGCAGATACAGAGAGTAAACCGTTTTCTTGTAACAGAATATCTGATTTTTTATGCATTTATTCTGTTTATGCTCTGGGCATCAAGAGCAAAAGGAGTACGTTCTTTGGGCTTTGCGGCATTTGTCAGTGTGATTGCAGTAGTCTCCGGAGGTGCATTGCTCATCGGATGGAAGTGGCGTCCGGAATCGGAGCGGCTGAGATATCTGGCACTGATCGGGTTATATCTCGTATCATTTTTCATGACTTTTGCTTATACGGAGAGCTTTATCCGTTTTCTGGGACTGGCTCCTTTTATCGGCTGTATTTTGTTTTTTGATCCGAAATATTCCAGAATCGGCGGCATCGGTTATCTTGTATTGAATGCGCTGACTGTCTTTGGTCAGATCCGTCAGCAGCCGGAAGGCGTAGCCGGGACAACCAATCTTGTACTGGATCTGCTGGCACTGGGGGTACTGGTATTTGCTGTGATCTTTACAACAAATGTGGCACAGAAATTCAACCATGATACCCGGCACAGTGAACAGCAGGAGCAGCGGAAGCAGCAGGCAATTTTAGACGATGTGATCGGTGTGGCGGAAGAAGTGCGTAAGGGTACGGAATCCGTGATGAAGATTGTCAATGATCTGAATGGATCGACAGAGGTGGTCAATGGTGCGATGAAAGATATTTCTTCCAGCACGCATAGCACGGCGGAAAATATCCAGACACAGACAACCATGACACAGGATATCCAGCATTCAATTGAGCAGACACTGGAAAGTTCCGAGAATATGGTAAAAGTGGCAAAGCAGTCCGGGGAACTGAATCAGAAGAGTATGGAGATCATGGAACATCTGAAGAAACAGTCCGCGGTAATCGCAGAGACAAACTCCGGAGTGGCAGATTCCATGAAAGCGTTACAGGAGCGTACCGAGGCAGTAAAGAGTATTGCAGATACCATCTTTTCCATTTCCAGTCAGACCAATCTGCTGGCGCTCAATGCTTCTATTGAGAGTGCCCGTGCAGGGGAAGCCGGAAAAGGGTTTGCTGTAGTGGCTGATGAAATCCGTCAGCTGGCAGAGAAAACCAGAAGTGAGACAGAAAGCATTGCACAGATTCTGGATGAATTGTTTAAAAATGCAGAGGATGCAGCAACGGCGGTGAGCCGTTCGATTGAGGCTACCAATGCGCAGGATTCCATGATTGCGAAAGCGTCTGAGAGTTTTTCGGGAATGAATGAGAATGTCAATACACTGGTTCAGGAGATCGAAGGCATTGACGGCATGTTAAACCGTCTGTCGGATGCAAACAATCAGATTGTAGACAATATCAGTAATCTTTCTGCAACAACGGAAGAAGTGACGTCCTCTTCCGTACAGGTAGCGGATCTGTCAGTTGAGAATTTAAACAATGCCGAGCAGGCAAAACAGAAACTTGACAATGTGCTTGCGGTATCTCATGAACTGGATAAGTACATAAAGTAAACAGATGGAATGAGATAAAGGTGCCTCAGCAGGAGAAATTCTGCTGAGGATTTTTACTACTATATAGGTAATTGCGAAACAAGTTCGCAATCTTGATTGAAAACAAGGATAAAATCCTGCAATGCAGGATTCTTGGAATGGAAGGTGGCAGTCATTCATTTAGGGCATGACAAAAAGGCTTCATAGTTAGTATGAAGCAGAAAAATTTATAAAATCTCAATTTTAAGCAATCAAAGGCTTAAGACTTCGAATGTATTGATGTTGATGAATTTTATCAGCAACGATTACTGTAACAAGTTGAGCTATGCCAGCCAAAAGTAAATCGGCATGAAGCGTTTTTTCGTTCTGGGTTTTACGATTAGCTACGCAAAAGCTGTCTTTAAAGTGGTTAATAGATTTTTCAACGTTTACACGGATTTTATATGTTTCTTCCCATTCTTCTGAACCCCGTTCCACTCCGGGATAGGCACGAAGATTCTTTTCAGGATAAACGTAAATCATTCTTCCACAGGAAGATGTTGTGCAGGGATTATCACAATGGCATACACGGCGTTTTGTTTTATCTGCTTTATTGTATTCCCATTTCATTTTCGGGCAGACAAATTTCATCGTGGGAATTTTGCTTTTTAAGTGTGATTTACTACCTTCTCTTTTCATAGGAAGCGAAGGATCATGAGGACAACAGGGAACACCATTTTCGTTGATGGTATAACCGTTATCTTCCATAGAAAGTTTTACGCGGAGAGGAATAAATGCTTTTTCAAATCCAATTTCACCGAAAAGAGATTTGTAGATTTCAATCGTGTCAAAAGCAGCATCACCAAGAAAAGTCTTAGGGGCGATAAGCGGATGCTTCTGAAAGAAATCAACCAGGACAGGAAGCAGGGCTTTTGAATCGGCAAGAGATTTATCCTCATCAGGAGAGTCAGATTTCTTTTCCACAACGATATCCGGATGAGCCTTTAGGAACTCTTTGTTATAGAAAGTGATATCACGGACAATGCCAAGTCCGTTGGTTACAATGCCAAACTTATAGGCGTAACAGAAATGTCCATTAATGTACATCTGCTGGATTGCCTGATTGGAAGCAGCATGCGTAGGCATGGAACCATAAGCAGCCTTATAAGGATCATAGGAATCATCAAGGTTATGGGATTTCTTGAAAGCCTTTAACTGCTTGATAATACGGTTTGCGTATTTTGGATTATTTTCAGTCACCCAGGCTTCAATGCCAGAGGTATCGAAGATGGTCATAGCTGCCAGATGAGGATCAAGTTTTTGGCATATCGGTTCGGTCATATCAACCATGTGATCGAACATAGATTGTAAGTCCATCAGGAAATCCTGTTTAAAACGGGTAAATTTTGAGGCATCAGGAACAACATCAAAGCCACAGAAATCACGTAATTCCTGAGAGTATTTCAAGAAAACGATCAGGAGCATATCAGTCGGGATTGAGAATATACGCTGAATCAGAAAAGCTTTAAGCATTGGATAAAGTTGGTGCTTGCGAGGTCTTCCGGTTGAAGCGTGAAAATGAGAAACAAAAGAAACAGGAACAATTTCATCAAGAAGTGAAAGGAACTGGTATTTGTCATTGTCGAATTTATTTTGGCAATCATCAAAAATTTTTGCCAAAGTGAGCTGCTTATGTGTTATCATGTAGGTATATCTCCTTTAGGTGGATTGGTTGATAGTTTCTCGCAACTCTATTTTACCATAAACCTTGAGGAGATATTTTATTTTTAAAAAAAAATGCCGTATTTATGCGGCTTTTGGCGTTTCGCAAACGCCTATATTTTTTTACCACAAAAGGAGGATTTGAATGTCATATAAATTAGTGATTGCCGAGAAGCCTTCGGTGGCACAGTCCATTGCGAAGGTAATTGGTGCAGATAAGAGAGAAGACGGATACCTGGAGGGCAATGGATATATCGTCAGCTGGTGTGTGGGACATCTGGTGGAGCTTGCATCCCCGGAGTCTTATGATGAGAAATACGAAAAATGGAGATATGATGATCTCCCAATTCTTCCCTCACAATGGAATTATCAGATTGTAGCTGCGACCAGAAAGCAGTTTAGCATCTTAAAAAAGCTGATGGAGAGGGAAGATGTAACAGGATTAGTAGAAGCAACAGATGCCGGACGTGAAGGAGAATTGATATTCCGTCTGGTGTACAATCAGGCAAAATGCAAAAAGCCATTCGAGCGCTTATGGATTTCTTCAATGGAAGACCAGGCGATTTCGGATGGCTTTTCTAATCTGAGAAATGGCAAGGTATGTGTAGCAATCCACAGAGCGCATCAGGAACATGTTCCTAATTGTATGCGACCATTGATTAATAAAAAATTGAAATTGATGTCAGAATTAACAGAGCATACCTTGGCAAATGAAATAGAAGCTCCACATGAGATTTTAAGAAAATAGGCAAGTCAAATTTCAGTATGTCTCTGCCACGGCAGGATTTGCTGTTCAGAATAAAAGTCTCAAATCGCCTTAAATACTTCTATAAATGGCAGTTCTTATGTTTCATTCTCAATTTTATCAATGATTTACCAATATTTCTGGAGAGCCAGACTTGCAAAAAAATGGGCCAGAATGAGGAGATTAGAAATATGAGCGAATTGAAATCAAGAATAACAGAAAACGGAATTGATTATATTCTTGTCGGAGATTACTATATCCCAAACTTGAAGTTGCCAGAAGAACACCGTCCCATCGGAAAGTACGGACGGATGCACAGGGAATATTTAAGAGAAGTCCACCCAGTCAGATTGAATACATTGATACTGATCGGAGAATTGTGGACATATCTTGCAGACCTGAACGAACAGGCACAGGAACAGTTAGATACCATCATGGAGCAGATGAAAGCTGCCGAGGGCGTGACCGAGGAATTAAAGCGTACCTGTCAAATGGAATGGGTGCAGCATTGCAATAACATTCACAACCGGGCAGAAGAAATTGTTTTGCATACCGGAGGGAGTAGATCCCGAACTGCTGATGAAAGTACTTGGCAATCCGGAGATGGCGGCTTTGCTTACTTCTCTGGCAAAGACAATGAAAGTATAAATATAGAAGAACGATATTGTGTGGAGTAAGAAATCTATGCAGTATCGTTTTTTTGTTTCTTGTGAAAAAATTTGTAGTTATTTGTAAGAATTTGTCGAGAAGCGCCATGTATATAATGTAGGGAGGTTTTAACATGACCAAAGAAGAAGAAATCAGAATGATAAATGAAAAACTAGATTTTTATGTAATGGAGGCAAGTGATGAGGAGTTCGATACCGAAGAGGTACGGAAACTTGTGAAGCGATTAGATGAATTGGATCCCATACCATTGCCGTGGAAATCGGATGAGGAAGCATTGAAAGACTTCTGGGAATATTGTGAAGAGAGGCAGAGGGAAGAACGTATAATAGCAGATATGAAAATTAAGGATTAAGAAGTCTGTGTTTTAGAAAAATTATGTGGTAAAATATATATACGAGAAGTCTGTAAATCGGTATTTATCATTTGTTAAGGAGGAATAGTAAATGGTTGGAAGAATATATCATGTAGGATTGACGGTTTCAGATTTAGACAAATCAATTGCATTTTATAGAGATATACTTGGACTTAAATATCAAGGAGAAATCATGATGGTTGGCGAAGAGACAGATAAAATGTTTCAAAAGAAAAATTGTAAGGCAAGGGTTGCTTATTTGAATGGTTCTGAGAATATTGAAACACCACCTGTTGAATTGATTCAGTTTGTAGACAGCGAAATCCATAAAGAACAATCTGACTTGTTTATGACCTCTATCTCAGAAGTGTGCTTCTATACGGATGACATTGATTCTGTCTACAGAACCCTGATTGAAAATCATGTGGAGTGCTTGTCTGAACCGCAGTATTTCGATTTCAGGGCAGATGGATTCGGGGAAAGCAGAGCGTTTTATTTCAGAGACCCGGATGGAATCATTCTTGAAATGATGCAACCGTTATAAAAGGGCAATAAACAAATCGATATTTGTGGAGGTAAAGAGTGTATGAAAAAGGAACTGCGTATTCTGGTTATTTTAATTGCTGTGTTATTGGTAGGAACAGTAGGTTACTATTTCATGCCAAAGAAATTCGGTAAGAATGTAAATCCTTCTGAGGTAGACCATATAAATGTGTTCGATGGAAATACAGGAACTGGTTTTACTATCACCGATTCAGAAGATATTGAATATATAGTGGCGAATATTCAAGGTATTTCAATGAAAAGAGATGGCATTTCACTTGGAAGAATGGGATACAGTTTTAAAATTAGTTATATAAACAGCAACGATAAAGATATCATACCTGTATTTATTCTCAATAGTGATAATACAATTTGTAAAGATCCGTTTTTCTATAGATGTGATGGAGGATTATGCTTTGATTACTTAAAAGCATGTGAAGAGAAATATAGAACTAATGTAACAGAAGCTATAGAAGAAAAATAACTTATTGCTGATAAATGTTTTGATGGGGCGATGGTTTTTACATTGATAATAATGGTAATTATTTTATTGGTTTTGACACCTGTAGGAATTGTTGTAGATAAAAAGATTGAAGCTTATTTTGAAAATAAAAGAGAACCTTAAATTCTAATTTTTGAAACTGAGAAATCGGAGTTTTTAGAACAAAATATTTTATAAGATTAATGAGATTTTAAAAAGGAGGATTGGACATGAAAATTTTGAAAAGTATTCTTAATTATATTCCATTAGCCA